>JGI24021J15306_10008383_pt1 | contig 12712 bp, 8 predicted proteins | sample Ectturendosymbi1_FD_15306 | JGI IMG/M metagenome (IMG submission 15306) | reverse complement strand
AGCATTGTTTCGCAGGCAAAAAATATGGCAGTCCATTATCATGCGTTTTATAAGCTTTCGTGAGGACCTTGAGTAAAACAACGTAGTCCTACTGAAAGGTGTTCTGTTGTAAAAATACTGGAAATATGACTATTGCAAGACAATTTACGTAGATATTAACGGCTCGTTAAACTAGGCACAGCTAGCCGTAAGATGTAAAACGTGCTTATCGTGTTTTTCAGTCACTTCGAGTGTTTTGACGTCTGTGGGCATAGCTGTACTGTGTTCATCTGACTTATGACCAGGGGTGTAGTGGGGCGGGAACGCATGGGAATGGCGTTCCTACACCTTTCTCATGTTTTGCTTTAAGATTAGTCCGAAGCTGTTTCAAAATGGCTAGTTTTTTTGGGTGCGTTCCGACACCTTGTTTTGTTAGCGCTACATCCCTGCTTGTGACAGAGTGTAACAGAACAGTAGGCTAGGAAAGGAGTAACGTAGACCGGCAAGTAAGCCCAAGCACCCAATCTTGGCTAAACTAAAGACTCCAAAAAATCCTTTTCGCCACCTGTTGTTTGAGGCTTGCTTTGAAGTCATTCTGTTGTGGAGATCATGCCGAAAGTTTCACTGCGTAGAAAGTTATGGGTGAAATAGCTTTTTGCCAGCTAACTAGCATACCGGTAAGCGAATGCGATTCCACTATCCAGGAACGTCTCAACTTTCAGGAAAAGTAAAGCTGGTATTACTGGGGTTTCCCACGGCGTATTTTCCTGAGCAAGGTTTCTGCCAAGTACTGCACACGCGTAATAAATACCATGAGCAACATCGGGGAAACTCCATTTAAACTGACCAACTTGCAACCTGCTTTGAAAAAGATTGCAGATAAACACCATCGCGATGTTCGCATTAGTTGGAATGAGATATTTTTTGGAAATTAATAACATTTATTCTACAAATGCATTTGTTTTGTTTTGTGTTAACTAGATTGTCCGTTTACATTTCATTAGCTCTGAATTATTTTCAAAACAAAATACTATTTTCCGAAAAATTATAGGAAGGGGGGCGATTTTCAAGCAAAGTGCCTGGAGGGGGGCGATTTTACAAAAAAGGTTGAAGACCACTGATTTAACCTAACCTTACCTACCATAATAGCCCTGTTTGATATGTCCTATTGATATGGTGAAAATAGTAATTCTACTCATTGCACTTCAGTTTTTCATTTTTCTGTTCACAATCAAGGACAAATCAGTAAGACTATTAGTAAGAACAAGAGCATGCACTCACTTATCAACACGGGTGTAGTGGGGCGGGAACACGTGGGAACGGCGTTCCTACACCTTTTTAATGTTTTGCTTTAAAATGAGTTTGAAACTGTTTCGAAATGGATAGTTTTTTGGGTGCGTTTCCACACCTTGTATTGCTAGCACTACATCCCTGCTTATCAATAACTGTTGTGAAACTCACTTTCATTTCTTACGTATGGTTTTGCGTTCATTCATAAGACATAACAATACTGAATTGTTTTTATTTTTCTATTGAACTTAAAGTATAAAATGGCACTCAACAAAATTCTTAACCAAAAGCACATCTCACGACTTACTGAAGTCGAAAGTCTAATGATTCATTGAGTTTAGCGCAGTGGTTCCCAACCGAGGTGCCATTTACAGTACTGAGGGGTGCCGCGAGAAAAGACGCTTTTCAATATATCATTAAAAATATATTTTCAAAATACCATTAAATCTTAAAGCAAATTGCTATGGGTTCGCCACTGGGTGCCGCAAATTTTATTTTTCTTGTAGGGTGCCGCAAACCTAAAAAGGTTGGGAAACAACCGGTTTAGCGTGAGCAAGCTCAGAGTTACTTGAACGAATTGTAAACAGAGCTAAGACGTGGTTGATACGTTTTAATTTTTGTTATCAGTTAAAGTATTAATTAACTCGATATCTTCCGATTTTTGTTTTTATTATTGTGATTATGCTGTTTTAAGTCAGTTATCAAGAATTGTACCAAACAATGGCGATTCACATAAAAGTAGTATGTACCAAAATGTCCAAACTTGCATCTTGGAAGTAAACAGTACCCACACGCAACGCGCTAGACTTTAAACATGCATCGCAGTAACAAAGAACACACAAATACATGAAAGACGAGGACATGTACGTGCCATATATACCAGCTCTGGTAGTCCTTATGACACCATGATTTTTTAATCTAATACAGGGTTTCGCAACCCTTCTCTGACCTTGTACCCTTTCAGGATTACGACAGATTAGCATGTACCCTTTCCGCATTTCGAAAGACAAGCATGTACCCCTTCAGCATTTCGGCAGATGAACGTGTACCCCTAAAATTTCTTATGACAAAACATTTTAGTATGGTTAATCATAGATATATTTAACAATAGTGATATAACGGCTTTTGAGAATAGTATTCACTGATATATGTATAAATAGTTGGAAATAAAAGATATGTAAATATTACATTTAGCTTCTATTGCTAACCTCAAATGTACCCCTTCGGACAGGCAAATATACCCCTAGGGGTGCATGTACCCCAGGTTGGGAACCTCTGTTCTAATAAAACCTAATTACTTCCGCCATTGCAGAGAGACTTGCCACCACTTAACGAGTTCACAACTTCCTTCGGGGCTGTCTGCAGGACCGATGTTCAAATGACGTGGATACCGCATGCGCATCGGAAACCAATATAAGACAAGCGGATAGAATACCTTAATTTTTTAGACCTTGGAGTACTAACTTGTTAGTGAGTGTGGGCCAGACCACACGCCCAGGAATCAACTAGTTTTATGTCAACGAAGCAATTTCAATGACTGAGCACCGAGCGCCTGCTTATTAGTTGCAATTGGCGATGGTATCTTTCACAGCCTATTGTTTATTGTTTACATATTACACTTTTTTTCGGACTTAGGGATTGGGAGCCCCTTAAATGCTGGGGACCCATGGCTGTAACCCAGTCAGCACCCCCCTCAATCCGCCACTGGCTGCGGTCAGCTCCGACTTTACGAAACTTCTTCGATGGCCACAGTTTGCGATAATAATTAGTAGGGCCATTTAAAGTCATAAAGGTCATACTTTTTTCTGTGTATCAGGAGGCTATGAAACGAATTTTAAAACACAAAATCCCACCTCTACGAAGTCTATACCAGAAGTGTTCCATGTTACGTCACAAATTCATATTTTCTAAATTTCAGCGTAATTCAATAAGGAATCCATTAAAACTAACTCATATACAGTATTAGGTGAAACTACTATATCGCTAGGTCTAAGCTGCATCCTGCAAAGTAAGCCCACTTGGGCACCCTGCGAATGCTCGCAAAGACGTAGGTTAACCAAGTTATTTGGATGAAATCTAATGCACTGCCTAAAAATGCATGTTCTTGCTGTTCAAAAGAAATAAACCAATGTTCATATATATTTTCAATTTCCTTCAAGTCAAACTCCGTTTCTTGCTCATGTTTTGAACTATTTATTTTTGTGGGGCTAGGCTACCATTTCTTAAGCCTATTTTCGTTGGTAATGCTTCTTTGTACAGAAGTTGTAAGTTGTAAATCAGTCATTTTTTTTGGTCATATAAAGTCGTATTTTCTAAAAAAGTCGTATTATGAAGTTTTTTAGGTCATAAGAAGTAGCCCTAACAATTAGGCTGAATAGTGTTGCGATCGGAAATCCCGAGCGGCATGAGCGCAAATCTTCGCACTGTGGCAGCAAGCAACAATAGAGTTCACATGCCATGATCACTCTATTATTGCTTGTTCGCGCCACATACAGTATATGAATGGTGTTCTTCTTCACGCACATCCCGTTCGTGGTGAATCACACAATCAACGCAACACCACCGGAGACAATACAATGCCCCAGTTCAGAGGCTAAGTTAGAGAACATTAGTTAATCCTCGAGCAATTAGCAGTTAGTGTCGTTACCTTACCAGATGGGTAAAAATGTTTACTCCTGAAAGAGATTTGTTAGTTTTGTTTAGAGCTAGCTTTTTCTGTCCAACCTTGGCTTTCTGTTCGATTTCAAGGCCTTGTGAAACAAAGCGTAACCAAGGGGACAAAAGAGCCATTCCCCCCAAATTTTCTAGCATATCTTAACGTTTTGTGCTTCGAGACACGTGTCCCAAACCAAGTAGGCTACTGTTGCTCGTTTAAGGACCGCGGAAGCCGATGTATCGTCTTGCACTATTTCAGCCATAACTCGCCAGTCGATAGAGCTAGAGAGGTATTCAAACCATCTACGGATTCGGCAAGTCTTCTAGTTTACTTTGAAAATAAAGCTTTCGTTTTGGGTTCTCTGTGGGGCACGTCACCAGTGGGGGTGCTTTTGCGTTTTTTTGTCAACTTTACCCGGCCCTGGGCGCCAATCCAATGAGCCAATTTTTTGGCTTAAGGGTTTTTTGGAAACTACAGACTATCATCCGAGTCTTTAGATCCCTTGATTAGCTTTCTAGCATATCTCGAGCAAAAATTATTGCTCAAAAACCAAAAATTGGTAAAAATTTCTACCCCCACAAACGCTAACCTGGTGTGTATTACACCCATATTATGTATGGCCATAACTCCCCAGCAGCTTGAGCTAGAGAGCTGTTCAAGCCCTCTACAGATGGCGAAAGTCTTGTAGTTTAGACTGAAAAAAAATTTTAAGCTTGAGATGACGGGTTTTCTGTTGATGTTTACATAACCACAGGATGCTTTGACATTTGTTTACATTTTGATAATGTAAACATCCTGTGGGAGTTTTACAATCGAGCAGATTTGGTGGCTCAAAGTTTTTTGGATTTAATTGGATTCTAGGCTGTAATACGAGTCTTTAAAGGGTTTGATGGACTTTTGAGCGTTTCTGGTTCCAAAGTTATGGCTAATGGCCAAACTTCGGGAAAAGTAATTTTGGAAATCCCCACTAATCCCTATGCAATTCTTACAAGATTTGGGGTCTTTTTGCTATAACTTTGGCACCAGATACGCTAGAAGGTCCATCAAGGGCTCTACAGACTCGTATTATATCCAAACAAATTTTGAGTCATTAAATCAGCTCATTGTTCCGGTGATGACGTCATAAAAGAAGATGCAAAAACGCAAAACATACCCCAATCCTGACGTCGTCCACCAAAAGCCCCACACCCAAATCTTAAAAGTTTTTTTTTCATTCTTCACCGCAAGACTTCACGCGTCTTTGGAGGTTTTGAATAGCTCTCTAGCATAAGCTGCTGCCGAGTTATCACTGGCCAAGTTAGCCGTTAGAGGGCAAATCACACTTTTCATTTTTGATTTTTGTGAAAAATGGGGTTTTTGAGCCATAATTTTGGATCCAAATATGCTAGAAGGTCGGACAAGGGTTCTAAAGACGTGGATTTTCGCCAAGTTTCCAACAACATCTTGAGGCAAAAAATGACCCATTAGTTTGGCGCCCAGCGCCAGGTAAATTTGGTCAAAAAGGCAAAAATGTGCCCTAATTGTGACATCACCGACAGAAAACCCTTTAACCAAATCAAAAAAATTTTTTACATCGAAACTAGAAGACTTGCCGAATCCGTAAATGAGTTGAACACCTCTCTAGCTCTATTGACTGGCGAGTTATGGCTGAAATAGTGCAAGCTGATATATCGGCTTTTGCGGTCCGTAAAGGGTTTTAAATTCACAATATTTGGCCTCCCCAAAATTTTGGGCTGGCTACGCTGCTGGTGTGAAAAGGTCCTTTCTGTGAAAAACTAAAATCTACATGTGACAATTTGAGCTGTGTACAGTTCAGAGGTAGATGCAAGCAGTTATACGAGAAGATTTCAGATTGCAAATTGCTAGTTTGATGTCGTGCAACTTAAAATTATCGCGTCCTGATGTTCTCCTGACATTCTTCGATTTGCTTTGCAAATAATGCTGACGATGGCAGTTTTCGCACTTTTGAAGTGGCTTGCAGGCTCGGGTTGGGGTGCTGGGACAACAACGTTGTGAACAGCCACCTTAGTCCATTCAGCAGCAGAGTTCTGCGCTCCTATCTGGTGCCGCAGTGCTCACACCCACCTCACTGATCTTGTCATAACGACGCTTTGCGAACTGTGACTGGATGCCTGCGTGTTACAACAGCGGATAATGTTCCCATCCTCGCGGGCTTACAACCTGCTGAGCTTTGACGCAGAGGAGCCACGCTGTCTCTAGCACGCCGTGCCATGGAGCCTGGACATCTGCTCACTCAGCTCTCACCCGTTCACCGGGTGGGAACGCACGGCATCTCAAATCAAGACGCCCATTTGTACCCGTCCAACAACTCATCAGTTCATCTATCGACAACAACAGAAATGTGTCGCTCTAGGCAGATCTCCCGATGGAATGCGGTGTTGTTTGGGAACACTACGAGACTCCGTAATTTCATTCCCGATATCGGCACCCACACTCTTAAAATGGCTCTGCCAAGAAGAGGGTGGATCCGAACTTAACCGATTCCGCACCGGTGTTAGAACGTTTCCACTCCTGCTTATAAAATTGGGGTGTGGCTCTTCTGCAGCTTGGGAGTGAGACGCAAAGGAACAGACCGTTGACCATGTTATCCTTCACTGTCCAATCCATCGATCTCCCTATGGAGAATCCTGACGGTTCTGGATGACGAGACAATTGAATGGTTGTTCGTGCTCAACACCTGCCCCGGGATCCATTGCGGCCTGGCAGTGCATAAAAACTCGCTCAAAACGATGAAGAAGACCCAGACAAGATCAAGCAAGGAAAGAAATGTAATCACGCCACCTGGTCCTACTGTAGGTCAACCTCTGGATCGCTTTCTCGTGGCTGAATCCAGCAGTACTCGCCTGGCCAACATTTTCTGAGACATCCTTTTGGTCACGTGACCAAAGCATTGTAGCGGAGATCTTTCTATTAGAAGTGGCTCGACATTCAGTGCTTTACGAATTTTATAGCTTCGTGCTTTGTTGCGAAATGTCACGCCACGCCATGAACTCATCGTGAAAATACAATCTCTGCCACTTGTACTTGAGATAGCACTCTTTCAGTCATTACCCAAGATTCTTGACCCAAAGTGAGGATTGATACAAGCTATTGAAACACTGGCAGCTTTGCGGTGCTTAAAGCTCCCGTTTTGTGACCACAAATCGATAAAGCTTACACACCAATCCGTGTATCAGTCTCCTTGTTCTGCCTTCTGTCACACCTGAATACCACTCCAAGGTCCTTGAGTTTCTCGACCTGCTACAGTGTATTGCCGATTACTTGCAACAACACTGCCATGGGTTTCTGGAGAGACAATAATTCGGTCCTCTAAGTGCTATTTTTGATTCACATTTTTTCGCACGCAGCACAAAACCGATCAAGTGTACGCTAAAGGTCGTGTTCATAGGATGCAAGCACTACTAAATCGCCCGCAAAGAGCTAAACGGTTGATCCTGCAGCTTCAAAACTTTTGAAACCTAAATTTGGAAAAAGAAAACTTGTAAAATTCGCTTTTCGGAGTCGGCAGTCGGATAATTTTGTGTCGAAAGGCTTGGATTCAAAAAAATTCAAAGCCCGGAGTCGAAGTCAGTTCGATTTTGAGACTGACTCTACAGCTCTGTGCACGAGCAAAGTTGATTAACAGTTATCGTACTAAAAGTCAAGCATACGAAAAATCTGTATAGGGAAAATTAGATTATCAGAATTACTCGAAGCTTAACGCCCGCGCCGGCCACTATAATGGCCGGTAAACTTATGGGCGACCATAACTTCTGAACGAAATGAACTAGAAAGTCACCGAAGGTATCATTGGATCCGTAAGACATGCCTGCACATTTTGAGATAGGTCGCACCCACCTGTGACGTTATGGTGATGTCATTTCCGGGGAAAAACGTTTTTCGTGTAGGCTAGAAAACCTAGTTGTGTCCATTCAGTAGACAACAGAGCCTAAACCAAACACTTTGGAAACAAACGTTCTACATAAAAAATGTTTGTGAATACCTGACCTTTGCAATGATGATTAAAAAAGTTGACACTTCGTTGCTTGGGGGGGCCAAGGGGGCAAAAGCCTCAGATTTCGGGGCCATTTTGAGGTTCAGGCCACATTTCTGCCAGTTGGTACCCCCCAACCTCACCAAACTTGCAGAAAAGGTGTATTTCGGTGTTTTACAACATCCCACTAAATTTCAAGTCAACATTTTAAGAGGAAAATTTTATTTGGAAAACAATCAAAATATCAACAAGGTGGCCGAGCAGTTTTCAGGCTTTATTTTTGGCCATAACTTCGCAACCCCTCAGGCTAGCAGCCTTCCCAAGGTCCTAAAGCTTCACAATACATTCTAGAATATTTTAAGCGTCTCAGCAAGTCGTTACCGCTTGTATTTTGTTCTCTGGGCCCTAAAGAGTGATCTATATTTCAATTTTTCCGACTTCCACTTTTGGACCCCTAATTTTCCCCCCCAAAATGGCCCGAATCAAATTTTTTCGAATGGATCCTGTTTTTCGAGTATTCCGGCCGTCGGCTAAGCGCAAAAACCGAAACCGGCGACTAAACTGGATGCGGGGTGGTATTTTTAACATTTATTCCGGTTTTTGCTGAAATTTCAGTACGGCAAATGCACAAATATGGATTTTTCTCAAAAATTTTAAATAAAAAGGTATGTTTTTGTCACTCTCATTCGATTTCTTGCTGTCTCGTGGATCCACGGATGTTTTCACTGGCTTTCTAGCCCGATCCGTTCAGGAATTATGGCTGGTCATAGATTTATGGGCCACTATAGTGGCCGGCGCGGGCGTTAAAGGGTCTTAACCCAGGTGCGAGATTGCGAGTGGGTCCTTCCAGTGTAATCCTATGCTCATTGCGATGAAATACAGCAATTCTCGGTCGAAGAGGTCGACAAGCCACTTACTGTTCACTGTCTTCGCTGATGCGGCCACCTTTTGTCTTCAGATGGAATCGCTGCAGAAGGCAAGTCACGAACATGAATATCTCCATTTTGGCAATCGATTCCCCGGTACAATGTCTAGAACCTTCGAAGTATGCCGACTGTTACAGCACGAGAAATATTGATTTTCAAAACGAATAAGTTTGCGGTGAGTTTATGCTCGTGTTTTGCTTGCATTTCATTTTATGTGAGATATAGTGCACGTGTTGGATTAGGATAGTGCATTTGTGTTAGGCGGGAAAGTGGACTTTTCCGCAGCGTTTAATTGTTTTGGCTTATTTACACAATTTAGTCAAGCGACGGTAGTTTATAGGAGGCTCGACGTTTAGACAAAGTATGTATTTGTTGTCCTCATACAACCAGTTTATCCCAGCAAATCCTGGACAAAAAAATCTCTGAGACGTTGAAATCGTACTAAACGTATAAATACTTGTAAAAATCACAAATTGAGGAAGGTGTTGCTTGCAAGATGAGCTGTGTGTCCTTCACATTCTTCGTCTTGCCCTCTAGAAGGTTTTTCCGAAAAGAGTACAAAGCGTTTGTTGAACTTTTTGTGTGGTAAGTGAAATGCCTGCTGTACGTACGTTCTCACGCCAATGATGGCTGCGGTTCACAACACGTTTCACGAAAGGTTAGAAAAATACAAAGGTATTTTGACTGCAGAATGCGCCCAAGTTCCTTAGTTTAGACCACAAACATATTCATTGCAAACATTAAAATACCATTATAATCATGTTCCCTTGTGTATAGTGTTTTCTCTGGTTTCTAAACAAGGTGTACCTCTCGGACGCAAAAAGCGAAGGAATGTGGAATAGAAGGTTGGCCATAGAAAAAACTGCGAACGAACAATATAAAGGATGGTACAATCCCTTTGTGTAACAATAGTTTTCATTTTTAATTACTGTAGTCAAGAATTGTCATGAAAGAAACACCAGACCTATGGAAAATGGAACCATGTTTCGTGCTGGTTTAAAATTTCCTTCTCCGTCAAGAAATCGACTCGGATCAAACCTCTCCGGTTCGTCCCAAGTATTAGGATCATGGTGAATGGCCCACAAGTTGGACAAGATTTGAGTATCCTTTACAAGAAGAAAGAACAAAAAAAATATTTGGTTTTGTAACTTTTGCTCTAGCAAGTGTTTTCGAAACAGCTGGAGTAAAATGAACGCAGTTAAAGTACTTTCAAATAATACGCGAAAGTGTTACAAAAACGTGGTTCTCTGAGATGGGTATTCTTGCAACAAACTCAGTATTCTTTATGTTGCAATTAGCAATTAAAGCTTTTTTAAGGTCTTTAGATCATTGCAATTCCTCTTTCCAGTGCGGCTTGGCAACCCAGTCTAAACAAATAATGAAGAATAACACACATTAGTCTTATTGCAAGCTAAGTATATAACCATTCTATTAAAAGTACATTCGGAAGCTGCTTTATTCGTTTCTTGAACACAGTGATGTTTCAAACAAAAGTTCAGTAAAACAATTTCAGTAATATAGCACATGCTGTGCCATATGCGATCCCTTGTGAAATTGATTATAGCTTGCCTCTTTCTCTCTTAACCATGACTTGTAGTAAGTATAGAACACGGATAAATCTAACAGACACGTGTCTTTAGCGATAAGCATAACATAAATCTTTATAGCCAAGCTAACAAGGCCTTAAACAGATTTGTTGCATGTACGAGGTGTTCAGTGGTGAAGTACTTCCACTTATACACGCATCTTCTGATTTGACACTTCTTGAGTGGTTTTGTTTATGGGCAGTGGCGTATCTAGGGCATGGCAGGCATGGCACGTGCCATGGGCGCCACTTTGACGGGGACGCAAAAATGCTTGAAAAAAATTAAAATTTCTATTTGCAATTTGTTGAACCTCTATTTTGCGCTCCATACAATCATACATTGCAAAGTTGCATCACCACAGCGTGCCCGTATTTAATGTACTAAGTCGGGCGTGTCGCGGCAGCACTAAACCGAGGATTATGACAAAACTAATGCATCGTGACATAACACGACGGTCAGACATTGTGACAGAACAAGAACGGTCGCTTGCCATACCTACAAGACATCGTCCTTCTCACGCTATAGCAGGGACTCCAAACTTTTTTATCCGAGGGCCACATAAGCTTTTACACAACAGTTCGAGGGCTGGACATCTTACGTAATGTGATTGTTTCGGGATATGTTACATTCTACCAATTCAAAAAGTTTTTTGTCAATTAATTTTTCATTATTTACAAAATGTATTCGCGCACCAGATTTGGCTCGTGGGCTGTAGTTTGGAAAATGGCCTAGCGGGCCGGATGAAATAGCTTCGCGGTCCGGATTTGCCCCGCGGGCTGTAGTTGGAGACATAGGCGTAGCCAGGGGGGGCCAAAAAGGCCATGGCCCCCCAAATGTTTGGAAAACATAGTCATTTTGTGCTTTGAGAGGCGTTTTTCCAAACAAAATAGCGTTATTCGCCTCAAATCAAACATTTTGCCCCCCTAAAATCAAACATTTTGCCCCTAATTTTTGTCCCCCCAAATTTTTAGGCTGGCTACGCCACTGGTTGGAGACCCTTGCGCTATAGGAAAGGCTAAGTCAGTCCGTACTGCTGCATTTCAGACAAGGCGGTATTAGTCAGAATCTGGATGAGACGAGTTAAGTCCGTGGTTATAAGAATCTTGACTGTTACGCAGATAACTGCTGTGGAGGTCCTACAGAGTTACAAATTACTGAAACTGCTGCGGCCCACTCCGACTTTACGAAACTTTTTCGATGGCCACTAGTATTCGACAAATAATCTGAATACAACGACCCAGTCCGGAAAGTAAGGTAGAGATAGTCCTCAAAAATCAGCAGTTAGTATCTTTACCGTGCCAGTTAAGCAAAAATGTTGACTCATGAAAGAAGAAATTTGTTAGTCTTGTTTAGAGCTAGCTTTTTCTGTCCAAATGTTGCTTTCAGTTCGATGTCCAAAGCCTCTGCTACGGCCCTGACTGTGAGTGACAATTTAGGAGCTGTGTTCAGTTGAGATGTGAATGGCAAGCAATTATACGAGACGATTCTAGATTGCAAAATGCTAATTTCACGTCGTTCAACTTAAAATTATCGCGTCCTGAAGTCCTCCCGACATAATATCGGCGACCCTGAAGTCCTCCTGACAGAATTTCGGCGACATAAGTGTACGGGAGTGCATATTTTTGGGGATGCAAAAGATTTTTGCCCAAATTTGATATTGCTTTCCTAAATAACGTATAAACAGCAAGTCTTAATGTTAAGACTAAAACGTACCATTGTAAACTAATCAAGGTTCAGCATGCCTAATTAGGCCTACCAATTACCGGGGTTCAAAGCCGTACGCCCTCAACTAGCAATCAATATTCTGCATAGCTACATGTGAACAATGATAGTATTTATTGTGTTGAAAAATGTTAGCTAATTGCAATAAAATCCTCCCAAAAATTGCTGTTCAAGCCACCACGCGTGGAAGGTATTCGGAATCTTCATTTTCAAGTTTTTATATACGTTCTAAACTTATTCTTCCAACACGATCATCTTAATAGTTAAGATCTGTTCTTGTCTAGCATAGATGTATGCATTTGTGTTGGCCACAGTGGCAATCAATCTGGAAAAGGAGTAAAATATCGGGTTACGATCTAAAGTATTAGATTGCCGCAAATAGGTCAAGTCTCAAGTAATTGGAGGGAAAGGAGGCAATTTAATACATAGCATATAGCTTAACCATCCACATTGGCAATCTTCACTGCAACATGTTGTACTTAAAATACTACAACTTACTTAAACGCTTACAGCTTCTAAAGTCACATTATGAAAACCAAAAATCCACTCCAGTTTAGAC
>JGI24021J15306_10008380_pt1 | contig 12713 bp, 9 predicted proteins | sample Ectturendosymbi1_FD_15306 | JGI IMG/M metagenome (IMG submission 15306) | reverse complement strand
CGGACCCAGGCCCTTCTTGGGATGATCACTCTGGGGGGTGGGTGACGGTGTTGGGGATGCAAATACGGAGTCTTGTGGGGTTGTCCGCCCACTCTGCGTTTCATTGGTGATCCGCCCAGTGCGCCGCACGTATGTTGTTGTCAGATGAACTGATGAGCTGTGCGGCGGGTACTAATGGGTGTCTCGATTTGAGGCGCCGTGCATCTGCATTCGATGGACGGGTGAGCGTTGAGTGGAACAGGTGTCCAGGCTCCATGGCACGGCGTGCTAGAGACTGTGGTTCTATTACGAAGAGGCTCAGCAGGTTGGATGCCTGCGAGGATCGGAAGGTTGTCCGCTGGTGTAGGATGCAGGCATCCAGTCACAATTCGCACGCAACGTGTCATTGATGGCGGGGTCGATACGGCGGGTAGGAGCACTGCGGCACCAGACAGGAGCGCATGACTCTGCGATTGAAGCTTGAATGCACCAGGGCTAGGGTGGCTGTTCGCAGAGTTATTGGCGCTCCATCACCCCAACCGGAACCAGCAAGCCGCCTCAGGAGCGCGACACGTGATGTCAGCTACTTGCGAAGTGACTCAAGATGTCGGCGATACGTGAGCAACCTGTCCAACGGTTGCTCGTAACTGAATGGGTGAAAAATTTTCTGCGAGAACTTGTCTTGAGAGTTAACCAGCGTGTGCTGATTTCTATTTGTGGAATGCTTACTTCAGCGTGCGCATTGATTACCTTTTCTTCTAGTCGTAATGGTTTCTTTAGGACAGTTGTGATCTGTGTTGTTGAAACGCACGTTATGCTTTTACCTGAATAAAGCCAAGTTGAGGTTATGCGAATTTCTTTTCGTAAGCGTGGAGTGCTTTTTTTCGGGAAGACATAAACGGCAAAGTTGCCATATGCTAGCGCAGTGGTTCCCAAACTTGTTCGAGCCGTTACCCAAATCAACGTCGTGATTTATGTCTTATTAACCTCAATATTTCGTAGTGATCGCTCATAATACAGAATCATTGTGGTTTGGGTTTCGCATTACCCCCCGAAGAATCACATATTACCCTCAGGGGGTAATTTGCTCTCAGTTTGGGAAACACTGCGCTTTTGATTGGAAACTGGAAGGCCACTTCACTCACATAAAATGCACGCAAACTGGTCGAGTAGGTCAAGCAAAATTCCCTGGATGTTGTTGGCATCTCTTCGACTGAGAATCGTGGTTCTAACACTGTAGAGCTGTACAATAGGTGGAAACTTCTACTCTGATGTTGAGCCAGCAAAGTTTGCAGAAGCTAGAGTGGTGATACTTTAAACCAGTGATTTTCAACGTGGTCCACCTAGAATTTCTAGTGGCCTACAGAGAGTTATATAAATCCTTGATGAATCGTTCCTGAAAATTATAACCTTTACTATACTACACATTATGTAAAACTGGACTAGTTGTTCATGAGATGTTAATATGCAAATTTGTCGATCAGATAGTTTTTCTAGGTGGTTCATGGGCCAAAAAAGCTGAGAACCACTGCTTCTAACCCTCAGCTGACAAGCTGTACTGAGGAATCGATCCCACTAGAAGGGTGTGCGTGTTGAGGTTAAGTTGTTGGACCACTCCCTGTGTTTGGTGCAGGTATACAGCCCAAGCACAAGTGCACGGCACCTGGAATTCATGAGGAAACTGGTTGATGCCGTGCGAAAGGTGAAGGCAAATGAATCCATGATTCTTTTAGGAGACTTCAATGTACACGTTGGGAACGATGCTGGAGTATGTGTGGTTGTGATTGGCAAACATGGTCATTCTGACGTAAATAGCAATGGAAGGTGTGGGATGTGGATCATGAACACTTTCTTCCAACACAGATTCTTTGGGTCATTGCTCACTCACTGATTTCTACATAGTTTCAGCTGACTTGTTCCGATCAGCGTTGGACGTTCGTGTCAAAAGAGTTGCAATGCTGTTGACGGATCGCCATTTGATGGCGTACAACTTACGCATGCAAAAACCAACACGACATACTGTATATGAACGACTAGCCGGTCCAAGCGAACAAATTGAGAGGTCCGGTCAGACAATGATGTAACAAAGACCTTTGTGGAAACCGTATCGTATTTGTTCGGAGAGCTCCCAGAATGCCTAGCGAACAGAGATGGAGTGGCAGCGGTAGATTTATTCGCTGCTCAGGTATATGGACTCGGACTCGGTGCGGCGAACAATGGCAAAAAAGCAACCGGAATTGAGAGATGGTATTCAAGCAAAAAAAAGTAGCCTACAAGTCATGGTTTCAGAACAAAGCTAAACCCTCTTTGCACTCGCAGTGTGCTAAGGTACAAAAGTCTGATGGAGCATGCGCTGCTTGTTTGATAAATCACATATGATCGTCTCCATCAACTCCTTGTAATTTATTCCACATTTCACCGGAATAAAGTTACAAGTTCTAACACTAAAATTCCAATTAAATTTTCAGCCAAATTTTCCTTAACAGGTCTAATTTTGAGCAACTCAACTTTGTTGAACGCGGAATACTGAAATCTTTCACCATATTAACTGTCACATATTTTGGTGACGTGAGATGCAGAATTCTTGTGCTGGATCACTTCACATGAAACGATCCAACAGCCTTTAACTGAAATCTGACATTTACTAGTAAAAATTAAAACTTGGGGAAACCACTAAACTAGGTCTTGTTGAAAAGAGCACGCAAAATTCAACTTTTAATCTCAAAACAGTCTGTGAAGCAAAAAGTACCTACATTTTAGGTTCAATGTGCAACTGCTGTCCTGTATTTTTTACGGGCAGAACCATTTGATTAGCTCATTTTTTGAGGGCAATGGGGGAACATTTAGGTCATGAGGCATCTACATGCCAAGCCATGATACCTGTCCATTTTTGAGTAGGCTGTCGGTAATTTTAATGAACCAAATCAACATTAAACAATTTCTAATGTTTCCACATGTTTTTCAACTTCTTAACCTTAAATAGGTCTGACGTAACTCTAGCATGAATGTAGGTTTAATAACCCAATCATCTGATGAATAGCATGACATGCAAGAGGGCAACTGATATAATTCGGGATTACAAGCAAATGCCCACATTTTGTTCAGAAACTACAAAAAATAACCCTTTTCTGAATGAAGATGCTTTTAACTCCCAATCATAAATCAGGTTTGCACAAGTGGTTCTAGTCTCTACAGTCTACACAACTAATGGTTTTTGTTTTTGGCAAGCTTGTTCCAGATGATCAATACACCATTCTTCAGTCAATAAAATGATGGCTTATACTCTGTTCTTTCACCACCTTTCAGAGTTTGTTCACAACTAATGCCACTTCTATGTGAAGTAGGTAACAGCACAAGTTTTTGTGACAACACTTTCCACAACACAAACCACCTGGCTTATGCGCAGAAACAGTAGTTGTTGGTACAACTTTTTCTGTGATGCCAATTCTGGGCAATGGAATGATGGGGCTCTCTGTAGTGGTTGATTCAGCACACTTGCATTTGACACATTCATCGTCTGCATATCTGTAGCCGTCTTTACAACCACACTGAAAAAAGATTTTGTAAGTCCACATAACTTTTACCTTGCATTTAAAACAACACAACATGGGCGAAGCCAAGCCTTCATGTTGGATGGTCAATAGGCAAAGCGGTTGCAGCAAAACATAATTTATTCCCAAATCATGTCACTAATGTAGTTTTGAACCAGTACACTATTATTCAAATAGAAGCCACTAATTTCAAATTATTCCTAAAATTTGCATGTTGGATGAAATTAACTCAGTGGCTTGTATCAAATTGTTTACTGTCTGCTCAATATCCACTGCCTGTTTTTTTTTCACTGAAACATTTCAGTCATTTTTTGCTGAGACATTTGGGTCATTTGTCTCACAGTTGTATTAAAACTCACCACAACAGTGTTTTTTATCCTATATTTTCAAATATTCTGACCGAAATAACTTAATTTTTTTCAGTCACTCCACAATTGTGTCAGTCCATGACCTAAAAAAACCTACTGCTACATCATAAGCTAACCAGAAAACTTATGTCAGACAAACAAAAATTTTACCATTAGTAGTATTGGAAAGATATTTCAGAACAACACGTTTCCTGTATAGAAATTGAAAAATCTAATTTCAAACTTACTTTAAAGAATTTGTTTGCACTTACCACATTCTTATTTTTGACACCACCACTTCTTAGAAGTTTTTCACCTTCACCATTGCATCTTACTTGCTCATGACATCTTGGGCTCAGTGACCACCTAAAAGGATAGTAAAAAATGTTGGGCAATTGCAAAACCATAAGCACTGACTGCAGATTAAGTAACCATAAGAGAAACTCAAAAAGTTTCCTGAGTTGATTTAATACAGTTTGTACTATGGTTAGTTGATCTTTGTCTGATTATATCTTCTACAGCAGTGGTTTTCAACCTGTGGTTCGCGACCCCCGTAGGGGTTGTTTGCTTTGTTTCTAGGGGTCGTGAGACCTTCTGATAAAAATATTCATAACTTCTATCTATATTTTATGTTTCGTATATGGAACAACTTTTTGTTGTAGCCAAAACAATACAATCACCTAGAAAAAACGATAACCACTTTTTCATTCAAATTGTTAACACTTTGAGAGCCGGTGTACGATGTATTCGTACCTAGATTTCAGCCTAAAAACAGCAGTTTTCAGTTGCCTTACCAACGCCATAGCTCCTCCGCCGATTGCACTAGAGAGCTGTTCAAGGGCTCAAATGGATCGGCCAGCCTTCTCGTCTGCACTCGAAAAAAAATTTTTTGGTTGGGGGTTGCAGATTTTTTGTGAGTGACATCATAAGTAGTTTTGGGGTCATTTTGGCTCATGTTGCCTGGCCTAGGGCCAACCGCTAGGCCAAAATGTTCCGATGAAGTTTTTATTGGAAACTAGGCTCGAGTCCAAGTCTTCTGAGCCTTTGATCGACTTTCTAGTGTTTCCGGGTCAAAAGTTATGATCTAAAATAAACATTAATTACCTAATTAGCTAATCAGTCAAATATTTTTACTACTTTTGATCATAACTTTTGAACCTGAAACCCCAGCAGGTCATCCAAAGCATCAAAAGACTCGGATTGTAGCCTAGTTTCCAATAAAAACTTCAGCAAAATACTACCATCTAACAGTTGGTGTCCAGGGCCAGGTAAAATGGGCCAAGGTTTCCTTAAAGTCTTCCACTTATGACGTCACTCACAAAAAATCCACAATCCCCAACCAAAAAGTTTTTTTTTGAGTGCAGACTAGAAGACTTGTCGCATCTTTTGACACTTCAACCAGGTCTGTAGCACTTGTCGGACCGTAGAAATTCCCATGCAAAGCCACGTGCGCTTCAGTGTTTTTTTTTCAGAAATTCCCACAAGCGGCCAAACGCCAAAGTGTGTGATTATGACGATTTTAGTACAGTAATCTCCCAATTAAGTTTGCAACTTGAATCTGAGCTATTTGTGCGAATTTATGTGGTAGGTGTGAACTTAACAGTTGTGCTTTTAACTGCATTAGCAAACAGATGTTGATCACTAGAGCTAACGGTTGGAGACTGATTGATTCTTTGACTGAAGCTAATTATTGTTTTTAGCAAGGCATATAGTATTGACTTACATTACGATATTCACTTCACAAACAATGTTAGGCAAAGCCAAGCGTTTAATTGAGTCACAGAGATTGGAATTAGACTCTAAGTTGAGATATCCAAATTATTCAACCGATCCAAGTTAACAAAACATTGCACGACAGTACAGAGTGAGGCTGCTGTGAGAAAAGTCTGTGTGAAGTGGGAAGTTATGCGTTAACGTTCTGCTCTAATGTCTGAAGACACACACAAAAAAGTTGGTGCATCTGTCTGCAGATTTACAGAGCTGGGTGGTAAGGTATTTCTTTGGATTAATAATATGCACCAAGCAAACGGCCCTTTCTACCTTCACTCACCATTTTGAAAGCAAACGAAATTGCTGAACAGTTATATCAAATCATGAACTTTAGCAACATAATGTTTCTTGTTTACCATTTTTTATGACAAGTTGTCACGTTTGATTTGCTGCAGACAACAATAAATTGCTAAAAAAGTTGAATCCAGATTTTTTCATAATTTTGTGCGAACTTAACTGGGATATTACTGCACTGTTGTGTTTGGTAATGCAGAAATAAGTTTGTGATGTAAGAATGTGCTATGTTTGTACATTACACATCTGAATGTGGTAGCTAACTTGGGAGTTTTTCCAGTTTTCAGTGAGTTGTGCTGTGGAGTGATTTGTATATAGCAAGAGTCTTTCTCACTGATGCTGCCATGTGCATGAATTTAAAATGAGTCTTTGTTTGACATGCTTATATCGTAAGTATCTTTTAGTCATTGTTTTTTTCTATTGTGCAAACACAACTGTGCTACTGATGCCTCACTGAAAATTTTCAAGAGAGTGGTTAGGTTAAATTGGGTTGCTGCATAAAAAAGGTTGAAAACCACTGTTCTACAGTGTTATTTTGCATTGCCCAAATAGAACCACAAACAAACACAGAACCAGCACTAAAAGTAATCACAAATTGATGAGTATCTCAACAGTTGGAAAACTTACTGAAATAAAACAACAACAATGTTTGCATCCGTATGATAGAATCATATATACAGTATCAAATCAAATGAAACTAATAATTTGGAAAAATTAACACCATTGCTGTTTTCAAACTTTAACAATTAACAGGTGAAATTGTTTAAAATCTCCAAAAAGTTAAAATGATTTGATCAAGATGTGAGGAAACTGTAAATTCAATTCCAAATATCTGAATTTCCCAGCCACACACAAATATACTGAACTTGAGAGTAACATGCTTTCTATAGAAAAAGCTTGGCTGAAGTGAGAATTTAACGTACACCTAAGCGGCAGAGAGCATTCGTAGCATGGCTCAGGTCACTGTTATCAATTCTCACCAAAACCAAGCTTTTTTGTTCCATCACTGTTTCTGTGTGGCAGCGCTGTTTTCTTATGTGTGGCTTTACTTAAGAGAATTATCACTTTGTGAAAATTCCAAAGTTTTGCCAAGTCATCAGCAGACCATACTTTGTATCCCAAAAGAGTCCCTAGGAAAGGCATGCCTAATGAAATGCTGCCGGGTTCAGCTGCAGAGGCTGCTACCATGGAAAATATTTGTCTACTGCATATTGGCTCCCACACCTAAAACAATCACCTTGCATGCCTGAAGAACTGTCTATTTTTAAAGGATACTTTTGGTCCTAGCTGGAGCCTTGTCAGGCATTATTACTCTAGGCCAGAATGGATCTGGGAATAATGATTGCAAGTGGGTATTGCAGTTCCTCCCAATCGCCAGTTTCAGTTCACTGTCAAAGCCTGGACTTAGCACTGCTACTCATGTAAAAATTACATGACTGTCTTCAAGCTTTCATAAGTTCCCACCACCTATTACTTGGTACATTAATTATTTCCATATTTTTTTCTTTTTTAGTTTAAATTGATTTATTTTCTCCTATGTGCTAGCTCTTAATTTCAAAAGAAAATAATGACGTACCTCTAGTGCATATTTTAAAGTTTTGTTACTATCAATGGATTTAAACTTTAATAAATAAACATTTGTCTTACTCGTCCAAATAATATCCTGAAGGACAAGGAACACAATCAGGAAATGTTGTAATTCCACAACGATTAATCATACAACTTTCATAACTTTGTCCAATACTCTTAAGATGATAACCAGGTGGGCACATGTAGCACTGTTGGTTTTGTTGAGCAGGGTGTTGATAGGTTAATAAATTAAGTGAACCATAAGCACTTTGAATGCAAACACAAACAATGCACAGTTCATACAAAAACTTGTCTAACAAATGTGATGTCATTGGTAGTATGGCTTCAACACCAATGAAATACAAAATTAATGTCCATTGAAGTACTAGCAACCTGCAATAAAAACATACAAAGTTCTGTTGAAAATGGTTCTGTAGGTAAGGTCATCACTGTCTGATCAATCACAAACTCAAGACATTGCACATAATATTTTTTCTCTTTTTGTATATCCCTCAGAGATTTCAAGCAATGTGGAACATAGAACCACACTGTAGTCTTATCATAGGCTGTGCAATTGACAAGATAGTTAACTAATGTGCAAGGTAATCCTGGACAACTGAGGTATACAGCAACATATTTTTGACATTGAGCAAATAATTTCCGTTAAGTAAAAACTACCTACAGACCCTTGGCAATACCATGCAATGTTGGCAAGCTCTCAAAACTATACTAGTCTTCTTAAAATAACATTGGAAAAATGCAGTCCTCTTTCTAAATTTTTCACTACTTAGCACGTGTCCAGAAAATGATAGACTGAATAACGTGCTTAGCAGTATTTGTGTAGCAAAAGTTCAAGGAAAAGTGCTTAACACTGAGCTAATTTCTACTTAGTATTTGTACAATAGCAGATCATCTCCATATATTTTTAAAATGCAGTTTAGCATAACAGTAAACATGTACACTACCAATTGCCTTACTGGGATATTCCACAAAAATGTCAAACGAAACCTCAAATCTCAAAACAACGTTTTGTAAATTTGAGGCCAAAAGCACTCCAGTGATGCTTGGCTAAAATAAGGACATCTCTGTGGCAAAAATTTTGAAGTTTCAGAAAACAAAAAACAAACATTTCTAACTAAGATCAAGATAATGGAGTGATATGGAATGTGCAACTAATGCTGATGTGGTGGGTTCAATTCTAGTTGGGTTGTATGTAAAACCTGAAAAACAATACTTGCAGCCTATTTAAAAAACAACACTTATGGCCTATGAGTAAACAGCTAACAGAGAAAAAGAAAAACGTGAAAGATAAGTCAAATGGGGGTGCACATTGGCACACAGAAGCATGCAAACTGTTCCGATCAAGGTTTCAAATGCTTTGCAATGCGTTTATCATGATATTGACAGCCGATTAATTTGAATTTTACAGTACAATTTGACAATTAGCATTTACCAGTCATATTTTTTACTTTCTGTGTGCTTGGTTTATGCACATTGCACACAGGATTTTTTTACTACACAAAAGCAATACCTATAAGACGCAAACACTGAAACAACGCAGCAACAACAATTGCAGTTGGTCACCATCATTCATACAGGAGCATTAAATAACTAAGGAAAAATGAACATTTGTAAAAGCATCAGACATTTGAAGCGATCAGATAAAAAAGTTATAGATGCGCATTGCGCAGTGTATAAAAAATCAATACAAAGTGTTTCTCAGCAAAACATCAAAGGTCCTGACACATTTGGCTAACCTGGTGTGAGCAAACATTTACAATTCTGGGTATGTAATGCATGATTCAGTAGGCATTATTGATTATTATATGCAGCACGTAAGCGCTTGATATTAGTCAGTGTGTATTTGCTCCACAACTGGCAAGCATACATTGGCATACAATAGGCACGAAATAAATAGAGTGTTTTTACTGCAGGGAGCACTGATTGAAAGTTCCTGAGTTTGCATGTTGCACAGTACAGTGATTTCATTTGTATCTGAATATCATCATCATCATCATTCAGTGAGGCATTTATCTACACACCAAGGTATTTCACTTGGTCAAATAATTGTACATGCACACCACTAAAAAAAACATTTGATTGAGTAGGTTGTTTATATTTTTTAGGCAAAAAATAACACAATTTGTTTTGTTGCAATTAAAAGCAATTTCGTGTTTAGCAGCATAGTCACCACATATATTCAGAAGACATTGCAGCCCACTAACACTGGGCTGAATGCACATATATCATCAGCAAGTGTTAGCAGATTCACAACCATACTTTCCACAGTGCATCCCACCCTGGCTGAACCCAGCTGGTATGAGAGTTCATCCAGGCAAACAGCAAACAAGTATGGGCTCAGAAGTCCCCCTGGCTTTACCCCATTGGTTACAGTAAAAGGAGATGAAGTTGGTGCCCCACTGAATTTACTTGCATAGTCTGTTGCTTGCATTAACTCAACAAGAGTCTTACTATAACTATGCACATAGGTACGTTGTACTTAAAACCTTCTGTGTGTGAATTCCACATGATTATTAAGCTGGTTGTTTTTATTCAACAGCCATACTCAAAATTGGATAACTCAAAAATTACTTGCCTGATTGTTCTCAAATTTTCAGGTAAGATGATGCATTTTCATAAGATTCGTCTAAAATTTGGTTGTAAAAAATGAAGCATGTTGGAAGTTATTGTGCTCTACTCAACACCTACTGAATCCAAGATAGGGTGTTGCCAGCCACGCACACAAACATTAGTCTGATGCTCTGGGAACCGATTGGTCAATTCAAAAATTTATAACTTGCAAATAGGGATGCACATCATAGAATATCAAATCCTATTGATTTAAATCCTTCAGTATTTGAATCCAAAAACCAGAGCTTTTTCGAGTATTTAGATTCGAACTAAATTTCGATTAAATGAACGTGAAAAATTGCAAAGTCGGCAAAACAAAGAAGTTTTGCAGTCGCAATAAATTTTGCCGTGGCACTCTTAACAGGTTGTATGATTGATCACTGATCAACGTTCTAAACCTTTGCGTTATCAGCTCATTCTGCTTCTAACAAATTATTCTGGAATAGGATTTGATATCCTGGATTCGAAATAAAGATTCTGGAATATTACAGAACATTTAAATGTTCTATAATGCACGTCCCTACTCACAAAGTTCTTGATGGATTGAATTCAAAGTTTCAGCCAAATGCAAAACAATCCATAAATAATTCTTGTAAATTTTGGTTGCAAAAACTTAAGTTTTGAAAAAGTAATGGTGCTTCACAGAACTACTACTAAGCCCTGCTAATAAGATAAACTTTTATAGCCTACACGCGTCTGTAGCTACAAAACGAAATTACCTAACCCCAAAGGTTTTCATTCGAATTACTTCAAATTTTTAGGGATAGTGAGAATAGGTATGAATATTATATGTGGAAATTTATGTGCACTAACATGACTAAAAAAACGCAACCGTTATACATGCAACAACTGTCAGGACCTAAGTGTTTTGCAAAAAGTGTTGTAGCCTAGGCCAAGCAAACTGTTGCTAGATACCAAACTGCATAACTAAAAACATTCTTGCTCATATAGGCCTATACCTGAAATTTTCAAGGATTATGCTGGTAGGCATGAAGAATATTATTGTAAATTTTCATTGCAACCAAATGAGTACAAAAAATGTTATTGTGTGTTACAAAACAACTGTTCGAACCTAACTTTTTTGAAAAAGTGTTGTAGCCTAGGCCTAGCAAGATGGTTTGCTACCAAACTTAAAAACTCAAAAAGTTTTTCGTCAGTTTGTATGAAATTTTCAGGATTAATGTGTCTAGTCACAAAGAACATTTGTGGAAAATTTTGTTGCAAACAAACAAGTAGGGGAAAGTTATCGTGTTGGCCTTTATATACGTCAATCCCCACCTAATGTATTCAACTGAACGATGCATGTACGCATGTATGCGTCATTCAGCACCCTGTGCAGTTGAACGTATGATGCATATATGCGTCAATCAACAGCAAAGGTGTTAATTAGTTTAGCAAACAGCAGTTTCAGGTTGTGGTTAGTTCTGTCAAATGCTTTTAATAAATCTATCAGGGGTGGAGAACCTATTTGCTATCATGGCCTACATAAATTGTGGATTATAACTGGTGGGCCGCAAATCACATTTGATCTTATCCTAGAATTTCATCTTGGGGATGGAGGCTTTTTATGTGGCATAGGCTACTATGCACCTGCTTATCATGGTGATTCGTTTTGATGTGATTTTGTAGTCTAAAATCAGCAACGAAAATTCTGATGCAGGCCATAACAAATGTTCACGCGGGCCACAGGTTCCCCACCCCTGCAATGCTTTAGATGCATCTAAGAAAGCTGAAAACACTGTAAACACTGGGGAATCCTTAACATCCCAAACTAAGACTTGCACTACATGCCCAACAACTGTAGGCTTATTATAATGTAGATTAGCAAAAGCTACTTGTCTGAAAGGCCTCTGGAGTCACTGGGGCATCCAGGATGAATAAATGTGGAGTGTGTCAAGAAATTGTCCTCAACAAGGAGGAGGCCCTGTTTTGTGATGGAGAGTGCACAAAATGGTACCACTGCATATATGTCAGAATGTCGAGTGGACAATATAAGATATTTCGTGACGACTATGATTGATAGACATAACATGTTGCAATGGCTATGCGATAGCTGCAAGGAGCAAAATAAGGAAACCACCCAAAGTGAAATGCCTATCACATGGGGCACGATGAAAGACTTAAAGAAAATCAGAAAAAGTCTTCATTCCGCATATCAAAAAATTGTACAATGGAAAAAAAACTATTTCAGCAAATCCTAAGAGGAAAAGCTGGAAAAACACAAATTGCAGAAGTGACTCGTCTTATAAGACTCTTTAACAGCAGTAAAAGATGGGAGTCAGTAGCAATACACATGCTTCAAGTACTTCTGCCACTAAAACTCCAAAAGCCATCTCTCAAATCAAAAAACAGAGAACATGTCAAATACCTTCAAACAAAAGAATGGAATGGTGGAAACACGGAAAGCTAACTCACTCTGAGGCACAGATAATGAGAGAGGTCTGTAGGGATGTTCAGACCGAACCCACACTTCTACCTATCAATGAAAATGACTATCAAAGAAAAGTCAACACTGCTGACAATGCAAGGTTGGATATCTCTGCGAGAGGACTGTGGAATAGCTGTGAGAAAA
>JGI24021J15306_10008379_pt1 | contig 12715 bp, 4 predicted proteins | sample Ectturendosymbi1_FD_15306 | JGI IMG/M metagenome (IMG submission 15306) | reverse complement strand
ATAGAAAAACGTATTACAACACCTTCGCGGTATCTGCCGAGCTGGCCTATGGTCAGCCATCACAAGAGGCACCAGTATACGTGACCAAGCAATTGATAGATGATTTTTACGTAGGCCTACTTTCTGGAATATTGATTGAAAAATGTTCTTTTTTGGCAGCTTGTCAATTCAATGCAAAATCAGGTATAATCGACCAAGTGACACTCGGCGATCAACCTGCTGGCCAACCCTGGTCGTGATCTATTTCAGTGTTTTAAGCTGTATTTTCTTTTGGTTAGAATTTTGAACTTTCTACCTCAAGCCTTATGCAGTCAACCTTTGCTAAAAGACAGTTTGAGTTTGTAGTTTTTGTAAGCTACATAGTTTTACTATATTTTATACTGTGATCTACTCTCAGTGTTACAAATTTCTTCATTTCATCAATTGATTCAATGCTGGGACTCTTTTGCAAATAGTGATGTAGGTGGAATTGGCCATATGACAAGGACTATATCCTTGGATTAGCGGATCTTCTTTGCCATATAACCAAAAACCTTAACCCAAATTGTAAACCTGTGTCTGTTTTTCAAATCTTATTAAAAATGTGCTGCAGCTTACATTAAAAATTTTCCCATGAAAAGAGTCGTCTCTATCAGCCCAGCCTAAGCAACAGTGCTGAGAGCCCAAACGATGACCACTCGCACAGCAGGAATTCCCTTTGGACCAGGTCCATCATACNAACTGCTAGTGCCACAAACTCATTGTTACAAGTGGACAAAACCAGATACACTACAGTTTAAATGGAAATATAACTACAGCAGAGCTATACCTCCGGCAGCAAAATATACACTAATTTTCTGTTTTTACGTTTGAAAGTGCACAACATGTGATGTTATTTTTATGGATTGGGTCACAAAATGACAAGGTGTTTTTTTGGAAGTGGCTATAGTTCCGCTGGCAGCGACACAGTTAGAACCAAACGCTGAGTTTGTCACATTAGCAGAACTGTCATGGTAGCCAAGTAGACGTGTCTTACTGTTTGAATGGTTTTCGTGCTGACTTTTGCCATAGTCGGGCACCATTTATTTTGGCTGTAGTGGTTGCACTTTTCATGGTACCGGTTATTATTTACTTTTTTCAAAAGTTTCTAAACTTTTGGGGTCAGATGTGTGGTTTAGTTAAGGCTTGTACAAGTGCCAAGCTATATTTACCGCACTGGCGAGATTTCAAAATTCATCTGCTTAGTTTTTACGCCTGCCTGGTGTTCTAATTTTAGTAAGTTCTTAGAGTTATCCGATAGTCGTGTTAAGATACAGTGAAAAAAAATGTTTTGCGAGAGTGTCCAACTTTCGTGTTTTTTTTACCTCTTATGTTGATCTGAGCGTTGATTGTTCTTAAATTTTGACTTATTTGGAGAAAGTGCTCGCGAAAATGGATATAAGGAAGTTTATAGAAAGCAAACGCAATTCTAATAGCCGAAGTGTAGAAAAAATTCGGAGAAAATATTTCAGAAGTGGGTTCTGTTCTACCAGCACAGAAAAATGAGAGAGCCGCAAACATAGTTGCTGATAGTTTGAGTCCATTTCAGACCAGTCTCATCGCCACGGGGTGTTTTGGTGGGCTTAGCCCCCTCAAACAAAGCTCCAACCCTCCAAACTGAAATATGAAACACTACCAATTAGTGGAATGTTTGTCAAATTTGAATGTCAAGCCCCCCTGCACAAACATAAAGCCTTCCTATTTACGACTTTCGGGCGACGGTTCTGTTTCAGACTCATTTGTGTGGAGTTCACGATGATAACGACATTTATGCGCCAATTCAGCAAAACTTGTAACAGATGACTGAAAGTACACCTATTGTGGCAAATTCGTATGGCCTACAGCTCCACTTGAAAAAGATTTCAAAGTAGATGCGAGGGGATTTTTTTTGTGGTGTAGAAACAGAACAGCGTTTTGTAAACGTCCATTTGCATTGCAACGTCAGCAACCTGAGAATAATGAGCAAAATGTCGACGTTGTCCACCTGGAAAAGTTTCTGCGGACGCCCATGGCTACTTTCACCCTTTCAACAAGCTTTCATTTATGGGCAAATCAGACTAACCTAACCATGTACGAAATTGAAAACTAACAAAACGTATTCAGTACGACACAACCGTTCTTGAATAATTTACTTTTTACTACGCAACTGTTTAAGATGGAACAAATCTATACATTGTTCTATTCATCTACATTGCTTATTCTTGAATGTTCATTGTAATCAATAGTTCAAAAATAAACAGTTTAAAAACTATTCAAGAATTTTCAAGAACGCCGGAAGATATTCATGGACAACAAGTTTTTTTCAAGAATCAAGGACATAACGAGTTTTGATAGCAAATTCAAGGACAATTCTTGGCGCTCAAGGACGTCTGGCAACCTTAAGTCCGAGTCACCAAAAAATCGTGACTCGACTCGAGTCACGCTATCACTGGTCATGTTCACAACACCGGCCCTCTCTCATAACGCTATCGAGACTCAAACTTTCTGCCCACAGTGATCCGATGAAGCGTTGGAACTTTCGCAAGGCTAATTGGAAGCGTATTGCCTTCTGACAGGTGAATCCGCAGAGAGATTGCCGCCTCCGGACACAACAAACATGGGGAAAGCATACCAACAATTTTTTGAAAGCCTGCTATTTACGCCCAAACAATGCATCCCACGTGGCCGTCGCAAGAACTACATTCGCGCTCAAACGTTTAAGACCACCTGCCTAAAATCTGGATTTTTACAAGTTTAGAAAATTGTCTCATATGCTTCGTCACATCGCTATTTATGTTGGAAGAACATTGTTACATAACTGATCCTTGTATTACAGCCTTTAAGGTGAGCTTTTTAACGATCTGGTTGTCTTGGAAGCAAAAATGTTAAAAAATATCGCAAGTTTTGCTGCTGAAAATATGGGCAAAAAGGTGGTTATGAGGTGTTGACAGGTCAAAAATTATTATATAGCATGAAGAGGGGTAGGCTACTCACAAAGGCAAATAGGCTATCTGACAAACTGAAGTTCAGCAAGACTGTAATCCATCAGGCAATCGCCAGATTCAAGACATTTGGTAGTTGTCAGGATTTGAACAGGACTGGTAGGCCTAAGGCTACAAGTCAAAGAGGGAATCACATGATAAGGAAGATGATAACGCGCTCACCCACCACTTTGAGCAAAAAGCTTTGATCAGATTTGTTGCTCACAGATGCAGATGTGAGTGCAGCTACCCTGAAACGACGTTTTAGTGGCTAATTTGGGCTCCGAGCCTACAAATCTGCCAGAAAACTCAACTTGGACCTTCCATGAAAAATAAGAGAAATACCTTGCAAAGCCCCACCTCGATTGGACCACTTAAAAGTGGAGGAAGGTATAAATGATGGATTCCAGTCTTGACTGAACCTCAGTTTTTCTTCTCAATGCTCCCATAAGAGCAAGCGGGCTTTCGATACTAGCGTTTGTTGAGTTCGCTTTGCATCCTCAACATGAAGCGTCTTTTGTTTCGGGAAGACGACCTGTTCAAGATTTCAAGCAAGAAGCCATTCCATCGAAGGGATTGAAATCCAAAGGAATAAAGAGGGAACAACGCGACAATTACGAACATTGAGTTACAAGGACATTGTAATACGCATTTAGTTGTGCCATTGTATATTTGTGCCCCAAACGTTTATATTTAGTAACATCTAGGAAGAGAGTAACCCACAAGATATTGGAAATCATTTACATTAATAAGTGACTCCGATTTGTAAGTAAGATTTCGATTCAAACGGAAAAAACGAGTAACAACGGAAAATATTCCGGATTACGGTTTAAACCATAAACGAAACTGCCGGCGATTCCGGAAAATTATTATTCAAAGAAAAATGACGTACGATGACGACGTAATCACGCGATTAACGCGTGACCGCTAAGGTCACGAGATAGAATCAACCAATGAAAATCCGGGACAAAATTTATATATACCTGTGTCCTTGCTAGGTTCAGTCAGTCGTGGGGCATCGCAGACTTAAAAGCTAAACTCGACCGTGGGCATACAAAGCGTAATGCAAAAAGTTAAATCCACTATAAGTTTAAGTCTGATTGGGTGTATCAAATGATCCTATTACCCAGTAAAGATTCATGGTTTAGTGGCTATGATGTTGTTGACAATTTCGGTTGTTCTCTCCTCTATGAAAAGAATAGAATTCGCATTAACCCCGGTCACCTGTAATAATTAGGTATGTGTATCTTGATGCACATTATAAACCCCTGTTGTGACGAATATCGCAGTGCTTAAAGTTACCAGAATAAAATCATGAGTGAATACAATCCTATTGTGATAAACCGAGCAGGTCGAGCGAAACGGGCGGGTCTAAGTTTCTTAATTGTTAACTTGGGCGTGCCTTGGGCACTCCGGCCAAATTCACCAGTGCTCTTGCGGAGTTGTACTAAATATGTTGTGGTCTTCTTTAGAAGAGGACTGCAACACGTTCGACCGTAAACCAGGTCACCCTACGGACACTCGATATGGAGGATAGCTTTTCGGCTAAGAAATCGGAGCTGTGTTTGTCGATCTCACAGCAGCCTACGACACTGTAAGGNATTGTGGACTCACCTGCATGCTACTGCGACCTGANAGACACATGGCATGCACGATCATGGAGGTGGTTGGCATTCGCAACTTCACCCTTACCACCGGNCATGGGAAACGGAACAGGTTACGACGCCTTATGAACGGCATCCCACAGGGATCTGTCCTGGCGCCCCTTCTCTTCAACATCTACATCTCTGACCTGCCAACCACCGTCTCCAGAAAGTATGCTCATGCTGACGATCTAGCAATCATACATGGTGATGGAGACTGGAAGGGGTGCTGAGCAAGGACATGGCAACCGTAGGTGAATACCTCCAGACCTGGAAACTGAAACTCAGCACTTCAAAAACGGTGTTGGCAGTCTTCCACCTTAACAACAAGGAAGCTAAATGTGAACTGCAACAAGATCCTGCCCCGACCCCAAATACCTCGGAGTAACCTTGGGCAGGGCGCTCACGTATCGCCGACGCCTTGAGTCACTTCGCAAGCAGCTGACATCACGCGTCGCGTTCTCAAGGCGACTTGATGGCTCCCACTGGCGTGCTGGACCAACAACATTATGAACAGCCACCCTAACCCTGGTGCATTCAGCTGCAGAGTACTGCGCTCCTGTCTGGTGCCGCAGTGCTCACCCCCCCTTATTAGCCCGCAATTAACCGGGAGGTCATCTTTTCAGCCAGTAGCCTAGTGGTCCAGAAGATACAGAGAAAGCTTTTGAAGAGCTTCAGGTTAGACTTACCATAATTTTTTAGGCTTTAACCGGGACAAATTCACAAGCGCGAATGAAATAGCGGCCGAAAACCTGAGCTTGGCAAATTTTATATCTTATTTATTTGTTTTAAGCCTGTCACATTACTCTGCATTAAGTCAAGTTCTAGCTGACTTTCAGCATAAAATGACTCAAAACTAGCTGAAAGTTATCCTGCCTTCTCAAAGCATACAAAATGGCTTCTAAGTGCAGCAGTTGCTGTAGTTCCATTGAAGACAATGGAAAAATGACGCAACAATAAGCCCCCAATTTTACAAATGGCCATGAGCGGAATTATTTCATAACGATGCATTAATCAGGCTGGAGTTCATTTTGAAAATTTCACTGAAGTGAAATTCCGGGACAGTCCCGGCCGACGTATGTATGTGGTCTACTTCAGGTAAGCTTGAAACTGTTTAAAAACTGAAGTGAATGCAGCACGCAAGAACTTATTAGTTGTTAATACTGTTCGTAGTTATGTTATGGTGTTCATACAGGCAATATTAGGATAGAAAAGCAAATACCACGAAATTGTACGGCACGATGTTCACTTCTGAAATTGATATGCAACATGTAAAACTGTGTTTAACTAAGCTAATTATTTTTTAAATGTTTGAGATAATGCCTCTGCTCACATTAAACAATGAAGTTGGCGCTTTTATTTAAAATACAGGCCCGTAACCAAGGGTCGCCAATCCCCCCTAGAAAATTTTTTGCCCCCTGGAAAAATGTGTTGGACATTGTTAAAAACTATTGGACATAGTTCAAAAAATTTGAGCCCTTCTCAGAAAACTCTTCGCCCCTCCTGGTGTCCCAAGCTGGTTACGGGCCTGCTTTCCTATTGCCTAGCATAGGGCTACAGACTCCGCTCACAAAGCATATGTTTATAAAACTATTTCAAAAATTTTCAAACAGGCATTGTGAGTACTTGATGAAATTGAAAAAAAAATAAATGCATTTTCAAAAAAGCGCTCTTTCTACGATATGTTATTTGAGAATCCCGTGTCATTAGATATTCACCAGGGGGCGTAACGAGGTTAGATGGCGCCCGGGGCAAGAAGCAAGTTTGGCGCCACCACGTTTGAAACTGAGGTCTTTCGAAAGCAAATCTGCTGTTGAAGAGAGTACATGTGACATTGTTAGGACTTTTCGGCGCCCGGGAAATTGTGCCCTCCTCGTTACGCCTCTGATATGCACTTACGAATTACGACACGCGTCACTGTTGAAAAAATGACCGGTATTTTTTACGAAACGCACATGGCAGCCGTCAGACCGAACAAAAACGCATTAAGCAGTAAGCCGGTCAATTGTTGAGCTGTGATGTGAGAATGGCGACAAGGATTGCGCCATCTGCATCAGGCAAATCCTTACATGTGTTTTACTGCAGTGTGCACTGCACTATTCGTTGCTGTGGCAACAACAACGAGTTTGCAACAAACAAGGAAATTATCCATAGAGACAAACGAGATTTAAAGATCTTCTAAGGAAAAGTAACAAATAGAAAAAATGCTGGAATCTGAACGATTTGCATATCAAGAATACAACAACTGACGATTTATAAAAAAATCGTAGCGCAACAGTAGATAGAAAAAAACAAGATGTATTGACACAAATGCAAAGGTTTAGCCAACACTATGTGGACAACACGACGCAATATATGAAGAGCAAGAGACGACCGAACGTGTACAAACAGAGTCGCGATGTTAAGCAACGAAGTCACACAAGTTGGTGAAAATCAGATGAAGAAAAATGGCATAACGCAATAAGCATTGGCAAGTCTTACTGCTGAAGATAAACAGTCAAGCAACAACAGCGTCGATTTACAACAACCATTTTCCAAGGCACGTTTGGATTCAGACACAACCAATGCGAGGTTTGCACTTGCTAAATGTTTTCAAAAGATGTTGTCATCGAATCGTTGTGAGTCTTGCAACGGCAGTGATGATTAGCATGACGTGACGCATCGACATGGGCTGAATTGCGCTTCGTCCTGTCGTTGATTCAAGAATATTTCTTGATCTTCGAGACAGGGCTCCTAGGCTGAAGTAGCTGGTATCGCCCCGTAGTAGACATATGGATAAGCAGATTTCTGGAATATAAAGACGAATAAAAATTACATCTCGAGCATGGGCGTCGGGAGAGAGGGGGCAAGGGGGGACTTACCCCCACCCGGATTTTAAAATTTGACATTTCTGTATTAAATTATTAGAACAACAAGGTTGATTTCTTAGTTCCGAGCGGCCAAAATGAAATTTCACCACTTCCCCCCCTGGAAAAAATGTTTTGGCTCCTCTGGAAAAATTCATTATTGGCCCCCTATCCTGGAAGACTCCCCTGATCTCGACAAAACACCCCATACAGCGGCACAAGCGCTGCAACAAACAAAAAATTAAAATATCACCGTAACTTAAACGTATAAATATCTTCAGCTTACGTTTGGGTAACAGCAAACGCAGAGATCCGCGCAGGAAGTGACGTCCCATCGTGATTTCCAAATTCTCACGAAGATAATCGAAAGATAAAGACATAGGCTGAATTGAGCGACAGCCAAGCTGTACGTGAGTGTGATCATGAAAAGGATGGCATACTGCGACAAAATAACGCTGGTTCATGCTTTTAACTTCGTCAAGCACTCACATGCAAAAAAATCCACCAGCCAGCGCTACATAGACTAAGGCACAACCCAAACTGCAAAAATCTGCATCAGTTCGTTTTGTCGGCAGCGCAGTTCAAGGAGACTGGCAGTCATTCACTAGGAAAGCAGCCGCGTGGCCCGCGGCGCAGCGAGCGGAGATGTCGCTTCAGAACACTCGCTACACTCCAAAAGTATAAAAAGTCGAACGCAAATGAACCTGAACGTGAGTTTTTCCCTATTTCAAACGAAACGCATAGTCGTGTTGCCTCTTTGCCTTCCCATCGCAACCTTGTGGAAGACCAAGTGCGTGCGGTTGAGAAATGGGTGATTTGCCATTATAAATGCCTTTGATGCAAAGTGCCCAGGGAAACACAAACTGGTAGGAAAAAAAGAAAAAGGTATACATTTTTTCCAAAGTGTGTTCCTAAACCACTTTTCCGAAAAGGAAATTCTTCCTGCGTTTAGGTGCACTGACTGCAAAGTGTCTTAGTTCTGATTGTCAAACCTCCAAACAACTTCAGCAATGTATCTCAAAATTAAGAGAAAAGCACAACTTGCTAAAACTGTTGTGGTGTTGAACAAAATTATTTTCAGCTCGCACAGTGCTCCCGTGTGATTTTAGTTGTGGCGATTTAACCCTCTGTGATAACTGACGTATACGGTCTTAAGCCCAGATCAGCACCTAATCAACGTGGAAGCGCAGATTTTCTGTTTCAAGCTTTCTTATTCGCTGCCTGAGTTCGATTAATTCATTTCTGTTCTTTGTGTGATTAGTTTCTGAAGTGTAGGAAAACAATAGAAACAATGAACATCAAGTGGAGGGTCCAGCACCTGCGTGCTTTTTGTCGTTAAGATTCAGTAGTGAGAACGAAGAATAGAAAAAACTACAGCTGGTTGCAAAATATCGAGCGAAGAAACAGTTTACCTGCACTTTCATGGGAAACATGTTCAATGAAAGGTTCTTTTTGGACCTCCAACAAACAATCCTTTTCTTTCGCGTGGGCTACTTACTGAGAAAGCAAGTGGCTCAAAAGCCTCAAGTGTAAAACAGTGGGTGAACTCATAATTTCCTTGGCAATGGCTCCGACTTTCACTATTACAACCAGTTTTGTCGACTGCATGTGACGCGTCGCATTTCTCAAACAACGACAGCTAGCGGTGAAACAAAGTGCAGTTGATCGGCAGGCAGCTGGCGCAACAGGGAATCTTGGCATCGAATCTGCCTGAAGAGTAACCTCGCAATGCGCCGAGCTATTAAACTGTTCTGCAGCACGAACAATCTTTCTACATGCGACTTATACACAGTCAGACCTCGTTTGACTACTTTTTTTGATCAAATAATGTTTGTCTACTTTTTTTCGTCAAAGACTACTTTTTTCGTCTAAACAATATCGGTTTACCGAGATACACGTATAATCGGTATCGAAAGTATAAAGAGCGAAATTCTTTTCAGAGCAAATGCTAACAACGTAAACAAAGGAGCAGAAGAAAATTGCAGACTTAGACGAACTGTCAACCTAAGCAAATGTGTAGACTGCATATGGAACATGACTAAATGATACACTCATAGTTTGTTTTGTTTATTATCAGATCCGATCGATATACGTAAGTTAGTATGCATTCAGAATGAGATTAAACGCGAAAAAGAACTGCACAGGATACCTAACTACGTCCTGCAAATTCTGCCAGTTACATTTATTGCGTAGAAAATTGACTTTCACACTTCCATTGTGATTTAATAAACAACTAAATAACAGTTGACGTAATCCGGCTTAGCGTTTTTTTTCTACTGATTTGACATATCCGTTTCTAAATTTCCGTGCCAGAGTCGGGCAGCGAGGTTTCCGGATTAAAGGAGTAAAATCCGTTCCTAGCAAATTTTGTGTCGGATAGCGGGGATTCCGGTTTTTCTAAGTTCGGATGAACGAGATCTGACTGTATACCGTATTTATTCAATTGTAAGCCACGGCTCATAATGTTGTTTTTCATCATTTCGTGCGGCTTACAATCATTTTTTCTTTATCTTATCGAAAGGTCTAGATGACGTTCAGTCTTCCCTTTTCTACGTTTTGTCGACCAAACTCTTCTTTACGCATTCAATTTTCTTCAGCATCATGTGCACATCCGTCACAGGATGGGTTATGATGAACAGAAGGCATTGCAATGGTGAAGCATCATTACCAGGGTTGTTAATCAAACACGAAGCATGCTATACACGAAAGTATCTCAGAGGCTGAGGTAACCTATGTTCAAGTATGGCTCACAGACGAAAAAACACAGTATATACGAACTGAACAATTTTTTTCTATTAATGTTTTGCTGCAGTTAGTCCTTCGACATATTAGCGTAGGTTCGTGCACTTTCACATGACTGAAGCAACTTGCAATCTGAAGTGAAGCTGTTTAAAATACACGATTGGAAAAAATTAACAACCTACCTCATGCGGAGGACCTCGTATTCTGTCGCCGCCAGCATAGATGGCGCTGGCTAGCTTCAAGCAAAGATGAATAACGGTGAAAAAACTTGCAGTCATTGAAGATATTGCGGTCCATTGAACCTGTATTAACGTGAAGTGATCGTGAATTTGATATATACCTTCATCTAAACTGTAAAAGCTTAGCTGGACTTAACGCATTAGTCACATGTAAATTGCATAAAAATTAAAAGGTGGTGTATTTCAACAAGATATTTTGATCCACTGAGTTGACTCATTCAGCAAATTTGCAAGGCAAGCTTTCAGCTAGTGCCATACTACGAGAATAGTAGAAGTGACAAATTCAGGGACGTCATTTGATCCAAACGACTCGCCAAACAAACCACAGCGCCCTCTCTCACTTATTCCACCTACATTTTTGTTTGGTCAGAGTAAACCAAATGCGAACTAGGGCAGTGGTTGCAAATTTCCTGGCTGGAAAGATAAAATTTCAGGACAGATAAGATAATATTGACGTGTCGTGAACTAGTCATTTTCAGGATCGGGAAAAAATTGGTAACATTTTCCTTTTTCGCTCATTATCGTTTTCCATTTATATCTAATGAAATATTAAAAGGAAATTTTTAATTCGAGATTGAGATAAGTAATTGTGTAGCTATAGCAGCGTCAAAAACGTTACTGGTTGTTATTGCTTTTTTAAGCTCTGTTTTCCAACTCCCCCAAATGTCAGGTCTGGATCTCCTACTGGATGGTAATCGGGATCATAAGCAAGATATTAAGTGAACTTAATTCACGAGGTAACAAAATTAACTTTCACTCACCAGCGTAGGTGACATCAATTTCAAAGATGCAAGACACAAAATCCCAACTGGTAGTACCTGCAGAATAAAGCCACAAATACATCTGAAGAAAGACAAGCTAGCATTGCAACGACATCTGATGACTCAGCTTAACTGAAGGTTTTCAAAATTACCCACGTTTTCCAAATTTAAGTTTACAACCGCGCCTAGACATCGAATCACAGTAACATTGCTTCAGTCACCTACTGACATAATTTTTTCGATTCGAAGATCTTTGGCTGGATTTATTTTTCCACTTCATGTTACGAGCCTTCATCCATTAATAACGCTACTTGGTGACTGTCACAGTTGGCTGATAATAAATAGACAAACTTGCCCTTGCCACATGGCATGAAAGGTGGAGTATAACTCAGTTGTATTTACATGTGCATATGTTCACAGGGTTTCGTAAATGTAGTCAACGATTCAACATCATCAGTTACATTGAAAATATAACTGAAAATAAAAATTATTACAAAAACAATTTTGATTGAATTTTTCATTAATTTTTTGTCATTCATTTCATTTTCATGGCTGTTTGGGAAGGGTCGCAGGAGCAAGAGTCCTGAGAGGACTCAAAACATCTGACGGTCAACAGAAATCTAAGATAGCTCTGCTGGCTCTTATCAAAACGGGACCAAGCAATGTTGGGGTTGCAGTCGTGCTACCTGGTCATTGGACGACCTCTGTGCCACAATCCCGTGGGTGTAGCCAGCAGGTCTTGTGTCACCAATCTTTCATGGGACAATCTTAACAATTCACTAAACCAACGTAGCTGTGATGTCTCGAATCAGGGGAGAAATGGATCGATATTTAGGACTTTACAAATGCACACTGTAAAACTTTTCATGCCGCTATTAACATTATATTTATATTATAACACCAGCTCACCAATACACTGGACCAGATGCCACCTCCAGTCATCACAAATGGATCGTAGAGACCTCTGTATGCCATTGCAAGCAATGCTATGGATGATATGATGGTGATCACTGGCAGCACAATCAAAGTAATCTAAGAAACATGGCATGTACCATGAAAACAACACTTCAAGGAAATTCAATAAAACAGATTGAAACAGCTACTTGGCTGCCAACTATGTTCTGAAACTTAGCTGCAAAAATCTTGACGTTGGTTTTGTAAACACATAAAGATAACAGAAAAAATATCTTTGTTTGAAACAATAAAATACTTAATATGTAAGAAGCTATTTGGAGAAAAAGATAGAATAATTACAATATGTTTCAAAAGTTTATGACATTCACAACTTAATCAAGTCACAAAAGGAAGTTTTTTTAAAACAATTTTGTTGAAAGGGATGCCCTTCTTACTAAATTACTTTCATCTAAGTGAGACCAACTTTGACACAGAAAAAATGTCAAAAGTTTCCTGATCATGGAGCATAAAACTGGGATAGACTTAACAGTTTCATCAACACTAAAAAAGCCTTCAAAAAACTATACATGTTTTATTTCGAGACGTTTCGGA
>JGI24021J15306_10008378_pt1 | contig 12716 bp, 8 predicted proteins | sample Ectturendosymbi1_FD_15306 | JGI IMG/M metagenome (IMG submission 15306) | reverse complement strand
CTTTCATTTCTTTGATGCCTTTCCAGAGTTGATTGAATTTTTCTTCTTTTGAACTCGAAGTTTTCCTTGTAGCCTCATTTATCATGTTTGGTTTCTTTATACCCAATATCAATAGATCAATAATCAGCAGCAAATTGCAAGTTATTTGATACAGTATTAAGATAGGTCATTACACACACTACTACAACACTATCCCCTGTCTTATTCAAATAGAATGCGTCACGTGTCTTTCATTTTATTCCAAATCTAAACCCTTACGAGTTTGCAAAGTGAGGAAATAGTATCCTTCCGACGCCCCGCAGGAATATAATTTATCCCAACAGTTGTGACCGAAGGAGAAACGTGAAGAGAAAACTTCAGATTTTTCGTGTAAGCCGATGAGCGTTGCATGTTCGACTTACTTCAATCAGTTACTTTTGCACAAAATTGTTCTTCGCTAATTGCAACATGTTTATAAAAGTCGGGTTGATGACGACATCGCCATTTTTGATGAATTAATTTGCCAATTATGCATGTTTTCGTACAATGGCGTAAATGCTCCCATAATATATTTTCATGTAGTGGTGCTTTTTGAAAGTATTGCACAGCGACACAGTCTGACCACATATTGAAACATGCTCACCTTGAAACGTAATACGTGGGTATTGTTAACGTGACATGGCTACTGATATTGATGTAACCAATCATTAGGATTGACATTCACTAGGTATGTCAAAATGTTTCGTATAAGGATTGACACTTATAAGATCACATCGTGTTTTCCTGTATCTAATTGAAGCATTGTCTGCATCGAGTGTTTTCTGAGCTATCAAGCAAAACATCATAAATGTTTCAGCAATTCTGGAGTTCTTTCTAACCCAGCACAACGGTTTATTTTGTTGGAGGTGTGTGGTCAATAATTAACCAATCAAACGGTATGCGCAAATACACGCACAGCGATAAAAAGCCGTTCCAGTGTTCAATTTGCGGCAAAGGTTTCTGCCAACCAAGATCATTAACCGTCAACAGTTCTCTACACACATACGTAAGTATTTTTCACCAACTCATTCTGATCCACACTCAAGGATCTGGAAAACTTCGTTGGCGTTTGTAATCAGACAAGCTTTTGGGTTGATAACGAGAGTTTGACAATAATGTTCATGCTGCAGTTAGACCGTGGACTGAATAGCACTTCTACCTTCACATTAGTACTTCCCAGCGGAGAAAACCCAACAAAAACACAGTGCCGAGAGATTCAAGTGCCGCAATGGACGTAACATTGAAAAATTCACGAAAAACCTCGTGCCTGTGTCAAAACTTTGAAAAAGATGCTGCTGCAGAAAATTCCCCGACAAGATGTTGCGCGGTGAAAATTGCGGTAACGACCTCTTTTCCTTTTTGCTAAAGTAAAATTAGACTATTTCACATGTTTCAAGCTAGTTTTTTCGTTGAGCTTTTTTCAGTTTTGCCTTATATATAAGACCTAGAAACGTGAAGAGTTTCAGCAACTGTCTAGGCCAATGTTTTTGGTTGCTGGGACCAAAGTCTAATATGCGCCTTTTTATAATGGCTTTCAAGTAAACACTTATTTACAAAAGCCCTTGAAAAATGATACAGTTGAAATAAACATACAAAGTGATGTATTTGATTGTTATTCTACTGAAATGATATAATATAAATTAATGTGATGCTCAGAACATTTGCACTCATCTTGTGAACGGTACTGGAGAGCCTAACGCTTCTTTGCGTTCAAGTAATTAGTAGTTCAATTTTCAATTGCCTGTTCAGATGAACAACCAGCGGTTTTTCTGACTATTTTGATATGCCGAAGAACTATAAGTCAAGAAACAAGCGTTTGTAGATGACACCTGGTAATCTGTACACGACTTCGTATATCTTGTTATCCACTGCAATTTGGCATAGAAATGAAGCAAATTAAAGCACTTTTGAACAAAATTTGCTAAATAAAATCCCATAAAATATTTCAGTGGAGAAAAACTTTTCCAACATTGTGGAAATGAAATTCCCTTGTAGCTTTAAATAATGATCAATATACACGTAAACACTGTTTTCAAAACAACGTTCCAGCATGTTTGTCTGCTTTCGATCTTTCCTCTAACATTTTGGATAAAAAAAGTCTTTGGAAGCGTCTTTTTGTCACTTTTCCCCAAGCGAAGAGTTGTGAGGTAAAGATGCAAAGCTCTCTAGATTGCTTTGGAGCCTGCAGAACTATAAGAGATTGCTCAAAACCATAAAGTAATTCCAGCCCTCCTCGGCCTGCTGCCCCCGCGACTTTCCTGAGAAGAAAAGCGGGTATCAAAATCAATGAATGAATAAATGCATGAATGATTAAATGAATGAATGAATAAATGAATGAATGAATGAATGAATGAATGAATGCCTGAAAGAATGAATGCACAGATAAATTTGCAACGTTTCAATATTCTCCGTTTTCAAAGAATCCAGACGAACGCAATGGGCAGCAAACACAAGATGTGGATACAGCGCTAACCTTAGGACAGTTTTTAATATTTTCTTAGTTTTTTCAACACAGGATTGCTCTTTCTTCCGCACTTGCCATAAGCGTATGAAGCTCACATTGTGCATTAACGCTGAAAGGGGCGTTTGTGACTCTTGTCAAAATCGATCGAATTTACCGCTTTTTCCTTTTCTTAATCTACAAAAAAGTGCTCAATTTTTGAGAATGCACTGAAATCCAGTGCAACAAAAAAACAATTGAAAAGTTTGACATTATTTTACTCCTATCCAGATTCCTCGTCTGGGGGATACTTGGAGATCTGGGCCCGCATTTGCGGTTGGTACCCCCTAACTGGAAAAATGATTTTATCAGTCTTTTGTCGAAAGTGACTGATCCGCCAGTTCTATTGATTTTACCTACACAACAATCAAGACTGGGTGTCGTGTTTGCTGCTCTGATGTGATGCTGTTCGCAAACAGAATGTTGAACTGTTTAGATTTGACGGAAGGAGAGTGGAAATTTGAAAATGTTTGAGAAAAGTTTTTGTGAAGCATAGGGAAACAAAATTGATTTTCATTACTTACTTGAATTATTTCGTTAGCGAACATGTTTTTCATAAGCCCGTTCGTTTCAAGCATTGCAGTACACCAATTGCCAAGCCCGCAACCACGGGGTGGGCAACCGGGCAATTGCCCATCGATATTTTCAAAATCATATTTCATTGTTTGGTACAACAACAAGTTGCAACGATCCCCGAAAATAGTGCAACAAGTTACAATCATTTCGACCCCGGAAAATATCAGCTGGTTGCGACCCTGCCAATTGCTTACACAAGCGTTTCACCAGTTTGAACTCAAAATATCTCCTTAGGTGTGTTAAACTTAAGTGCACGTTCTAACAATCCCGTGACTTTATCCATTGAGGAAACGATAATAGACACCATCTTGTCCTCGTGACTGTGGAAAAAAACTGTTAATAGTATGTGAGAACCAAACAGAATTACGTACGTCCAAGACGCAGGTACAAAAACAAAATGTTCCGATAGTTCTGTCCGTTGAGGAGATAAAGTGAAGTATCTGGGATTGCTTCGGTGATTCTGCAGCACGAATATTGACTATTTTGACTGGAAAATGAGAAAGGAAGTTATAACCGCTTGTAAATTTACCCTCTCCCAAGCAAACAACGGTCTTCTTTTCGTATCCATTGAACGAATGACTATAGACTATGTCGGCCAATCAACATTTTACCCGTCTGTCGGTGTGTTAGAGGTCTAATGATATGTTTGTTGTTGTATTTCAAATTCAGGCAAAAGAGGGCAGCGTTAACCAATTTTCAAGACAAAAGATTGACAAAAGGAATAGCGGCAAATCAAACGACTATGAAATATATAAAAGGCGTTTCACGTTGAAAATAAGCAGCAAAGCATTGTAAAGTCGCAAGAAATTGAAATTTATTTTCGGACTGGTGGTTTGGTTTGTTGCTGTCTGTGCAATTGAACTATTCCGAAATAACCTTTGTTGTTCATCAATGGAAGTAAACCTTTAAGTAAAAATAAAAACACGCGTGTTGTTTACCATTTGAAAAGGTATCAAGACTCCACAAGGGTGACACAGTCGAATCTGATTGCAAAGTGTTTTACTAAGAAATCGACTTCGCGTCAATGACGCATATTTAGCCCAGAAAATTGCAAGCAAAAGCTTACAGGTTCAATTTGCCAAAGCCGCTGCAAAATCTTCTTGCGACAGACTGTGGATCAAAACAGAATTTTAAAAGATTTCTAATTGACCAGGGCCTAGTTTTACGGCTTATCATTCTTAACCAAAATGGCTGCATCGACCCTGTTTACAGGATGACATTTTAATGCATTGATGGGTAAAAATCGTGGTCCGCAGGACATAAGTGTCACTCGAAAGCCCCCTAAGAGTAACAGCGGTCCGTAAGGACAGTGAGCTTACTATTCGGTGTTTGCAAAACTTCGGTTCAAGCGTTGAAACTAGTGGGGTACATTCGTCGCCAATACCATAATGTATGAACGTCGTACAGCGGCGGGTTTTTTACTTACTCTTCGCCAAAGGAAGTCTATAAGACACTGAATAAATGCTGCAGCATTGAGACCAGACTTGCCGTATGAGAGGGAGGGAGACCAAATAAATCAGAAAAAAGTTTCGACCAAAGTCCTGTCTTCACATTTCTCATTTGCTTGTTTAACAAAGTTGCAAGCCCATAGCCAGGTTTAAGGTTTCGGGGTGCAAAATTCATTTATAGGAGAGCAAAGGTTTTGTTTTTATTTTACAACACATATTTTAAATAAGCACAAAATTTGGGGAACAAACAATATTTGGAGGTAACTGCCTTCGAATACCACTCCGTGGCTACCGGCCTGCACTGTTGTAGACATAAGCGCATGCAACAGTTTTGACAGCCACGAAAGTCTGAAACAGATTGATGAAAATTTGCTATTTACAGTTTGTCAACGCTCTAACGTCTGAAAATCTCAGCTCTTCGACGAACCCACGAGGCAGATTACACCTACCACGCGTGCGTAATGACATTTGCAGTTCTCATAACGCGTTCGTTTTGTGATAATCATGCGGCAGATAAGAGGTTCCCGGATGGTTCGTTAAGACTCGCCTGCACCTCGTAAAAATATTAGTCACACAGCGAATGCAGCATGCTAAAATTTTGCGTTGAAAACTTGTTACATCGGCGCAGCGGAAAGCAATTGTGGATTGACCAAAAAAAGTGTTGAAAAGTAACTTTGAAGTCAAAAAATCTCAGACGCACTCTCCTGCTTATAAATTAGCTTTGTTTAAAAAGGAAAAGAACCTATTGGATCTTTCCAGAATTTTTCATAAGCATATTGTTAAAATTCGTCGATGGCTGTACATTGCCACGCACAGAAATGTGATAAGAAGAGCTTTCAAATTGTGCATGAAGTGTTCCAAAACTTCGGAATTTTCCAAGTGGGCTGTTTATAAGCTGCTGTTTTTCGAACACCGCACCCTCCTGACCTGCGAAAATAATTGAACCTAAACTGGTTAACACCCAGTGCGGATTTCGTCCAGGAACGTAGCACTACAAACAATATTTTCACTCTACAGCAAATTTTTTTTGAAATTTTGGGAGTATGCAAAAGATGTCTACGTTTGGTTCGTCCACCTCGATAAAGCATACCACCTGATCCTTCGAGAAAAGCTGTGGGGAGTGTTGAAGGAGTACGATGTTGACGACCGCCTGTTACTGGCCGTCAAGTGATTGTGTTCCTGCTCAGAAGTTTGTGTCCGTGTCGGCGGCGTTAAATCACAACCCTTCATCGTGAGTGTTGGACTCAGAAAAGGGTTGTGCGTTCACCAATTCTCTCCACGGTCTATGAATTGGATGGACAGTTACAACCGCGTTGACGTGGGTGTCAATACTGGAATCTGCAAGATCATCACTCATAGGCGTGGTCCAGTGGAACTGGGAGCCAGCGGGCCATGCCCCCCAATTTTAAGACAATCAAGTCATTTTGTCCTTTGAGAAGCACTATCTCAAACAAAATAGTGTTATTCGCATAAAATCAAACATTTTTCCTCCCCCAAAATTTGTTGAGCACCCCCAAATTTTAGGCTGGCTACGCTGCTGTCATCACTTTTCTGCGACGATTTGGAGCTGCTTGCATCTTCTGAACAAGGCCTTCAGCGTGCACGTGATCGGTTTTCAGCTGCGTGCAATCAAGCTGCAAAGAAATTTAGCCCTAAAAAGACCTAAGTATTATGTCTTTCCAGAAACTCATGTCAGTCGGGCGAGGATTTACCACTAGGCTAAAACAATTTAAGCTTCGGGCCCCAAAAGTTTGTGACTAAGGCACAAATTCCAATTTCTTGTAAGCAATTATTTTTGTATTCTTGTTTTGGCTCAACGCACGTTTTTTTGCTATGCCGCTAACAAAAGATCTCTACAGAAGAATGAGCGCGAACATTTGAAGTGAATGAAGATGAGCATTCTCTTTTTATGGTGTTGAGAAATGGTTATTGTTACGTATAATGTGTGGAACAAAACGCCTGAATAAATTTTTCAGATCACACGAGGCCAGTGAGGTACTCAATGAATGTGTAATGTGAGTGTGGTCAGATAGCTTCAAGGCTGCCTTTTTCTTTGGTTTCATTGTGACTGATTTTGTTCCTGGTATCGAGGGAATTCAGGATAAAGTATTATGTTTATGAATTGGAACAACTTGTTCAACGAATGTAACGAGCACGCGTAGTCCTAATTTCTATGACATCAGACGCCGCAACCTTTCCAGAAGGGCCCCCCAATTTAAAATAGCCTAGGGCCCCGAAAACGAAAATTCGCCTCTGATGTCAGTGATTGCTAAAAGTAAGAAGTAATACACTGCAACAGGTCCCGAAATTTAAGTATCTCGCGATGGCGTTCAAAGACATTGATACACGGATTGGCAAAGCAAACAGAGTATTGTTTGCCTTAAACGTGCTTTATCGTATGCTTTAAGCGTACTTTATCGTTTCGTGGTCACAAAACGGGTACATTCAACCACCGCAAAGCTGTTAGTTTATCGGTCTTTGCTCCATTTTCACCTGTGCTCATGAATCTTGTTTAACGACTGGAAGACTGCTATCTCAAGTACAAGCAGCAGAGATTGGATTTTTGCGAGGATCTCACGGCGTGACACTTCGTGACAAAGTGGGCAGCAGTGAAACTCGTAAAACCTTGAATGTCGACCCACTTCTCCGAATCCAAACATCCCAGCTGCGATGGTGTGGCCAAGTGAACAGAATACCCCAAGAAAGAATGGCAATGCGAGTCATGTTGGCCACACTCACGTGAAAGCAGCCCAGAGGTCGACAAAGGACGAGGTGGTGTGATTGCGTCTCAGATTTTGCTTGGTCCTGTGTTGATGTGGTACCTGTCAGAGATAGCTGAACGCTGTGAGGTATTTCGAGACCTCTTGGGGTTGCTATCCTCCTAGAGAAAGAGCAGGTGTGAAAATGAACGAATGAATCAATCAATTACGCTTGGTTTTACCGTCGTTGCGTCACAGTCACGCTTTGGGTTCAGAAAAACTNGTCATTTCGAATTACTTGCCTCATAATAGAACTTCTTGATTGTCTGATAATATTGATTAATAACTAAAAACATCCAGAACCCCTCAGAAAATACAGATGGGTATTTTAGAAAACTATACTTGTTGTTGATGAAACCTATCTGTCTCTGCAAGTTTTGTCCCTGTTTTCAGTCAAATGCATGCTCTACTAGATGTCGCTGTAGTTCTACACATGAATGCAGAGTGCAGGCGCAGAGTGCATCTTGCTACGTCTGTAGACAAAGTACTGGAAAATCTACTGTATGAAAAAAGTCTTTCAACTTTATGACGTTCTCAAGTTTCACTCAGTTTTGACACTATTGTAGTTATTTGCGTTGAATAAAAAGCTAGTGGCAGTAAAATCTTCTAAATATATTTCCGAACGATTAAAAAAGTATCATATCTTATAACGAATTCATCCCGTATTACAAAGATTTTGCCCGGTTTTGTTGCAGGATTAGTGCAGCCACTGGCTTTGAAGGCCATGAATTGCCCGTCACTGATATAGGCGTAAAGAACAAAATATTGTCCTAGAGCTCGGAACGCTAAATGTTTGGTAAGAGCAAATGAAGATGAAACTTCATAGTTGCATTTATTAAATGTACCGCTTCATGTTTTTTGAAATCTATTTGATGTGTTTGTTTGCCTCAATATAACGAGGACAGGGTAATTTTAAATCGCATCAAAGCACATTAATACCTCAGAAACGTAAAATGTTTTTGGAGTGGCTTCTTCAAAAAATGACTCCTGCTAGCTTATATACCGTGAGAGATTTTGCATCAGATAAAGAAGCTGCATGAAAAAACCCATATTCTCATGACCATCAACATGAGATTCACAAAAGTAAAAGATATCAAACTCATCGTGACACTAAAAATATTTGACTTTTGATTAAGTGGCAAAAATGTGTTAATCATTGTTTGGTCAGTTTTTGCATGAAATGAAAAGCCAAAAACGCGAATAAAACGGCAAACAAAATCTTTCAAATTGGCAAAGAGCATTTCAGGCCCGTTTTTTACACATAAAGAAACACATGATTCTCAATACTTTATTCAGGGATGTGGTCAAAAAAACAGCATATTATGGTATAATGATCACAAAGCAAATGCGCCCCCGCGACGAGTGATGAGAAACAAAAGGGGAATGCTGTATTGTTTGGTGAAAATTGTCTCATCAGCGCGACAAGGAGAAAATACTTCAATGTTTGAGCGCTCACATACTGCAACTAGTAAATTTGCATAACTTTGTTTCTCTGACTTTGTAGTTAATTCAAACTCTTGCATACACCTGTGGACAACACAGGGTTAAAACGCAATAAGAGAAAACATTTGTTATCTTGTTCTGACAAAGCTTTCTTTTCGATTAACTTCCCAATCAAACAATCAAATGACAAGTTTTGGTTTCACCGACGCAGCATGAGACCGTAGTCTCACAGAAATCGGAAAGAAAAGAGTAAAAATCTTCGAGTTTCGTAACTTCCTTCGTTTGCCGTGTCATCTGTGAATTTTGATGGTGTATTTGCAAATATGGCCAGTTCATAAAAATCTAGGCTCTTCCCCATCCACAATGAACGCATTTTTATCATAATCTAACAACTATTTCCAAAAACCAACTGCATAACCAAAGCTATCTAACAATTTCTACCTGCTTCGATGTGATTTACGCCGTGTCACATGAAGTCTTCATTCTAGTTATATAATTTCAAATCAGAATTCAGCACACCGCAGTCTTCCCAGCTTTTTCATCCAACAAGAGATGAAGTAAGTTTTTCAGGCAAGTTTTTTTCCACTGCGGTAATTTTGTAAGAATAATGAACAGCATGCATGTTTGTAATGAGCCCGGTGAATGACAAAATATTTTCCTTAAACGAAATCGCTTATCGCCCCTCTTGTTTAGTCAGAGCGACCGATCCCGAACCCTGGTTTCTAAAGGTTATTTAAAGCAGATATCAATAGAAACTGTAGATTTTTGCCAATGCGCCGAAGTACAGAAGTACAATAGATGTCATGCTTTTCCAGATTGTTGGCAAAACTGCAGCACTTTCAGCAACCACAGCTAAATGCAAAAAAGTCGTGACAACAATATTTGCATATTGCTTTTTTCAATAATGACGCAGGTTTTCATTGGTTTTGCATCTGAAACCCAACAATAGTTGATTTAAGTGTTGAAATTTGAAGCAAAAGGCGGAATGCATCTGTAGCTGCCAAATAGACCTAAGCCAAAGGATGGCCAATGTGTTGACGAGATAATGTCGCCGCAGGTATAGATGAACGGTCTCTGCTGTAAAAGTTACCTAACAGTTGTTAACCCGGACCGTGGCAACTCAAGAACAGCCGTTAAAACTAGACTTACGTTTGCTCATAGACAACGAACTATATATCAGCTGATGGTTAAAAAAGAAAATCAGAAACGTCTAAACCTGTACTTTGGGTAAACTGGCTTTGTTTAGTTCATTTTTTGCATTGACTGCTCGCATCTAGGTTGATTCAGTTCAATGAGCGTTGAGATTTTATGAGAAAGCATTAGTAAGTCTAGTGCAGGGTCTCAAACACCTGGCCCGTGAGGACATTTTGTGCGGCCCGCGGTCCTTTTCGGGAATTTTCAATTAATTAAGTTATTCAGTTTACTAACCGGTGTTTGTTTATAAGATCTCGGCCAGCGAGTCATTTTTTTCCTTTTTAAACGAACGTAGAGAATGATTTGCCTAGAACTCACGATACGTTTCTCAGCAAGTAAGTTGTAAAAGCTGTCCTAGTAAGGTTCAAGTGCCGCCATCGTTGCGTCAGCGTCATAATGCGGCCCTCGGGTTACTTCATAAGTCCTCATGGTGCAATTTGAGTTTGAGACCCTGCTCTAGTGAGAATACAAATGCCAGTGGTTGCCTGACCTGTAATTGTGCTGAAGTGCCCAGCAACCATGACCCTCCTGAAAAAAAAAACTGTTTCACCCTTAAAGCAATCTGAATAAATTGTAACTGCTTCACAAATGCATGCATAGAGGCTTGTAGATATATTGAGCTATACATACAAAGCTAGCTGGCCTGTAGGCTTCAGTTGCAACGTTGATAATAACGTGAGCGGATACCAGAAAAATATGGGAGGCCATGCCAGCCAGAAAAACGTAAGAAGCAGTGCCAAAGGTTTTTTGATCAGTTGTATCCCCGAGTTTTTTATGAGCATTACAAAATTTGCAAAGACAAATTAAATGCATCAGCACTTTAAAACATTATGAAAACTGACACTAATTTTGCCGCACAAAAATTCTGATCCTCTTTTTTCAATATGTTTGATTCTTTCTATTGCAATTGTAACCATCTTGTTTTAATTTGTGAGTGGATGTTGCACAAGAATACACCTATGTCAAGAGAAAGTGAGAGGCGTGGCAAAGAAAACTGGTGTCTTTGTTATCAGATTTGTTAGATCTTTTGAAACCCATGTAATAGAAAGACATGATGTGAAGGAATGAATGTTAGTACGTTGTTTAGTTTGCCGAGTTTCTAGACTCAAGAAACTCTGAGTGCTCGAGGCCAAGAAAGACCTTTTAAATGCTAAACTTTCATTTGGATAGCTATATTAACTGTCAAAACGCATACAAAATCTGTTAATTTCCGGCAGGCGAGACTTGTTCTCTGAGTAATAATACCGGCGCTGAGCTATGACCATTGACACATTTGACATTAAAACCGTTAAAGATATTCAGGAACACACAATCTGGTATTAAACGACTGCGTATAAGTATCGAAGCTTGCATTGCATCTACAAGAATGAAAATTGTCATCGGTATGTGGGTACCCATTTGGTCTGGACATTCGATACCTTAATTCAATAAAAGTCGTAAGCGTTTGTCCAGCAGTATACATCTTCACAAAACCTTCACAAAAGTTTATTTACAGCTGCTGCTTCGTGATACATCGCCACCAATGTGATCTCGATGCACCACTGTGGCTCCTCAAGGTAAAAATTACGAAATTTTGTTGTTGCGTATTTACACTAAGGATGATTTATCACGTCCTCACGTCATTTACAGACTGCATCGTTACGCCCAAAACGCAGGATTACGCCTTCTGCCTGTTTGGTCATGGCCCAAACAACTTTGTTCCTTGAAAACAGTGGAGTTCCACCGGGAGATCCTTTAAGTGAGTGAAAGGTTAAGTGAGTGAAAGTGAAAGGTTAAGTGAGTGACGTTAAGTGAGTGAAAGGTTCGCATATCAGAGGCTTGTATTTATTTTGCTGGTCTGTTATACGCCGATACTTGTTCCGGCATTCCGCATTGTTTAAATGTTCAAGACCTGTGGTTCTCAATGGCCAAATCGTCGTGTATCTCGTGTAAGATCAAAACGCGTGCAGGTATGTCGAGTTTTTTTTCTGATTTTGCAAGAATAATAACATGTTCGACCAATGACTATGTCCAGATAATTCACAGTTTCCGATAAAGATGTTGCTTGGACTTACAATGCACAAGCCAAGGTACAACCCGAAACCGTAGAAATTTTGCTTTTATTAAGTGTGCATCCATATCCAAGCACAATGTGCGAAAAAGTTTGCAGCATTTCCCACTTCAAGTCAATGTTATATCTGCAAATACATTTTGCGATTACGAAATCTTTTGCAATGAACACCGTATTTTAAAAATTAACTAATTTCTGTTTTTTGCTGTTTTTGATTAGAGTAATGGTAAAGGTTTTAAATTAATCACGAAATTGCCAGAAGTTTGCAACCTGGCGGCGCTACCACTCCCATTCTTGTCAAACATTGAAATTTAATTTAAGGATTATACCAAAGCACCGGCTGCTTCTCCAGAGGAGTGCTACAGCCTGGTTTATTACATGAAGAGCAAACGCTCATTATTCAATTTAAACGAACTCACATAAGTGTTGACCCGACTTCGGCTGTTTTCAATTTTTTGGAACTGCTGCCGCAGCCTCGAACAAAGCATGCAGCGCGCTTGAAGTGCGTTTTCACTCTCCCGATAGAGCGGAGGCATTCCGTCTCGACTGGTCACGTACGCCGAAGACATGAACTTGAACACCAATAACGTCGAGAGCAAAGTAGAAAGCACACTTAATCCTTTAGTCAAAGGTTTTTCTCACAAGGCACCGTCTGTCGCGATATTTAATACCGTTGGTGATTTAGCATTCCACAAAGCGAATGCCACCCATATGACCTCTGCTCGTCA
>JGI24021J15306_10008376_pt1 | contig 12718 bp, 3 predicted proteins | sample Ectturendosymbi1_FD_15306 | JGI IMG/M metagenome (IMG submission 15306) | reverse complement strand
TCAGCAGCACAGTATACGGCACTGCTGTCTGATGCCGCAGTGCTCACATCCGCCTCATTCACCCTGCCATCAACGATGCCTTGCCAACTGTGTCTGGATGCCTGTGTCATACACCAGCGGACAACCTTCCCACCCTCGCAGGCGTCCAACCTGCTGATCGTCGTCGCAAAGGAGCCACCCTGTCACTAGCACGCCGTGCAATGGAGCCTGGACATCTGTTCTACTCAGCGCTAACCTGTTCACCGGGTGGGATGCATGGCATATCAAATCGAATCACCCATTTGTACTAGGCGCACAACGCGTCATGAGTTCATCTGACGACAACAGAAAAGCGGGGCTCTGGAATGTGGACTGTGGAGTGTTTGGAGAGAACTGCGAGACTCCGTACTTTCATCCCCGACATCGGCGCCTGCCGTCCTGGAATGGTCTTGCCACGAAAAGCGTGGGTCCCGCTAATCCGCCTCCGCAAACGTGTCGGAAGTTCCCGCTCCTGCTTACATAAATAGATCATGTCCCCTTCTGCGACTTGTCAATGTACCCCAGAGGAACAGACCGTTGACCATGTTATTGCGTAAAGACAAAAGAAAATTACGACAGAGTAACAAAACAAAGAAACGTCCCTACGGAAAGAGTGAAGTTGATTTAATTTGAAAACTTCACAATTTTTTCACAGTTTAAAAAGTTTGGAATTTAAAATCAACCACAAGTTACAGCAAAATCAAGTCATAATTTTGAGGTTTCGAACGAACACAGTTTCTATTGTTTGTAAATCAGCCTACTAAGACCGCATCCCCTCCTAGTGCACAACGCAATCACATCAATTGTTACAAGAAGTCAAAAGTAACAATTGTCTTTAGAAAAGGTATTTACACAAATTCGTTGCAAGGTAAAAGTCTAACCCTCAATTTATCTATCTCAGGAGGTTTGGTAGCATTGTGCACTTAACCCTGGCTTGCAATAAAGGAATTTTGTGCTGTAGGACAACTTGCCAGGAAAATAGTAAAGGAAGTAAAATAGGCAAATACAGAGGGCTGAACAAACATGAGGCCAAGTGTTATTTGTTACATTAGGGCATTTTGAAATACAACTAAATGTTTCATTTTGAGGTGTGTTCTATTTTTAATGCAGTAGGAAGATTACATTAGTTTTTGACTCACCAACAAAGAACATTGGTAAACCTAGCGTTATGTAAGTATTGATATATACAACAAATTACAATGGTACATTTGAATATTTATGCATGATATAAGTATACACGTAGCATAGAACTCAAATTACAGGTGTTATATGCGATAAACCGGAACTTTTATTGAAAGGCGTTGTCCTGTTGAATGTCAAAGTACTGTCGCAACCTGATGCTTCCCACACTGAGTGTCCATTGCCATCAACAGGCAATTTACAAGATTCTGCAAGTTACAAGCGCCCTAAATCGTCGATGTGAGAAACTGGTTTTAGTTTTATTAGTTGAAAGTTTGCAAATATATGCGAAAAAGAACGATTAAACTTAACCCATATTATATGTTCGTGCAGTTCGCACATAAAGGAAATATAGCCGGAAGAAAAGAAGTTACGCTGTGTAATTTCGGTCACAGCACCTAATCTATGGGAAAAGTGGTTTATTTCTGCATTGAATTCAAAAGGAATATTTTTTACATGCACCTCATAGGAGGTGTAATCGATATCCGATTGGACAGTGTATATTTTTGAAATGTTGTAACCAGCTTCTTTCCATTCCAAGCACGATTTGTATTGGATAACTTCAGTCTGATCGGTGTCGCGGCGTCCAGTTACCTTCAAAAATTCACACTTTATGTTGAGTTGACTTTCTTGTTTTTTGCCAAATGGCTTACTTTTATGAACAGGATCGTAGAATTAGCTACAAATTGATTTTCATAACCGGTTTCTAACTGATATGTTACAATTTAATTACCGTGAATGCCTGGACGGCATCGCTTCCTCTAAGTATCATTATAGTCAGAATGAAGTTCACCACTAGCAGAAGAATTGTGAAGCACATGAATGCAGAGTTGCATCTTCCATCACTTTTAAGACACTTTCCTTCTGTAATGTGAGTAATTACATATCATCAGCATTTTAGCGTTTGCGTGTGTTATCTACTGCATTTTTGAAAGCATCAGTCTTCACTTTTTACAAAAAGAATTATCTATGACTAGACGTAATGCTGAAAGTACACTATATATATACTTATTCTGAAGCAGAGCTGGGCAAAACACTGAGTTGTGAATATAGTCTGAAAAATATTACATGTTACTTTAATTATACACGTTGACCACATGATTTTGGATAGAACATTACAAGTGAAATTTCTTGGAATGGTTGACACAAAGAAAAGGGCAGAAGCCAAATCGATAATAGAACATGTCTTCTCGATTCAGATAACGTATAGAAATTTTACGTCACATTTCGGCTCGTACAATCTCTAATGCAGAAGTTTTTATTGTATTTTGAATCCTTACAGTATACTGTTCCCTTACGTGTATTTTCGTTTTCTTCACGATCTCTGTCAGATTCTTCATCAGATGGATTTGTCATAGGAATTTCATAATCAGGGTCTGGGGAAGCCATACTGTAATAAACTTCCCCTGGGCTTCTTGCCATTTGCTTAATTTACTCTGTCTTTTGTTTCTGACAGCAATCTAAGAAAGCACTTGCATCAATTCCTGTAAAAAACTTCAAAACAAAATTGTTGAAATTTTAGTGCTTTTATACACGTTTGAAGCACTTCGTGTTTATGAATCTTCCCTAAGTCGTTTATTGTTGACCTTGCAATCTGCAAAATATAATCAAATAATGATATTTCTAAGTCACAGAGAATCAAATATAGAAAAGACCATTACACTTTTTTTCAAGATATGCCTGTTACAAATGTTTAAATATGTAGCAATTTTGAAATACATTAGATATTTGGGCGAACCGTAATTTTTATTCATTACAAATCTATGATATGCACCTCGTGAAACAAAAAAAAAACAAAAACAGATAACAATTTAACTTTCTGGTTCTATACTGTATTTATTAAAAATGTCCTATTTCAAAGTTCAAAAGTCTCGACAGCTACAATATGGTCGTCGGAAATGTCGAATCGAGACGTCGATTGTTGCTCAAAAGCAACATTCTGTATTTCTGAAAAGAATGAAACGAAACTAAGGTTGGAGTTTTGTGAAAGCGTTCGCAAAAAAGCCTAATTTCCATTTTGCAGTGATCAAACAATCAACAAGCCAAAAAGACATATGTCGGGATGATTAACAAGAATTTTTATAATTGTCTTTTTTTTCTATCTTTTTCTGGGCAACCAAAAGACTTCAATATTTTAACATTTTTGTTTGTGATGAATGAAATAGTGGAACACTGTACTGTTGTATAAAACTTCCCAACGTTTGATTTGGGGTTAGACAAAAGCTTGAATAAATGAATCCGCAAAAGAACCAATGGCTAATAATTGTTTAATAGGGCTAGAAACAACTTTTTCAAAATCTTAACCAATGAACGTGCTCAAGATAAGAATAAATTCCTACAAAAACAAGAAATACGAGCTTTGAGGATTTCCGCTAACTGACTTAGCCAAATAATTTTAAAATATCTTGTGATTATCCGTCAAAGCAAGCATCAATCGCGTGCTGATGTGATCAATACTATATATTTGCATTTTCGTTTTGTTCATGTATTTGCCTCAGACTCACGATCCATATCAGAAGGGTAATCGAATAACATAAATGCACAAAAATGTTTAGGCATAGTGCATTACAGAGTAGGTGCTAGTCGATAAACACAGTCAACATTGAGAGAGGAGTAAAACACTGCAACAGCGCCCCATCTAAAACTGCATTCACTCGTCGTCAAATAGTAATCCAGCGGTAAGAGAGAAGTGAAAAACATCGAATGGTGGTGCTCAGCGGCGCACAAAAGCATGTAAATTGTTTTGATTAAGGTTTCAAATGTTTTTGCGAAATATTCAGCTTAAGGCTGACAATCGTTTGTTTTCACTGAATTTAAAGCAAGATTTGGCGGTTGGCGTTTTGTTAGTAATATATATTCACTTTTTACATGTTTGACCTACACACATCGTTGACATGCTGGTGATCGAGGAATCACAAGAAAATATAGAAATCATGAGGCGCCACCAAGCACATCAAAGGTCCTTAGGTTACTACGAAAATGCAATGCCGATGAAATACAAACACTGAAACAACGCTCCAACAACGACTGCAGTTGGTCATAGAGGAGCGTCAAATTGTGGAGGAAAAATGAATTTTGTAAATAACATCAGACGTTAAAAGTTATCTGGTAAAAACTTAGATGAAGATGCACATCGTTGAATTAAACGAATTAAACCATACACATTGTTTCTAAACAAGGCATCGAAATTCCTGACAAGAGGGTTAATTTGGCGTAGAAAAACACTTACATTTCTCGAAATGTAATGCATCATTCGGTAGCAGACACGGGGCGATTACAGCACAAATGTAATCGATTATGATTACGATTACTTGCCACAAGCTCGATTACGAATGAACAAAATCACAATGGAATGGGTTACGATTGCAACTACATTGAAAATAAACACGATTGCAATCGCGATTACATTTGTATTGAGACACCCTCAGAAAGGAAACAAAATCCGTTGGCATGGTTTGAACTCCATGTAAGTATTTTTCAGGCAATATAAGATATCAGCGAAAGCAGTGAACGAAATTACGAATCATTAAGGAGTAAGAACAAAAAAAAAGTTAAATCACATTGATTGTTTGCTCAGATATTTGTGAAGTCAGGAGCCAACAAACACTTCAAATTTTGATTAAAGAAACATAATCCGTTTTTAAAATCTTTGTTATATTTGATAAGCATCAACAATTAAAATCTTTTATCAGTGAAACGACGCCTATTAGGCTTGAATACTCGTCCAGTAGCGCTGAAATGTGATTTGTTAGTAAAATCAAAATTGCTAACTTTTTATTTAAACTGGGTTACAAGGTTTCCAGGTGTGTGATGACCATTGGATTGTCTGCAAGTCAGCGAAGTATTGTGTAATTTTTAATTTGAAATGAAATAAACAGTGATGCCATTTGCCTATTGGTTCAAAAGTCAATGGTCAACCAAAGCTCATTGGTTTTGTTGAGTTTTTTTTTTGCCAGTATCAGGTGAACAATTTCTGTTGACATTCTAGTTACCAGCATTGTGGAAAGATGCTTTCGACTTGTGTAAAATTACTTATTTCTGCGAAAAATTAAACTACTGTACTGATTATTAGTGCAACCATAAGTCAATGTGCCTTTTTCAAGGTTTATGCAACGTCCACAAACCAAATTTCACACTGCTTCTGCAAGTTGAGTTGTAACTCTGAAATATAATGCTTTTTTGCGACTACTGACGTAATAGTGTTGCTTTGTCCACTACTGGACCGTTGAATATTAAGTAGGATAGGTGTGGTAAGCCACGAAACGTGGTCTTACAGTACTTGGTTTGGTAAATGCTCAACCCATTATGCATATGTAAAAACTTTGAAGGTAATAATGTGATGCTTTTATGGTGCTTAAGTATAATAATGTAGAACCTTTTCAGTGACTTCAGGATATTTATTGACACTGGATATTTCTCCTGTGCTTTCGGATTGATTTTCGTCCATTGTTTGTTAACTCAAGTTTCAATGGGTCTTTCACACTTTTATTTTTGTTTCATTTCAACAGAATGAACACTTCAACTTACCGGTTTGATTTCTAATATACGCTTTGTATTCCGCATTTCAGTTGCGAAAGCAGGAAATTGATAGGTCAAAATTAAGTCGAATTTTTAAATTATAAAGTCAAAGTTTTAGGTTTTTAGGTAAAAAATGGCCACCCTACTAATTATAGATATAGCCTACTGCAGCCCGTACAGGCCTATTTGTGGATCTGAATGTATTTGCATAAAACTAATGACTACCCTCGTAATGTAAGGCTAACATTTCTGTTACCGAAGTGTCAATTTGTTGATTATTCCTCGTAAAAGTTCGTGTTTTTCTACAATTGTTTTCATATCAACATTTGCTAGAAAGGTTTATACTGGCTAAGTTTTATTCCCGCAGGACTGAAGATGTATTTAAATACGCGAAACCGGTCTATCTGTGCAAATAAATTGTGACGGATTCACTTGCGTACGTCACTACTATGACTTCACAATTGCAATCAATAATAAAAGGGGAAATCCAGCCTCCAAAACCGCGCACTGACGTAGCGCGAGGAATTCCAGGTTTAATCGCGAAATTAATCGTCGATTACGATTAAATTGGTGATGTAATCGATTACGATTACATGTCATTTTTGGGTCAGTTTAATCGACTACGGTTACAATTACTCAAAAATTTGTAATCGAGTGCAATCGATTACAATTGACGATTACGATTACCCCGTGTCTGTTCGATAGGCGTTTCATACTAGTCTGTGTGTTTCCACAATCGCTAACTAAGCATACATTGGCATGCAATAGACACGAAATGGATTTTTTTTACTGCAGGTGAGCACAGAGCAAATGTGCCTCAGAGCATGTTTGCCGAACAGTACAGTAATCACACTTGTCTATGGATATCATCAAAATCCCTCACTAAGCAATTCAGTGATACACCAAGATATTTGACTTGGTCAGAAAATAGCACACGTACACTTTTCAGAAAAACATTCGGATGAGAAGGTTGTTTATACGCTTTGGGAGAAAAAAGATACACCAATTGTTTTGTTGCAATCAAAAGCGATTTCTTGTTCAGTCACATATAATCTCCAAAAGTATTATTCGGAAGGCATTGGAGCTCACTACAATACTAGGGCCAAAGGCACATATATCACCACCTAACATTAGATTATTCACAACGATATTTCCCATAGAGTCTCCACTCTGGTTCTACCCAAGGTGTATGTAAAAACCTTTGACCGGGAAAAAGCAACAAAAGAATTAGGTACTGTAGGTAGTTGTTCCATGCAACATATGTTGAAAGGACACTGTAGAAAAAAAAATTCCATAAGTAGAAAAAAAAACTTTTCAATAAAAAATGCTGCAATAAAGATGCAAGTTTCAAAAGAAATTGTACCATTTCAACAGGCACAAGTTAGGCTCTTAACTTATTAATGCGATGTGAAAAATGATTCAGTTTGATGTCGGTGTCAGAAGAAAGTTCGACTCTCAGGAATCCCACTCCTACTCCGAATCCGCAACCATGGTATTTGGCAACAGCCTGTAAACGGTTGTGTGCAATTTCATGCATAAGCGAATCCAAACCAGTTGACTGGTACAAGGCGCATGCATGTGCGCAGCGAAAGTAGAAGAAAATACTGACCAGCAACACACGATAAATGCCGGTGGTACACGCTGGTTGAACACATCTCCGAATCTTTTAATAGGTAGCATCGTTGTCCCATGCGGAACGAAACGATTCGCTGTTAGGTCGATTAAGGTGAAAATACCGTACAAAATTTGCCAGCTAACTGTAGTTAAGCAAATTTTTTTCGTAACATCCACCTCATTTTATGTCACTGCAGGCTGGTTGTAGTGAATGATGCGTTTGTGAACGTCAAGAGTATTACAGCAATGACTTAAAGTGCCACAGCTTGTTTAATAATTGTTTTGCAAATTCGTGAAATGCGCTTTTGGAATTAATGTTTTCAAATCTTGAATGAACTGTAGTAAGTATTTCTCCTACGAAAAGACTCCATTGATGTGCAAAAAACTTCTTAAACAAGAAATTGTATTCACTGAGTGGGTGTGCAGTTGTTCACGTGCTGAATACTGAATGACCTGCAAAATATTCTCAATGGGAGGAACGCGTCAGGATTATTTTTACTCTGATAACTTTTGCGTTTGAGCTGCCTAAATGCTGGATTGCTTTAGGTTTTTCTTCGTGTCTTCGTCAGAATTATTGCTAATTTCAGCTTAACTTGGAAAGCGTCTTGTTTATTTTGGACTATCACCATGTTTTGAAACGGAAACCAAAGGCCAGCTTTTTCTTTTCGTTTTATTTTGACTTGTTTGTAGGCTTTCAATGAAGTATTTTGCCGCTTTGATACCATCGGCTGGGTTTGATAATGTGTCACTTTCTGTCTTACCTTTCATGGTAATATGTGGCGTTTACTTTTACTAGTAGGTGCTTTACTCTCTATTAGGCATTATTACATAACAGAGTTTTAGTTCGTCACAAAGCGAAAGATTTGAAGAAGTACAACTTAAAAAATTCAAAGATTTGAAGAAATACATCTTGAAAAAGTCAGAAACGTTGGTTGGATTGGTACGGCAAAAACTTTCGCGGAACAAAAATGATGTGTATCTCGAAAATCCACAGAAACTTAAAGACTGCGCAACACTAACTTCGTAAAAATGCTTTGGCTGCGATAGATCTGCACAATGGTTTCATATCTTTCGATAAATTTCCCATTACTTAATTGTCCATGGGTTTTGACGTTAGTGTCCCTGCAGCTCAAATAACAAACTTACTCGTTGTTCTTGCATTACTGCAGCCCTTTTAATGTTAGCTCAACTGGTCACAGGCTGTTGTCGTAATAATTTGTAGCAGTCACTTTTCACAAACAATGAATGCCTAATACTGATAGATTTTGCTTATTTTTTTATCTTACATTCCTCGTTAAAGCAAGCTACTCTGAAATGGCTGTCTACCTAGACAATTTCATTAGTAAAAATTCTCATTTCACAAAGTTCCCAAAAGTTGCAATTTTCACAAAAAAATCAATACTCAGTAATTAAATAGCGCTGGATACCAGGTTCACATAACGTAGCGTGAAGATGCGCTGCAGACATCCTTCCATAATTTCATAAGCAGATGGTAGGCCAGGCGAACCTTTACAGTCCAGGCGAAGCTTTTACAGATTGCACGTCAGGCATACCTTTCAGTATCAACTATTCCAGTACCGGAAACCACAAACACAAAACCTTTAAGAGCACAAGTCGTTGTGCTTGCTGTCTAGTGGAGCATCCCTCCATGCTCAAATTACTTTGTCACAGTACTTGATTAGGCCAGTAGTGGGCACACGTTCTTCGGCGAGGTCCACATTATTCTGTCAGTACCCAGCGAAGGTCCAGTTCTTGCAAATTATATTTCATTATTAGAAAATGATGGAATTATTAGATCTAAATGTTACGGTTGTTAGGTCTAAAAACGTTGAAAGGAAATAACTTTAAGCGGTAATTTGGCTACAATCGCCATAGATATTTACATCTATTCGGTTTGAGCCATCGTTTTCTCTTGCACCTCTTTGTGTAGTGACCAGTAGGGCCTACAGATGCACCTGTGTTGTTACTATGTTTTTTTCCATAGGCAATCTTGCATAAAAGCAAGATTGTTTCACCATTTGCGTGTTTAACTAATTTTCATTGTTCAATTTTTTCAAATTCCTGCGTTGCTGATTGCTTGCTGGCTGGGAATAAAAGTTGCGCTAGCGACATGAGCTGACATTCTGTTGCCGACAAAGTTTGAAGTCCGGTTAGATACCGAGTGTTTTTAGCAACAGCTTGTTTTCACACGGATGTTTACAACTCCGCGCTGTAATAGCAGTGCTTCAAAAACGAAATTAAGCATTTCTTCTTTGAAAAGATTCCACTGATTTGCAAAAAAACTTCTGAAACAAGAAATTTTATTTAGTGGCTAGTTTTGCAATTATGCGCATGCTAAATGCTGAACGAGTTGCCAATCATTTTCAATATAAAGAAGATGTCAGGCTTATTTTCAATCTGATTTCTTTTAACGTTTTAGGTGGCCAGATGTGGGATTGCTTTGTGTGTAATTTGGTACTCGCTAAAGATTTTTCTTCGTATTTCAATCAGAAATGTTGCTAATTACAGCCAACTTGAAAACAGCTTGATTATGTAGGCCAAGCTCCAGATTTTGAAACGAAAACCAATGACCAGCTTTTCTCGTCGTTTTATTTTCACTAGGCTGTAGACATTCAATCTTGTATTTTGTCGCTTTAGTACCATCCACTATGTGTGATTTTGTGTTCCTTTCCCTTTCATGGCAATATGTGACTTCTCCATTTACTGTTAAGTGTTCTACTGTCTGCTAGGCACCTAGCTAGAAATCTTACAATACGTAGTTTTAGGTCGTCACAATACGTCACATATTCAAAAAAATATAATTGCAGCGCAAAATACAGAAACCGTGGTTAAATTTTTATAATCATAATTTCACCGTTCAGATATGGTTCTTAACAAAAATTGCGCAGTAATCACATACTGAAAAAGATTAACCGTGAAATTTCGAAACATCCCTTCTATGTCTTTCGAGAAATTTCTAATTGCTTAGTTGCTCGTAGGTTTTAACATTTTCTCTTCCAGCAGCTCAAATGACAAACTTGCTCGTTGATCTTGCATCAATGCAGTCTTTGTGATTAAAAATCGATTGGTCAGAGGTTGTTGTCGTCATATTTTGTCGCAGTGACAATTTACAAATGATTATTGCCCAGGACTGAAGATTTGTACCTATTTCCTTTATCTTACATTCCTCAACACCTCAAGCAACGCTGAAGTGGCTGTCCACCTAGACAATTTCATTTGTAAAAATTTCACATTTCGCAAGCTTCACAGAAAGTACAAATTTGCAAAAAGCAATACCTAATGACTGAATAGCGCTGGAGACCAGGCTCATATAACTTAGCGTGAAGAAATGATGCGCCTGGCCGCCTTCATTTCGGTAATTTTATGTGAGAATGTTAGGCCAGGCGTGATTTTGCAGCACATGCTTAGCCTTTACAGATCGTAGGTCAGGCATAGCTCTAAAGATTCTCGATCAGGCGTAGCTTTTGAAGGTTGTAGGTCAGTTGTAGCTTCAAAAGCTTCAAGAAAAATGATTTAGAAGAGAAGTCGTTGTGATTGCAGTTATGTGTTTTTTATAGAAGCATACCGTCATCCTCAAGATACCTTGATTCGCAATATTTAGTCAAGCCAAGGGCGGTCAAATGTTTTTAGTGAGGGCCACACTGTTCTGCCAGTAATCAGCAAAGGGTCACTTCTTGCAAATTATACTTTATTACATAAAACGATAGAAGTTTTGGATCTAACAGTTAGGGTTGTTGGGCCTAAAACCTTCAAACGAAATACATTGAAAAGGAGATTTTGCTGCAGTCGCCATATACGGTTACATCAATTCGATTGCAGCCATGGTTTTGTCCCTGCACCTCTTTGTATAGTACGTCACTGTGTTTTTTACCATAGGCAATCATATATACCAGCCAGGTTGTTTCACCGTTTGCGTGTTCCACTATTTCTTGATCCGTAAATGTGCGCAGCGAAAGATGACAAGAACACTGACCAGCAGCATACTGCTATACGCCGGTGTTACAAGCTCTTTGAAATTGTCTCCGAATCTTAGGTATAACATCGTTTCCCCATGCGGCACGAAACGACAAAGCGTTGGGTCGATGGAAGTTAGAATGCCATACAAAAATTGCCAGCTGATTGTACCTAACGAAATGTTTCGTAACAGTGAGCTCTTCCACCTCAGTTTGTGACACTGAATACTGGTTGTAGGGCATGATGCGTTTGTAAACGTCAAGTGTATTACAGCAATTGCTTGAAGTGCCTTAGCTTGTATAACAAATTCTTGGCAAAATATTAAAGTGTGTTTTTATAGGAACGGTACATAGGTGTAGCCAGAGGGGGGCAAAGGGGCCATGTCCCCCCAACATTTTTAGAAAATATAGTCACTTTGTGCTTTGAGAAGCGTTTCTCCAAACAAAATAGTGTCATTCGCCTAAAATCAAACATTTGGTACCCCAAAAACATTTCTGGGGTGGCTACACCACTGGAATGATATTTTTAAAACTTAACTTAACAATACTAAGTATGTCACCAATGAAAAAATTCCATCGATGTGAAAATAATTTATTAATCAAGAAAATGTATTCAGTGAATAAATGTGCAGTGATGCAAATTCTAAATACTGAATGAGGTGCAAATCATTCTAAATGTGAAGAAAGCGTCAAGATCACTAAAACAGGAGAACACACACACAAGGAGTTGTGCTTCCAGTTTAGTGTTTTTTGATGTAGCTTCTCGCCATCTTCTAAATACCTTAAATCGATTGTGTTTGATTATGTAGGATGTAGAAAAACTTTTCAGTGAGAGCCACATTGTTCTGTCAGTACCAAGCGAAAGGATCAGTTCTTGCATGTTATAATTTATTGTATGAAGAAGATGTAATTGCTAGATTTGCGGTTAGGGTTGTTGGTCCCAAAACCGCTAATTCTACGTACTACATCTATATTTGCGTGCTAACATCAATGTGCAGTCGACTGTAGTATCATTACTGCATGTTTTCAGAGTAGAAACCACTTGTGAGTAATTAGTGATAGTCAATCAGCACAAAAAATCCCAAAAGGTTGCAATGTGCATACGAGGGCCGTGAAAAATGTTCAGACAGACAGATATTTTTATTTTAATATATGAAAAAATCGGATATCACTGGGAGGAGAATGAGCGCAAGGCGTTAGGGTATCCTCCCCACGAAATATAAGGCCAACAGTACATACAAAACGAGTCATATTTTACAGAATTCTAGACATGTATCTGCGCAGTACTCAATCCTTGAAAAAGCTTTAACCAAGGTTATCTAGAACTCCTAGATAGTTCTAGATATCCCTGGTTTTAACTATGAAAAAAATCGTAACATTAAGCACAAACAAGTCGCGCTGCAACACAATTAGAGGCAAGCGGAAATTTTTTTTTT
>JGI24021J15306_10008375_pt1 | contig 12718 bp, 6 predicted proteins | sample Ectturendosymbi1_FD_15306 | JGI IMG/M metagenome (IMG submission 15306) | reverse complement strand
TGTGAGTGTTGTGCACAAGAACAAACCGTCGACCATGTTTTCCTCCAATGTCCAATCCATCGACCTCCTCATGGAGCGCATGACCTAACGGTTAGGCCCGCATCCAGAGGGGGCAACCGCGCAAATGTGCCCCCCCCCGAAATTTTCAAAAACATATTCTTAGGTACAACATCTTGTTACAATCAGTTTGCCACCCCGAAAAATACCAGCTGGTTGCGGCCATGCTGACGGTTCTGGAATACAGCTGTCCAGTACCAGCCCGAAGATCTAGTGCGGCCAAGCAGTGGATTGAAAGAACTGGCTTACATGATGAAGGTCCAGGCAATATTTTCTCTTGGTTCGTCGCTGCCCAATAGCTTCACTTGGATACAAAAATCAATTATGTTGATGCCAGTAGACAGTTGTTGCCAGTTGATGCATGCCATTTCTTGCCTGTCTGCATGTTCTGCTAATGTAACCACCTCTTTTTATAGGCGCCAATCGTTTATGCCTGTTGTTGCCAATATTTGTGTTCTGTGTTCTTTCCCAGTTCATCTACTTACTGCAATAGTCTTATAATGAAAATCATCGCCAAAGAAAACGATATCAACTACACATTGCAAACGTTACGATAACTCCTGTTATCGTTTTCAGTGCATTACAAATTGAATTATCTTCCTGGGGATAGATGGGAGGAGATGTTGGCCGAGGCTGTCCACGCCGCCCGATCACTTGTTTGCTTGTCTACTAACGAGACGACCCACGTTTCTCGCGGTCAACAGGAAGGCTAGTTGGAACAAAGCGAGAATTAGCTATAGAAACGCTGTGCTTGCCACTGGACTATCTGGATTTAACGCACACAGATGGGTAAATAGCCTCCCCTGAAACATAACCATGACAAACGATGATAAAGGAGGAAACCGAGCCACCGCAAGCGCGGTTCAGCGCGCAGTAATGTAGGGTGAAGATTTCCAAGTTTAATCGCGAACGTAATTGTCGATTACGAATAAATTGACAATGTAATCGATTACGATTGTACACATGTCATTCTTTGTTCAGTTCAATCGATCACGATTACTCAAAAAATTTTAATTGATTGTAATCGATTACGACTGACGATTTCGATTACCCCATGTCTGCTCATATCCAGATGAAATGTGCTGCATTCATAGTGATGGAGATCAACCATATACTGTAGAACTAGGGGAAATGCCTTAAGTTCGTTAAACATAGGTTACTAATTGATAATGCTCATGACAGGCAAGTTGCGTGGCCACTCGTGTTGCCCAGTGAAACAAATTGACATTTCCAACAGACAAAAAAAAATCGATTTATCAGCATAATGGGTGGTAAGGTTGATCACCTACTACTGTATCTTCCAATTAATTGGTGCGACAGTAACATGACAACTCACGGTCACCAAGTCACTGCTCTCTTGCATGATTTGTTTTTGAAATATACTAATTTTCATTGTTTTGTTTGTTTTCCAATCGACTGTAGGCGTATTTGCAAGTTCTCGATCAAACAAGTAACAAAAGTAGTGCAGAATAGAGGAAGTGATGTGTCATGACCATAACATGTCTCCCGTGGCTGCCTAGTCACTTGTACCAGCAAACAGAAGTCGAAGAGACATCAGCAAAACTAAGGATAAAGAAAACATGGGGATTCTTATTTTACATTCATACCTTCAATTTTTGCATTTTATTGCTTGTGAGGATGACCTTTTCTACATCTAGTTGTGACGTCAATGGCTATTTGTGAATCATTATTAACTTACAAAGACATCCTCTCATCAGTTTGGCGATTTCTACAATCTTCAATTCAATCACATCTGTGCTTTCGAAAACCACCTAACTGTGGCTGTGGGGCCCGGGTTAATTAAGGTTTGGAACTTAACCAGATCTTGCTTTGTGACATAAACCATTGAACAAATGCGCAGTTCTAAGTTTATCAGTCAGTTGTTTCAACAATTTTTTAGTTCCATGTTAAGGTGTTCAGGCTAAACACAGTAGGAAACACAGAAAAAATTATTTTAGGATTTGCTAAAATCTTAACAACTTTGTTAGGTGGGTTGCAAAACAAAGAATATCACAAAACAAGGAAAATGCCTCTTCTCATATCCAAGGACACCAGTAAAAGTCCAAAATTCACATACAAATTTTTAATTACATTTTTTGTCAGAGCTGCCCCACAGCTTTTTGGTTGTGGTCAAATCCCAACTTTGCAGTCATTTTTACCATTAGCTTGAAAAAATTTGATGAAATATTTATGAAGCAGAGACAGAGTGTCGCTCACCAATGTGGCAGAGGATAGAGCGTCATTCACTGATATTTAGCAGATACAGAGTGTCATTTACTGATCATTCTCTGTCAATCAGCTCCACTACTATGAAACTCCTCAACACAACATCTAGCACCCCACTTCTCCCAAAATATCACTTCTTACAATGCTTAATGATTGGTCAGAGCAAAAAATATCACAAACAAAACAAGTGCAAACTTGTGTTCGTGTGCCTGTACAACTGGGCATACTGCAGGATTATCACCAGTTATTTCCATTGGTTCTTGAGATGTTATGGACTTTATGATCACAAAAAGTTGTAGGAAGGTTCATCAGACCTGATTGCACTTTATGTGACGACATGACTTACTTGTTAATGATAAGAGACTGTTCTTCAATCAAGTTCCCTTCTCCAATTATAACAGGACCATCTTTGGCAATGATGCTGGCTTTAGGATGAACAACACATCGAGGTCCAATGCTAATCTCACCTTCCAAAGTTGCTTCAACACAAACAACTGCATCAGGTGCAACTTTCAGGTGTGGGCTGAAAAACATAGAATATCACAACAATGTTCCAATACTGAAATGACATGTTTAAAAACTAGTAGAGTCACATCAAGTCTTTAAAATTTGGTCAAACAAAAAATTTCAATAACTGCATATTTAATGGTTTACAGAGGCCATCTTCACTTGCAACTTAAAATCCCAGAAGGTAAGTTGTCAAAAACGTACACAAGCTAGATCAGGGGTTCTTGAAGTTTGCCCTCAATATAGATGTTGGGGGTATTCAACAGTGTTTTCAAATTCGGACTCAAGTCCTCATTCTACCAACAACTCGGGCTTGCTTCCATCCAGATTGCCTTTAACTTGATACCTGTTGACCCTCAATTTGAACCTGAGTCTGACATTTTAACCTCTTCATGCTGTGGGTGCTGAATATGTCACACAAAATGTATGTTGAATTTAATTAAAACATAACACAGTACATTGATTTCTGCTCATTTTTGCCATCTAGTGTTCACATTGACTTTTTCGTCACAACTAGTGAATATTTCCTTACCAGTTCTGTTTTGTTATTAACCTTTGTTGAATAGGGGTATTCAGAGTGACAAACATTTGATTTCAGGGTATTGAGGTGTTAAAATTTAAGGAGCACTGAGCTAGATTTTTGTTTGCTGCAAATCCTTGATCACAATACTTGACTTGATTTAATTTGACAATAGATAGCATAGCAACAAGAAAAAAGAAATTAGTGCAAGGACAATAGCTTCATCTGTTTTGTGTTCAAAACTACAAACAGCAAGTTTGTATTTAACAAAATAATTAACATTTGAAGAATTCCACCTGAACAAATACACATGAAAATTCTTGTTACACACAGTGACTTGAAATATGTAGGATGCCCAACAGTTTTACATTGTTTTTCACAAAAAAGATATGTTTCATTTGCCAAAGTCTATACAGTGTTTTTTCCATTTCGAAATACTGTAGTCAAGTTGGGTAAAATAGCATTGTGTGAAGACAACAGTGATTCCAAATTAGAAACCTACCGCACGAAAACACCCAAACTAATTGGCATAGCCTTATTTTACAAAAACAAATGCTCAAAATTTTGCGTAAATTCCTGTATCTTTTTACTTGTTCGCTTGTACAAAGAAAACTATATCACATAGATATAATACTACTTGCAAAAAAATTTGATAAAATTCAAGATAATATTGCAAACACTGCAAAATTTAGTTTTGATTGAAACAGGATGTTAGGATGTCAAGTAACTTACTACTGCAAAGGTACAATTAGATGGAAATATGTAAAAATTTTAGAAATTATTTTCAGAATGATTGCTTCTTACCCTGGAAATTAATTCTGTAAACGAGAAATAGGTGCTAGAAAATTTCATTCAGCCACAATGTGCTAATGCAATTTAAGCATTGCAAAGTGACATGCTTGAGACAGTGTCACTGCAATGAGTTTGTAGAAAACAACAGCAGACAGTTAGCACCTTTCAAAATGAAGGTCTTGCTGGTAATTTTCAATGTTTTCCAGCATGCCATCACTGCATTCTTAAACATGAGAAAGTACAAGATACATTTCCTTTCAACTTTTTCATTGCTAAAATAGAAAATCTGAAATTGAAGGCCCAGTTTAAAATTTCCGCATTTGTGTATTACACAGCAAAAGTTATTGGGAACATAACTGTTTTTCCATTCACAAATTGCCTAAGTGGAAATGGCAACAATTGTCTGGATAGCAATTGTCTTAATCAATGACAAATATTCCAAGTGGCAAATGTTTGCCCAGAGGTTGTCCAAGGTGGAAATGTGCAACATTGAAGCCAAATTATTATATAATGCTAATATATACTATATATATTATATAATGCTGAAACACCCAAGGTTTTTGGTTGTCACCAACAGTGCTCATTATGACTGCTCACTAAACTTATAGTGGCCAACTTTTCAACAAAGAGATTACCAGCAGCATGAAATCGTCTTGTTTTTGTATGACTCTGTAGTGGGAATATATATACATCACAACATTGTTTATAGCACTTGTAATTTAAAAATAACCATCAATTTATAATTTTTCATATGCAAATTTATCTGTGTTATTCATATACTTTAGCACATGTGGCAAATTCAACCAATTCATTACCTGTGCACTATATGACATACATGACAGCATTTTGTACTTTTTATGTTTTTTTTCTTCATGGTTCTCCTTGAAGCTTGTTCAGATGCAGTTTTCTAGCTCTCAGTCCCATGAGGTAATCTTTTGCGTTCAGCCACCAGTTTGAAATTAACTCTGTAATATGGTGTCTCCTATTTTCTTCTTGTATAGGGCAAATATATTGACATATGCTAATCTAAGATCTTATAAAACACACCAACTGGTCATCTGCAACCTGCATGTACCCCCTTTCACTAAAATGTGATGATCCATTTGATCTGTGATATCTACCACACAATTGCTTTTATTGGAATACTCAATTGTTATACACAGGTTTTCATTTTTTCTGACAATTCAACATCACCTGACATTTAGAAAGATATAAGAATGCACATTTTCTTAGGCTTGCTTTGGTAAATAGTCAGCATGACCATGAGGAGCACACTTGAATACCTTGTTGCTTGCTTTACTTTTGCTTAAGTTCTCTTCTAACCTTGTGGACTGTCTCTGCTATGGTCATTTTTCTGTCACAATTGTTTGACCAGGCATGGGGGAGAAGAGGTTGTCAGTCATAACATTATTCCTTTTCCAAAGCAGGCTTCATACAATCCATGGCAACTTAGCTGGAAAGCTTCTGTGAAGGTGCAGAATTTTGTTTCATCATCTACAACCAAACAGAACTTGATATGAAAATTATCCAGTTGGTTAAGAAAATACTGCATGAATCAACAATATTTTGTTGGAAGGAGTTGTTCATCTGTTGCAGTGTTTGCCCAAAATTTGTAACAAGACATCTAGTTATCCACAAACCTACTCCACACATCTGAAACTAAAGTAAACTTGCTAGATTGCAAATGCATTGATGAAAAAGTGCAAAAATCACAGAAAACTCTTGAAATGATTTGTCTGGAGCCATAGTCTCTGAAAAAGATGACACTCCCATTTCTTATTCTGGAAGCTGGCTGAAGAAGATTCATTCCGAAGCAGTGGTGTAGCAAGGGTGGGTGCCGTGAGCCCCAGGTGGCACCTTCTGGGGGGTGGAATTTTTTTATTAAATATTTATTTTTGAAAGTAGTTTCTAACTGCTAACTCTTTATTATTTTCAAAGATCTTTCTAAAGTAACAAAATTCTCTTAACAGCTTTTGTGTTTAGAAGCCCAACACTGGTAGGCTAGCCTAAAAACCTAGGAAATGTGGCTGCGGAGTGAGCAAATAATGTTCACTCAAACGTTGGGTCATATCCAGTGTGCTGAAGTGCCCCAGTGTTTGTCTTCAAATCAGGACTTTTGTAAGACACTTACTTGGTAGGCAATTGTCCCCCAGTCCCTACACCTCCCCCTCCAACCAAAGCCATTTCTCCTCCCCAGTCATAAGTCGTTTGAACAAAGGACAGAAATGATGACATTCTACTACAGACTAGCAAACATTACTGGTCTGGTAGTTCAAGGTTTATATTGCCCCTCCACTCAAAATGTGATAAAACATGCTGTGAAAAAAAGCACAATAATAGTCAAGGCTAGCTCAATCTTTTTTCTCCTGTCCAGGGCTTGAAAAAATGTAAATTTCCTAGGAAGCTTGTCAAAATTTCCTGTGGGCCACAAGTTGGAGACGATCGCCCCTTTATGACGTCACAAAACAAATTTATTTTCTTGAAAGCGATGCACTCAAGAGTCTTAACTATCACTGCGTTCACATATATCAACTTGGATTGATTCAGTCTACCAGCATCGGTTCTCATTCAACGTGTAAACAGCTGCATCGTCGCAGTGTACCACACTACCGCTCGGCACACAAAAATGAGATACTGAAGAAGTGCAAAACTGATGGAAACGGCAAATCTTTGCCGCGAAGTGGCAAATTCTCGTGCAAATCCTTGCTTAATGAGCTTCTAAAATTAGTATTTTGTGGGCACTATTCAATTTACAAGGAATTTTTTTACTACATTAGAGTTTCAGAAAATCTATTTAAGTAATATGGACTGCTTACATGAAGCTTCGCAACAATCGCCAGCATTTGGAAAACCGTAGCACGATTTTAACGACCAACCAAATCATAGTTTGTAGACCATTGAGAGACTTCTACATAGCTAACTGAAGATATCCTATGGATAATAAATTTCAATAATCTCTAACGCATGTGTTATGGCAAGATCGTACGTAAATAGCACAGCTGGGTCAAGTAATTCCTACTCTCAAGTCACGCAATCACAGCATGCCTGCGGCTCCTGCACAGTATAAGCCAGTGGTTCTCAACCTTTTCGCTGAAGGGAGCCAAACCAGATCTACGATTTTGTGAGAGAGTTGCGCTAAAAAATTTTAGCGCAAGTCAATTCACACGTTTTGTTTTATTGCAGACCAAAGTCTGTTACACAAAATATTAAAGGTTTTATTCATAGGTGTAGCCAGGGGTGCCTATGGGGCCAACCCCCCTAAATTTTTAAACAGTCGTTTTGTGCTTTGAGAGGCGGTATCCCAAACAAAATAGTGTTAACAGTTCCCCCCTATTTATGGGCTGGATACGCTGCTGGTTTTATTGAAAGACTGCTGAGAGCCGCACAAAAGGTGCTTGGAAGCCGCATGTGTTAGTGGTGCAGCATTTGAAGTGATTGTGGCATCATGTTTCAAACGTTGATAATTGTTGCGGCCAGTTCAGTAGTGATGAAATTGGTTTTTAACTGATCTGACCTGCAGAACGATATTCAGACAGCGTTAGAAGTCTCTGTTGAGTGAGCATTCTACGCATGAATGCATTTTTTGAGTGCAAGTGCGCAGTTAACCAGAGTGAGCTTGTGAGTGTACGCTGGTTTGGTCACAAGTTGAACATTTTTGCTATAAACTTGATCGCATTAAAGCTTTTTTGCATATTGTGTTACTTTCTGCATCAGGTCTGCAGCATTGTTTTTAGCAAATATTGTAGCCCTAATTATTGGGATTTATGTGCTGCATACACTGAATTATACTTATTGCTTCATCATATACAAAGCCAAAGATGCGAAAGTCAGCTTTAAGAATGAGTATCTACTGTCTGTGACTACATGTTCGTAATAAATAACTAAGTAATTTTCTGGAACAAACCCAAGAAAATCCTGTCTAGTTTTGGTATTGGCATCCTGTAATGTAAGCTGTAACAATTTTATGCTCACTCTAAAAAATTAAGCTGCAGCTATAAGTGTAATGCCATTCCAGAATGACGTCGTGTTTCAAACGTTGATTGTTGTGGCCAGTTCCTTGGTGGCGAAATCAGTTTTTAACCATCCGACCTGTAGAACGATAAGTTTCTATTGAGTGATCATTTTATGCATGCATGTTTTAGGCACGAGTGCGCAGTTACCAGAGTAAGCTTGTCAGTGGATGCTGGTTTGGGTGCGACTTGGGCATTTTTGAATGCCACTACATTCTGGAATGGCATATGGAATGCAATCCCGTTTCGATTTGGAACCCAGTAAGGCAACCACTAATCAAAGCTGTCGTACAGACAAGTATTAACAATCTGAATGTATTCAAAAGCTTCCGGTTGATGCTAGCGCCACCATCCACTCTGCTATCTAACGCTATAAAGTTCGCTCGCATAAACGCATGCAGTGTTAAGGACATATTGGGCTCAATGTCCTCTGACTACATGTGTGATCATAGCAACAATATTAAAACTAACAGCTTTCTGCCGCCATTAAGAGTCTGCGACATGCGACTAGGTTAACCAAAAAAGGCAGACCTTGTCTCAAGAAAAGACAAAAATAAACCAGATAGCAGTCCTAAGACATATAGGCTACGCATACAGTAAAACATGCATAGCCAAACAAAAATAGATATTAAAACTCGTCAGAAACATCAATAAAATGCAATTCAGATTTTTATAAGCAATTTCTTTCCCCGTAAATACACTGTCGTACATTTGCTTCTTATTTCATACATGAAAATTTTTAGGGCAACAGTAAAAGCTTTGCAATATTCTTTGCACCCTGCATGGTCACAGATGCTCGTTAGAAGAGATTTGCAATGAATATGCAGCTCAGACAATGTTTAGCCAGAGCCAAGCCTTTCAGACTGAAAAAAATAAAAAGCCAGATTTTGACTGGTATTTTTGATTTTCAAGAATATCCAGGTGCGTCAAAAAAAAACCTGATTTTCAAAATTTGGCTTCAAAAATGCCTAATTGGCAACCCTGCCCGCAACAACATGGGATCACTATTGTTAGGTAGGGGTAACTGTTGCGTCACAAGGCCACGTAGTGGACCTCCATGACTGAAAGAGGAAATTCGCAGATTCCGTTTTGTGGTTTTCTTACAATTCTTGGCGTATTATTTGATTTTACTTGACTTGCAGCTGAATAATTTCCCACGAGCATGTACGCTTTTCTGGGAAGCTCCTTCCCGATTTCCACACTTTCTGCAGCACACCACTATTTATTACATTACTTGACCCCTAGGAATTGGTGACAATGTCTCATGCTGTTACGCAATGTTCAATAGGATATTTTCAGTAAACGCCACAAGCTAAAGCCTACTCTTGAAGTGGGCTTATCAACATTAAAATTTGGTGGTTGAAGATCACTGCAAAGGTAACATTGCTAATTTCTATAGAACTGGTGTTTTTCTGTATGATGAAATGGTGTGGAAGATGTTCTTGAAGCGCTATGGTACAGTTGTGTGTTTGCGTGGGTACTTTAGAACTCAGGTTGTAGGATGAAACTGCAAGTAGAATGAATCAGTGCCAGAGGATAAGCGACGTGGCAGGCCCGCAACCAGGGGAAGCAACTGAGCAATTTCATTCTCCAAAAATTTCAACGTGTATAGTTGTTAGGTACAACAAGATGCCATCATTTCGCCTCCTACCTGGAAATAGCACAACAACAAGTTACAACCAATTTGCCCTTGAAGATATCAGGTGAGTGCAGCCCTGCAATGTGGTTTTCATAGAAATCTGCTTTCATTTTGATAATTTAGAGGCATGAAGCTTAGTCAGGTGTGATTGTGCCCATGCGCGCATCTAGCCTGGAAAAAAGGGTCTGTCACGGAAGGTCAGCTTATGATATCACTTTACAGCATAAAACCACCTTTTCTTTTAAGACTAGAAATCGACCAATGAAATTGCAATCCTGCCAAATTTCGGAAACCCAAGTTGCTACTTCGTCTATTAATTAACGCAAATTGTACTCTTCCTTAGGATGCGCAGCTGCAGCAAGAAGTGGGCAATACTCATACCACTCTACAATTGTCCCCATAAACCGCTCTATGACGTAACATTCACTCACAGGTTTTTGCGAGCGTGGTAAAGATGATTGCCTGGAAACAAATCAGGGCAACTACCGTATTTTTCAGACCATAAGGCGCACTTAAAATCCTTTAATTTTCTCAAAAATCGAAAGTGCGCTTTATAATGCGGTGCACCTAATGTATGAATCTGGTAATGCTTTCTCATCTAAAACCAGTTTTACATGGTAAACAATATCATTTATTTTAATTACTAGTTACCATTTTTTGTTAACAGACGTAATAAACCAACAACAACAGCAATGAGCAGCACACGAGAGTAGCACGTACCACAGATAGTGTAACTCGGCAAGGCTCCTGACTACAATGGCGCAAGCCGAATCAAACACACGTACAACTTTTATTTTATTTTATTCGTGTCTGGCAGATTAGACATGTGTGACAGATTAAACTCCCTCGTATGTAATGACAGATTAAACTCCCAGTGGCGGCTCGGCACTTGGGAGTTATTGGGAAGGAGTTAAATACAGTTTGACTTACAGTATCCAAGTTTTGCTTCATTTAAGCACCTTATAATCCGGTGTGTTATATGTATGAAAAAAAGAACAGCCAGCCTTCAATTTTTGATAGTGCGCCATATGGTCCCGAAAATACTGTAACTAGTCAGACCTCGTTTATCCGAACTACTTTGTTTCGTGTAATAATGTCGGTTTAGCAAGGTATCTGGGAAATTGGAATCAGACCTGTAGCCATGGTGGGCATTCGGGAGCAATCCCCCTTAAATTTTTTTGTGCTCCAAATTTTGTTTCGCCAAGAAAATTTTTTATTAAAAAATATAGTAAAAACAGAAGTCTTGACCTGACCCCTAAAAATGTTTCGTGCCCCCGCAAACCTTTGGACCTAGGCTATGGGTCTGGCCGAAACATGACCAAATGAAACTTTGAGTTGTTTTTGTTTATTAGCAGATCCGTATACATAAGCAACTATGCATTCAGAATGATATTTAAACACAGACCTATAACTGCGTCCTGCAGGCTCTGCCACTGTTACATTCATTGTGCGTTGAAAATAAACTTTCACCCTTTCATTGTGATTTAATAAACAACTAAGTAACAGTTGGTGTAATCTGGCTTAGCCTTTTTTTCCTTTTGATATGACATACCCGTTCCTAAATTCCGAGTCAGTGGCGGACAGCGAGGTTTCCTGATTAAAGGGGTAAAATACGTTGGGGAAAATCTGTTCTCAGCAATTTGTTTTGGATAGCGGGGATTCCGGTTGATCGGAGTTCGAACAAACGGGTCTAACTATATTTGGAATAGATAGTGGTATTGATCTCATTGTTAAAACAAATAAGAAAAAAATTTCCAAGTTAACACTTTTTTTGGGCACAACGTATTTATTACATCACAATCCCTGTGTGTTCCTGTGGATATGGCGCTGAAAAGATACTTAGCTTGTCGAACATTCAGCAAATGTCAATTATACAGCAACGAGAGCTGTTTATCCGAACATACATACACTTATAAAATCGATGCTGACAACTAGCTGCACAACTGCATCTGTGGAGCACGCTGTCTATCAAGATGGCGGTGTTACAAATATACTTGCAAAATCACTGCGGAGAAGAACAATTGAATTGCAATTGCTCTGATTACGTTGCATCGTAATGTGAAAGTGAATTACTTGAAATCAATCTAGGACTTCTTGCGCAGTAAATAACATCGTCAACTGTTCAATTCTAAAAAACTATTTTCAAAATGCGATGCTTGACTGATATATTGTTCAGATAATGCGACCACAATTTTTGAGGCTAGCTGTCGCGCCTTTTAATATGAGAAGTTGCTTATAAAAATATAGTTTCAGTGGAAACGAACCCACGTTACTTGGAGTGACGCTGAGGAAAGCCTAAACTTACTGAATTTTGTCATCACCTATTAGGTGTAAACAGCAGATAAAATTAGCCCGAAACTGTAAAACAAAACGATCATGATTGGCGATTGTCCTCTCGCCATGAAGCGAAATATTACAAAGCAGCTCATGCGTGTGCATGGCAGTATACGAGATTCTGACAACATTAGAGTCGGCACTGCCAGGGGAGGAAATTCAGAAACATGTGCATTCAACGCAATACCAATTCCGAGTGTTCAAAAACATGGATTGTTTCATGCCATTACGCAGGCGCTATTTAGACAAGGCAGGGACATTGTTGTTTCGTAATAGCACTATGCAGCATTACAAGGGAAATGTAGGCTGTTGCCTGCTCCAAAACAGCCGCATTAGAGACCTGCAGTGGTGTTTAATACTTTATCGGCTTTAATGCTGAGTACCTGCGGTGCAAAGGGGTATGCCATGACAGTCAAACAGACCCTCTAGATGCGCCCCTGATTGTGCCGAAGGATTTTGTTGTAAGGGACGTTAACCGAAACAGTTGCACAACTTGGGATTGGCTGTACTTAAAGTTGTTCAGAGAGCTTCACAACCAGGCTGTAGCTACAGGGACATTTGGGAGCAATGCTCATCAAAATTTTTTATGCTTGTCAAGATTTTGTTGTACCCAAAAAATTTTTTATTAAAGCA
>JGI24021J15306_10008373_pt1 | contig 12719 bp, 7 predicted proteins | sample Ectturendosymbi1_FD_15306 | JGI IMG/M metagenome (IMG submission 15306) | reverse complement strand
CAGGGGGGGCGGCAGCCCCCCCTGCCCCCCGTCAGTTTTGCCACTGATTATTAGCCCTACTATATTTGGAACAGAGTTGCCAGGGTTATACTTTTGAATAAACTGCAAAAGTTCAAGGGTCCTTCTTTCTCTACTGCAGTGTTTTTCAACCTTTTGGCTGGAGATGAACCTCCGTAAATGTTGCGTAGCTCATGGAACCCTATGGCATAGGGTTTCGCAACACAAAGGGAGCAGTATGTCAAAGCAATTGATAAACGGAGTTTTCAATGCGATTCATAGTGGCAAGGATACTGTGGAACAGTGGCTTTGCTACAACCGCATAGAACTGTGGTTGCTAATTTCGTTCCAAGCACCTTCGGTCTGTTTTGGCGGAATCCCTGGCAACCGAAACCCCTGGTACCCTGAGGTTCCGCGGAACCCCGGTTGAAACACACTGCTCTACTGTGAACTGTACATCGGCAACATCGTATAACCGTGATGCAGCAATAACGTTCTTCTTAATTGCACAACCATGAACAACAAGCGATGCAACAACTATCAATATATCTTTTTTGGCTAGTAACTGCACTCGACCTCTTGTCGAAAGGGCAAGAATTTATGAAGGCTAGTTCACAAATGGCTGTGTATTCATTTCTTCTTTTATCCAAAATTCACGTAAACTCTGTTTTGAAATTTCCAGTTGCCCTCATGTCGGAATGAATGCAACAAGGTCAATATCGGTCAGTACGCTACAACAATGATGACGTAACAATGACTTGTGCTTAGTTAATTAATGATTATTATCATTCGATAGCTCAGGCAGACATCCTGTAAACAGCTGACAGTGTGAAACAAAGTGTTGCCGCAAAAATGCACTAGAAATAATTTAATTGCAACCCTACTTTTAATTTTCTTGTAAAGCCTAGCAAAAGATTTCTTTCTGATTTGACAAACCATTTTTCGCGACCCCAAAATTACACTTCACGACCCCAATGGCCTTGCAACCCATAGTATGAGAAGCCCTGCACTAGAGTACTAGACGGATAAGTGCTCTACAGCTTTGCCACTCAGGCAACACCATTCATGTCTGTTTGAATCATAATTTGTAAGCTTTGCGGTGTTTGAAATCTCCCATTCTGTCACCAAAGAGCAACAAATCTCAAATAACACTGCGTTTGCCTTACAAATCCGGGTATCACTCTCTTTGTTCCGTCTTTCGCCACTCGTGAATAGCACCCCAAAGTGCTTGAACTTCTCTACCGGTTGCATTGCACAGCCGCTTTCTTGCAGCGTACTCTGCCTTGGGTTTCTGGANAAACATAATGCCCCGGTCTATATAGTGCTAATTTTCATTCCCGCATGGTCGCACGCAGCAGAAAACCGATCAAGTGCATGTTGAAGACCTTGTTCAGAAAATGCTGCAAGGACCGCCAAATTATCTGCAAAAAGCAAACGGTTGATCCAACAGTGACACCCTCATCGACTCGGCTATGAACCTCTATCCAGTTCATATATTGTAGACTATGAAGAGAGTGATGACAACACTCATCCTTGTTGGAGTCTAAGACCCACGATGAACGGTTGTGATTTAACTCCGTTGACTCCGACACAAACTTCTGCTGAGCATGAATATGACTTCACGGCCAGGAACGGGCGGCCATCAACAGAGTACTCACGCAACACACCCCAAAGTTTTTCACGAGGGCAGACGGGTCATGTGCATTCTCGAGGCCGACAAAACATGTATAAAAGTCTTTGGCATAATCCCAAGATTTCTTAAGTTTTTTGGAGACGGAAAGCTTTGTCTGCAGTGTTACGGCTGGGACGAAAACCGTACTTGGTACCAGTGCTGTGGAGCCGGAATTCAAATTTCGGGCTCAGGCTCCGGCTTCAGCTCCGGGCATCTGAATGTTTTGGCTCCAGCTCCAACCTCTAAAAGTTTTTGGCTACGGCTCCTGAAAGATTTGGTCGAAAAAACACTGTATTATTTATACAACTCGCTTGTCCAACAAACTATGACTGTTGAACGGGAACCCAAATTTCAAGCTTCGGCCCCGGCTCCAGCCATCCAAAATTGCTTGGGCTCCGGCTCCACAACCCTGCTTGGTACCCTCCGGCATTGGTTCAATTATTTTGCGGCATCTTTCTTCAAGGCACTTGACATACTTTTTTCCAGGGAGGCTAAAGTGAGAGATACCCTGGTAATTATTTCATTCTTATCTTCTGTTTCCGTACTTGCCAGTGGGAAAGATCACTACAGTTTGCCAATCTTTCGTCAACTGGAAAAGACTGGATATATTCATTCCTCGATGGAATTGTGTTTCACGAACAAAAGTTATATATCACGTGCATTAAATAGTTTATTGTGCAATTCAAATTGTGTTCCATTTTAAAAGACATTGTCGTTTGCAGTTGCAATCTGTTGGTTACTTTTTTTGTAAGATATGCAACTTTGTCAGGCAACACTAAGTAGACCTATAAATTAAGATAATGTTATTATTTGAACGTTTTGATATTCATCATAATACAGTAAAAATATATAAGTATAGAAATGTGTTGTAGTCGTTATTATGTTTGCTTAAAAGTTCTAAGGAAAAATGTACACAAATATTTTACGTTTCAAATATTTATTTTCTTCATGTTTTGTCTTTCGTAAAAATTGTGCCTACATCTAACGTTAGAAAGTGCGCATATTTACATTTTGCCATGGCCGCCACTTTGCGTAGATACGCAACTGGTGCAGTATAATGCAGTCAGCAGTCAGCACTCTAACGCCAAAGTTGTTGTTATATTAAAAAAAGATTTACCATTGTTATGCAACGCTTAATGTGAAAACATTCCCGCCTTTACAGCCGAGAATTAACTCAAGCGAAACATAAATTCATCAGACAATTTGTTGGCCCTCCCATAAACTAAGCTACGCCACCAGCTCGTATTTTGTTGCAATTGAATAGGGTCAGCTTATTGTATGTAAATACAATATATCATAGCCAGTGACGTAACTGACGGGGGCGGAGGGGCGAATAACCCACATGCAAGCTAAATATGAAAGCCGGCCTTAACTTATATTTTGGTTTTGGTATTCCTTTGGTTTTCAGTTGGTTGTTGTTTTTTGTATTTTTCGGATTATTTTCCGGTGATTTAACTTTCAGTATAGCCATCCATAACCGCATTAACCATTACTTATCTTTTATCTGATTGTTCGCTAGTGGACCCCGTACAGTGCCAGTGGGGCCCTTTCAGCAACGTTTTCCACACTGGCTCAAACCTCTGATTAGACTACTGATTATAGCTTTGTAAAACAAGAAATACAAAATTGAGGACATTTTGAAATTTTTGAATGTGCTGGGAGAATATTTAATTTTTCATGAAAACCTGGACATGTACTTCAAAAAGAGGACGTACAGCAGCCCTTGTTAACAATGCTACGCATGTTGGACCTGTGCAGACGCAAAATCTACCAGAAAGTAGTAGAGACGTGAGCTGATCCGTTCGACGTGACTTGGACTTGCATTCACTAGATTCAGACACCTGACCGACTTTCAGGACACCAGTAAGTGTAATACAATAGTTATTTCGTAACAATATCAAATAATATTCAAGTGAAATGCTACCGATAGCCTCTACAAAAAATTTTACTCGGAAAAATATCTATGTGGCACGCACATGTCGCACATATGTCTAAGCACATAAAGATGGTGTGGGAGCCCCTTTGGTAGAGAGCCCTGGGCCCAGACCTCTTGGGCCCCCTAAATACGGCGGTGCTTATATCAGCTAAAGAATACAAGCACTACAGACTTCATAAATAAAAACTTTTTGCACCTGAAAATTCCATGTTGCGAGAAAGCATTCAACATTACCAGTGTCATTCTTTGTGCTTAAATGAACGCAGAACAGAACCGAAACAAAATATACCCCGATTCAAACTGGGCATGAAAATATATTCTTAGGATGCCGTGCTACAATACCCTGTTGATTTCAATGTTCACCTAGCTGATTCTTGAAATAATGTTTGGGCATAATAATTTTGCCATGGCCGAAGTTTTTCTTGCAACAAGGATTATAACGGAAGCATGTCAAGTCAATAATAGCTTCAAATTCACAATGCCTGAAACCCTCGTGTTATCTGTGAAATATCAAACAGATTAGTCATGAAAGCTGCTTTTGTAATTACAAAAGAAGAAATGAGCTAAATGTTAAACTCTCACCACGGTTGATAAAAACCTGTGTTGTTGAAAAGTGATAACGTGTCAAACTTCGATTTCAAAACAAGATCCTTACTTTTCAAGCACACGACTATTTCCAATGTGTATAGTTTGATCTTCCCACACAGCTTGTCTCCTAATATCTAAATGTTCACCCGGCTACTTTACAAATTGATTATTTCATTTGATTGTTGCACTAGATAGTTTATTTGCCAGTATGACACTGACACTGCACAAGAATCATGTTCACTGTTCTGGTGTAGGGTTGTCAGATGCGTTTTATAAAAACACCAGCCATCTTGATTTGTCAACAGTGGCAGATTTGAGCAGCTGCGTCGCATTTCGCACGCGGCACAGTGAAAACAGATCCGCAATCAGTATTGTTAAGCCACAATTATAATTTCCCTTTGTTTTGGCTGGCTCACTGCATTTCGGTGCGTGTGTCACGTGACTATCGTACCAAGGACTGCCTCAACAGCAGCAAATATGTATAGTAAACTTCGCTGAAAGAACTCTCCTCACAAGTTTCACTACTAGAGGCAATATAAGTTGAGAAATTCTGCGCGATTTCTTGTTGAAGTTACGGAAAATTATTTATTTTTGAATTACCGGCTTCAGGCACAGATTTTCAAAATACCGGCCTTTAACCCGCCTCTGCTAAATCAGCAGTAAAACACCGGCCTGTCCGGTGACATACCGGTCATCTGGAAACCCTTTTCTGGTGTCGTGCAATGATGAGATTGCAGTTTGTTCATATCCGCTCCTTTGCCTGTAGAGGCAAGTTGCGAAACTTGCCAGGAACTTGCTGCAGCGGAACTTCCTCAAATGTTTGCGTTGCTCATGGAAGCCTATGGCAAAGGGTTTCGTACCACAAAGGGAGCAATGAGTCAAAGCAATTGCTCAGCAGTGTCTTCAATGCGATTCACAGTGACCAGGATACTGTGAAACAGTGGTAATGCTAAAACCGCTTCAGAACTGTGGTTGCGAATTTCGTCCCAAGCAATTTCGGTCTGTTTCGGCGGGACCCCTGGCATCCACTGGCGGAACCCTGAGGTTCCACTAAATCCCGGTAAAAAGACACTCTGCTAGGGGATTGTTCTACTGTTGGTCTTTATTGCGTAACAATAACATGGCATACATTTTCAAATGTTCACTTGAAGTTGCGGTGATAGGCGTTTATCCACATGTGATCAGGGCTTCCACTGCGGGTTTTTTCAGCCCAGATCTGCTTTTTTTCACTCGACCTGGGTGTGTAAGTTTAATTGTGAAAAATCGCGTAAAATCTGTTTTTTTTTTAAATGATAAATTCATCAGCAACTCCAATGTGTTCAATAATATGAGGTAACTTTTCATTAGAGTGTTTGCATATGCACGTCAGATGAGAAAATACGCATATCGGGTGAAGCAGAACGTGTTCAATCGATTTCATATCTTCATATAAGATCATAGTATATATAGTGTTACTGTCTCTAGTACCAATTGAAGAAACTGGTGAAACAAGGGTCATGACTAAAGCCATTTAAAGTCATATTTTTTTGTGCTTCAGGAAGCTATGAAACGAATTTTAAAACAAAAATCGCACCCCTACGAAGTCTATAACAAAATTATAAGGTCATAAAAAGTCATATTTTCCATGTTAAGTCACAAAGTTATATTTTGCTATTTTTAACCTAATTCAACAAGGAAACCAATAAAAACAATCTCAAAATATCGGGTGGAACCATAGGTGTACTGGAGTGCATAATTTTGGGGATGCAAAAAAAATGTTTGCCCAAATTTGATCTTGTTTTCCCAAATAACGTATGAACAGCAAGCCTTAATGTTAAGACTAGAATGTAGCATTGTAAACAAATCAATGTTTCTGCATGCCTCATTAGGTCTGCTAATTACCAGGGTTCAAAGCCTTACAACCTCAACTAGCAATCAATATTCTGCATAGCTGCATGTGAACAATGGAAATATTTGCTGTCTTAAGAAATGTTAGCTAATTACAATAGAATACTCACAGAAATTGCTGTTCATGACACCACGCGTGTACGGTGTTCTTCAGAATCTTCGTTTTCAAATTTTATATACGTTCTACACTCATTCTTCCACACGATCAAACTTATAGCTGAGATCTGTTCTTCACTAGCATAGATGTGTGCATTTGTTTGGCTACAATGGCAATCAATCTGGAAAAGGAGTAAAATTTCAGATTGCGATCTAAAGTGTTACATTGCTGCAAATAGGTCAAGTCGTAAGTAAGTGGAAGGAAAAGAGGCAATTTAACATAGCATATAGCTTAATCTTCCACACTGGGCAATCTTCACTGCAATGTCTTGTAGGCTACTCAAAATACTACAACTTACTTAAACGTTCACAGCTTCTGAAGTCACATTATGAAAACCAAAATCCACTCCAGTTTAGACAGATAAATGTGCATTTAACACAGCATGCTAAGAAAAAATAGCAATACGGGACTGATATATGCAAAAACTGCAGCTATATGATCAACTACTAAGGAATGTGTACAAATGCACATTTCCAATGACAAATGACTTATAACCTCAACAAGAATGTTTTACAAAATTGGCAGTGCTTCACTGCACTGCATTTGCATAAGTGAATTATGCAGTACAATAAACAGCACAGTCGCTACTGTTCATGTAAACTTAACTTCACAGCATTAAATTGAAAAATGAAATTTGGCAGGATGCAACATATGCAATTCATTGCATGAAACAAACGGAAAATATGAAAACCTAAACAGTAAAAAATCACAATTTCATTACCACATATTACAGCAGCAGTTACGTAGTTAATTCTATTCATGAATACTTCATGGAAACAGATTTGCCCTTGCAAATCTCACAACATCAATCAACTTTGAAACACGAAAACTTCACAGAATCATATCACAGCTACCCCACATTAATACCACAAAACATTTTGCACCTACAGCTACATTTTATTTGTACACCTTACAACATTAACAATTTAAGGTTTACAAAAATTGGGATTAGTTGGAATGGTGAGTTACCACTACATGTTCCTAATTTAAAAATGTTTCTAACTCTACCCAAATTTGAATGAAGTTGTTTGAGTTGGTCCAATTTTCATTTGGGTTATTGCAATTTGCTCAAATATTTATAATGTATGCAATTCTGAATGACACTCTTCCAATTTGCCCAGATGGTTCTAATTGTACCCAAGGTTGAATGAAGCTCTTTCAATTACCCAAATAAGATCAAGGCTGTTGGAATTTGCACAAATGTATCTAAATGTATGTAAATTCAAATGAAGTGGTTGTTTATTATTCAAATTGGAATGAAGCTGTTTGAAGTTACCCAAAATTAAATGAAGATGTTCCACTTGGCCCGAAGTTTAATGGAGCTATTGCTGTTTGGCCAGAGTTGATTTAGTCTCTTGGAATTTACCCAAACTTTTTAAATTTACAGAAAAACTTCACCTAAGTATAAATAAAGTTGTTCAAATTTGCTCAATTTCATTAAGATTGTTAAAATTTACCCGAATGTTCTTGATTTCATCCAAATTTGAATCAAACTCTTAAAATACACCCAGACAGTTCTAAGCGTACTAAAATTTCAATGGAGTTTTTCTACATAACCCTTCTTTGAACAAGACTGTTTAAAGTTGCCCACAATTGAATGAAGCTGTTGCAAATTGACAAAATTTGATTTGACTGATGGACTTCACCCATGTGTTTCCAGTTCATCTAAATGTATTTGTTTTCACCCAAGTTTGTTTGAAACTTTTCTCATTTGCCCAAATATGATTGAAGCTGTTATACCTTACCTAAATTGTCCTATTTTACTCAAATGCTTCTAATTTTACCCAAAGCGTTATCAAAGTTTTAGTTGGCCCAAATTTAATGAAGGTTGTTGGAATTACCACATGATTCCAGTTTACTTATGAGCAATGTCTATTTTGCCATCAGGGGCAAACAAAATGGCAAAATAGTCTCAGGCTATTTTGCCGTTTTGGCTATTATTTTGCCTTAGTTAGAAAAATAGACACTACCTCACTTACATGTGAATGTAGCTGTACACTTTGCCCAAATTTTGAAAATTTTTGCCGAAGTAATGGCCAATTTTTCACCGCTGGAGATGCGACCGCATCCCCATGCCGTACGCTTGTGGGTGAAACTACCATATCGCTAGGTCTAAGCTGCATCCTGCAAACTGAACCCATTCGGGCACCTTGCGAATGTTGGTAGAGTGTAGGTGAACCAACATATTTGGATGAACTGTCTGTGCCATATTAGCTATGAGGCCCGTGAAGCACAGCCCTTAAGGTTCCTGTAATCAAGGCGTGTAGCCAGAAATTTTTGATAGGGGGGGACAAAAAACAACCAAGTCTCAACATGTGAATATTTAATGCCCTTTGCTTTTTAAGAATCAACAATAAAAGGTGCATTTTTCAGGTGCTTTTTTTCTGAATAATTTTGTTCAGATTTAAGTAGCGACTTTGCTTTAAGACACGACTCACGAAGTTGGTCTACAAAACTTGAGCGCATAAAAAACGTGGATCTCGTACAACTCTTGAGCTACTGTTTGACGTATGCAGCTGATAACGTAGGCTAGAGGCCCTCAACGCGTTTGAAAATTTTTTTGGATTTCATGTCAANACGCTATTAAGTGCGAAGGTTACACATATTCTCTAAATACCTTGCACATGTTTGCCATTTGACCCAATAAGTCTACACAAGTGTGAAAATGGTTGTGGTTTTGTGAAAACGAAGTCACAATTAATTATCACCACGACTGTGCAGTGAAATTAAGAAATACTTGTCGCTGCAGCTTGCCACAGCGGTTGTTAAGTTGATCTAGCCCAGGGGTTCCCAACCTGGGGTATATGTACCCCAGGGGTACATTTGCCTATCCAAAGGGGTATATTTAGGGTTAGCAATAGAAGAGGAAAATATATTTACATATAATTGTTTACAAATATATCAGTTAATATTATTTAAAAAAATCATAATATGCTTATAGTTAAATTTATCTATGAGTAATCATGATAAATATTTTGTCATTAGGAATTTTAGGGGTACATATTCATCTGTTGGAGTGCTGAAGAAGTAAATGTTTAGAGAAAGATTGGGAACCCCTGATCTAGCCCAATGGTCCTCAAAATAAGAGTCGAAACCGGAACAAATGTCGGGAAGGGTCAAAGAATCGGTCGCGCCGAGGTGATCCAATCCGGGGCTGTGTGATTTCAACGTTACCACTGCTTGTCTGTGTGTAGTTTTGGTACTTGAGAATAGAGCGGTTTGCTGACATTAGGAACGAACTTAGCAACTTACTGTCAAAATCACCTACACAATCATTATTTTTTCATACGTTGTTTGAGGAGTGTTCACCAAATTCAGATTTGGGTCGTGCTCAAAAAAGTTTGGGAACCGCTGATCTAACCATTCTCACCTAAGCGGTTGAAGCCGTTTTTTAACCATGAGTGTTTAATTAAGAAAAATCTAATCGACTGGTAAAAAAGTCTGTTTTTCGCGCTTTGTGGACAAAACAGATTTCAAGCTATCTGNAAGTAATGGCCGTGCCAATGCCCTCAGCACTTACAAACTAAAAGGCATCTTTCGGCGTTAGATGCTGCTGATGAGTTTTCCCGTTGCAATTGAATGATTTGAAATTTACTTAGGATAGGGTGGCAATCAAAATCCGATGAAAGTTGCAACACGTCCAGACTATGTACAGGTTGGATTCTGGTCACTTGGCAAAATTCTTTTTTTACTCGCCGGAAAGATGGGAAAATCATTGATGGAAACCTTAAGACTCCAGGTGATTTGTGGTTGAACCGTGACAGTACATGTTTAATCATAACAACTAAATATCTAGAATGAATGCTATCGTTTCTAAACAGTATCTATGGCCTCATTGCGTAACAAAAAGACTTTGAAACTGGATTGCTTCTTAGCCAAAGTTTGAGATTCAAGGCATGCAATACATATATCACCGAAATATTCACGTATTTAGTTTTAAAACTGTACAAAACGAAACTAGACCAAGATCATTTAAGGCTGCGGCAGATGCTGCAGACAAGGGTAAGTTATACAGAATTTGTAGCACGCCAGAATTATCAGAAACGCATTTTTGCAATGGTCTTGAAATAAAGTTTACAACCCCATAAGTTTGGCTTCAGCAAGCTGGTGCGGCAGAAACAGCGGCGAAAAGCATGACTCGTTGTTTCACTTTCAGTTAGTGATGACAAGCGCTTAGGTACACGTTTGTAGTTAATAGCACCAACTTCCACACGGAGCTTAAACCTGAGGTAAATGTCAGCCATGAATGAGGTAAATGTCAACCATGAATTTCCAGCATTTACACCATGCACAATCACAGGCGTCGGAAGGAAGGCGGAAGGGTCCTTGGCCCGTCCCTAGATTTTGAAATTTGACATTTTCCTAGTACATTTTTAGCAAAAAAAGGTTGTTTTCTTATGTTCGAGTGGGAAAAATGAAATTTCACCATTTTTGGCCTCCACTAGTAAAATCCTTGGCCTCTCCTTGAAAAGTCTACTACAGCACCCGTGGAAAAAATCTTTACGACACCCATATATCAAAACCAAGGGGCATTAAATATTCACATGTTGAGACTTGGTTGTTTTTTGCCCACCCCGCTATCAAAATTTCTGCCTACACGCCTTGATTACAGTCACCTTAAGGCCTGTGCTTCACGGGCCTCATAGCTAATATGGCACAGACAGTTCATCCAAATATGTTGGTTCACCTACACTCTACCAACATTTGCAAGGTGCCCAAATGGGTTCAGTTTGCAGGATGCAACTTAGACCTAGTGATATAGTAGTTTCACCCGATATTTTGAGATTGTTTTTAATGGTTTCCTTGTTGAATTAGGTTGAAATAGCAAAATATAACTTTGTGACTTAACATGGAAAATATTATTTTTTATGACCTTATAATTTTGTTATAGACTTCGTAGGGGTGCGATTTTTGTTTTAAAATTCGTTTCATAGCTTCCTGAAGCACAAAAAAATATGACTTTANATGGCNNTAGTCATNACCCTTGTTTCACCAGTTTCNTCAATTGGTACTAGAGACAGTAACACTATATATACTATGATCTTATATGANGATATGAAATCGATTGAACACGTTCTGCTTCACCCGATATGCGTATTNTCTCATCTGACGTGCATATGCAAACACTCTAATGAAAAGTTATCCTCATATTATTGAACACATTGGAGTTGCTGATGAATTNATCATTTAAAAAAAAAACAGATTTTACGCGATTTTTCACANTTAAACTTACACACCCAGGTCGANTGAAAAANAGCAGATCTGGGNTGAAAAAACCCGCAGTNGAAGCCCTGATCACATGTGGATANACGCCTANCACCGCAACTTCAAGTGAACATTTGAAAATGTNTGCCATGTTATTGTTACGCAATAAAGACCAACAGTAGAACAATCCCCTAGCAGAGTGTCTTTTTACCGGGATTTNGTGGAACCTCAGGGTTCCGCCAGTGGATGCCAGGGGTCCCGCCGAAACAGACCGAAATTGCTTGGGACGAAATTCGCAACCACAGTTCTNAAGCGGTTTNAGCATTACCACTGTTTCACAGTATCCTGGTCACTGTGAATCGCATTGAAGACACTGCTGAGCAATTGCTTTGACTCATTGCTCCCTTTGTGGTACGAAATCCTTTGCCATAGGCTTCCATTAGCAACGCAAACATTTGAGGAAGTTCCGCTGCAGCAAGTTCCTAGCAAGTTTTGCAAGCTGCCGCTGTAGGCAAAGGAGCGGATATGAGCGTATTGCAATCTCATCACTGCACGACAAAAGAGCAATGAACCTAATTCTTATGCAGTGTCAGTGTCATACTGGCAAATAAACTATCATGTGCAACAATTAAATCAATTAATCGGAACTTAACTGCCAACTTCAGGTCTTCTAGAAAAGTTTGGTTCTTTGTCCCAGTTTCCAGGTGGGGCAAATGCCCATTTAGCCGTGGCCTGCGTACGCCCATGGCGACTTGCATCACTAACTATCGATATTCTGTCTTTTGCATCCAATGGGATTTCGTGATTTTATTAACCGTATTCACAGCATGCTCAAAGTGGAACCAAATCACTACTTTTATTTGTTTCAAAGCTAATGAAAAAGGGTAGTTTCGCACCAGGAAATTCCACATATCGTTGCTGCATATCAGTTTTGATTCGCTAAAATATTTGCAACTTCGCCAAAACGCAAAACACAGAGACTTAAACACACAGACCAAAACAGTTTGCATCAATTTGTAAAGTAGCCGGGTGAACATTTAGATTTCAGGAGACAAGCTGTGTGGGAAGACCAAACTATAGAAATTGGAAATAGTCGTGTGCTTGAAAAGTAAGGATCTTGTTTTGAAATCGAAGTTTGACACGTTATCACTTTTCAACAACACAGGTTTTCATCAGCCGTGGTGAGAGTTTAACATTTAGCTCATTTCTTCTTTTGTAATTACAAAAGCAGCTTTCATGACTAATCTGTTTGATATTTCACAGATAACACGAGGGTT
>JGI24021J15306_10008372_pt1 | contig 12719 bp, 9 predicted proteins | sample Ectturendosymbi1_FD_15306 | JGI IMG/M metagenome (IMG submission 15306) | reverse complement strand
GCATTAAAGATGAGCAATAAGCGCCATGAAGAAAGACACCAAGCTTACATTTTCACTTACTTTTATGCTGTGATTTTCCCTGTATGAGTTTCAAATTGAAAAAAATATGTTTATAAGTTGCATTCACAACAGTTACCATCCACATTTAAACAGTAATACATACCGCTTATTTGCACTTAAGACATTTTTCAGGTACATTGAAAATTTTCACACACACGCAAAATCTATTGCACGGAAACGTTTTGATTGGTTTACGACTTGACAAAAACAATCATTTAAAGGAATCGTTACTGCACGTATACAACGCTGCCTGAGACACTGCAACCTGAGAATACGGTTAAATACACAAAGAAAAAGTGAAGGAGATATAACACTACAAACGATAGTAGCACGCAACAGAAAATAAGTGCAGTTACACACTGCAATTCAACACTGGGATGCACGACGTGTCAATTTTGACAAAAAAACATAGTTCGGTAATGCAGTATCATCCTCATGAGTAGTTGTAAACATTCATTATTTCAATGGCTTATTTTGCCGAATAAAAATAAGAGGAAACAAAGAACAAAAGAACTTTATCACTGCGTAAAAATTAGATTTCAGGTCTACATCTGCTCTGTGGCCAAAATCACTAAAATATGCAAGTTTGCGTGTCTGGAGTACAACATAAAAACGCGACGGGTGTTAAAGTCATTGCTTTCAATCCATTTTCACGACGTTTGTATTAATAAACACTGGAGATGAACTTAAAATATCTTGGGCAAAACCCTCTGGGCCAATCAGCTACAATGATTTACTGCAATACTGCATGTTCAAGTGTTTTTACCAAACGCTGCGATGTCAAAAATACTTAACAAGCAGACATTAGAATGCAACCAAAGGCTCTTCCTATTGCTTTCCAGCAAATGCAATATCTTTAGCAATACATTGCATTGGTATCTGGGTACAGCACAGTTCAAGAATAAGACATTTTAAGTTCTGGAGTTCAGTCAAGTTTCGAAATACACCACCGCTTTGTTTCTTGATAGCATCAATCAGATGATTTTCTGAAAAACAGGAGATATTCGAACTTTACATTAACCAAATCGTTACAGCCCAACAAATTTTATACCCACGTAATTCTGGTTCGTTCTACAATTGTCAATTGATACTTACAGTGCAATAAAATAAATAATCACAATCCATGTATAATGGTTCAAATAGGAACACCTTCAATGTAATTATGCTCAATTTTTTAAAGTTATTTACAGTGTCAGTTGAGCGGTAGAATGACAGAACGAGCGCGTTTCGAATTTCTGAACTGGTTTCGATACCCGGAGGAGCTACGTCAGAGCGAGCGATAGCTTCACACACGGTGCTGGCGCATGTCGATGTCAAGCCTTCTTCAAAACATTGCACACGAACTATCATACAAGCGAATTAACAATTTAAAAGAACCTTTGACGTCATGCTTTGTTTCCAACACTTGACGTCATCCGCCCCTTGTTCCACCGCTGGACCTACCGATTCTAAAACTTAAGTCAGGCTAAGCAGGCCTACATCACGTTTTCAATTTTCTCACACCATTATAATATCTCTGCAAGCTCTACATTTTTGAAGGCCTTGGAGTTTGTAATGTATTGCCTTCAATTAAACTTGTATATTGGTGGCAAATCGCTTGAGGAAAACGTGGTAAATGTTTGCTGTTTCGCCAAATAACTTCATACATGTGCATGAAATATTTCACTATGTCCTGGGTTCTTAAACTGAGGGGCGTGAAAGGTTATTAAGCAGGGCGCAAGTGTGACAGCGACATATTGTTGAAAAGCAAGATAATGGCAAATAAACTGTTGTTCGTTTTTTGTGTTTGATTGTGAGGTTAGGAAAGGCGCGAGTATCAATGACTAACGCCGAAGTGACGCGCCTGAAAAAGTTTAAGAGGCTCTGCACTAGCATACCTTAAAAGACATCTATGGATAGATGAAAACTTTTGGGAGGCAACATATACCAATGTCATCCTTCCAAATACTCCACGCGAAATAATCTGCGCTTATATGAAAAACTGCTGGACACGTTGCAAGGTAAACTTCGTAAAAGTCTGTCGTAAACCGAGCAGAGAAATACTAAACAACCGTTCAGCAACCGGAAAGCTGACTAATGGCAAGCAGAGCGCATCAAAGCGGAAGTTTTGACCGGAATTTTGCGTTAACAGTCACGTTTCACTGATACAGTAGGAACGAATAAGAATGGAGTTTTCTTGATGAGATGTTACTTAATTGGCAACTCCGCATAGGGCAGTCTGTGGTGGTCTACTGCTCAAAACTCGGAACTGTCCTAAAAAAGATGCGCAAAAGTATAAAAACACAGCCAAAATTGTTGTAAAGAGCAACTAGTGGAAAGTGCGTCTATAAGTGACACGCACGATTTGCGTCACAGTCAACATGCAATAAATTTCCGAATAACTTTTCTATGAAAATTTTGTGCGCTGTTATTTCCAACTTTAATGACGTTTCGAAGATCTGCATTTGTCACTCAGTTACATTTTTTACGAAGTTTGTGAAAATCTTATCTTACTTGGTCGAGACATTTGAAGCCTTGATCAGAACCAATCTGAACGCAATCATTGAGCGATGTGTAATTTCATTTAACCGTTTTGACCGCTCACTTCAAATGTCTACTGCTTTACACAACTTGTCATTTTTCTCCAAATACGTAACGTTTCTGCATGACATTGAGCAAATGCAATATTTTCTGAGGAGAAATTTCAGTGTCGCTCCTTTTCAGTATTGTATGCGTGTTCCAACTATCTCATAACGGGTGATGTGCTGTGATCAAATATTTTTTGGGTTTTTGTGTTAGTTTGCTAATCTGTGCAATGCGAACAATAAATCTTAGCGAAACACGTGTATAATTGCAGTTTGTTCAAATTCCAACTTTGTGACATCATGTTTTGCATTTCCAGTAATGGTGTGCGTGTGCAGGCGCGTAGCTAAATAGTATAGTGGGGGGCGTGAAATGTGACCTCTAAGAAATAAACGGCTTTAGGCGTTTATGCCATTTTTTCCGCAACGCTGCAATAATTTCAGTCTAAAATTTAAGAGGAGTGACAGTCCCTTCTGTTCACTTTGCTACTCCCCTGTGTCTGTGATTTCCAGCAGCAACAATCATGACCGCGCTTCGGGTGCCACCATTCGTTTCTACTCATTTCATTGGAATCTGTTTTTTTTTCGTTTGAGATATTCGGTCATTTGTCCGAAATAACTTAAAAACTTTCTGTCAACTTTTCGTTTTTGGACATTTTTTATGACTGAAAAAGGCATTGTGACCAAATCGAATAAATTTTTTCGATCAATGACTGAAAAACACAGACTCCGACCGGCAGAAAAGACAAAAGGATTCGAGGTTCTCAGACTACAGCCACTTGGACAACAGTCACCTAGGACAACTGTCACCTATGACAACTGTCACCTATGACAACTGTCACCTATGACAACTGTCACCTATGACAACTGCCACCTATGACAACTGCCACCTATGACAACTGCCACCTAGAACGATCGCCACCCCGGAAACTGCCAACTAAGACATATTGAATTCTTTGCGTTTAATGCCATTAAATCCATTCGAACTTCACAAGGATCCAGTGTATAACAAATGTTTTTTTCATCCTCAGACCAATTTAAAGAATCGTAACTTCAAGTTCAAAACTTGTGGGGAATGTCGTGTCGATATCATTCCATCTTCACAAATATTCTTAACTTCGCGCAAAAAACACATTTTTTTATGAGTCTTTTCAAATTTTCACACCAAACTGTCTTATATGCATTGTAACATCGTGTTCATTCCACGCCCTCATAAAACGCGCTTTCTTCCGTCCATTTCATGTTCTTTACATTCGTTTTTTAGTTTTTGATTTGTGAGAAACATGGCATCAACAGTAACGTCGCAACTCACTTTTTCTGCACTATGTTGAAGCAATAATATCGTAGCACAGAGGTTCTCAACCGCTGTGCCGCGAGAACTATACGTGCCGCAACGCAATATACCAAAGTGAATTTGATAGCTTGTATGTGATGATAAAACGCGTTATCACAGGTGGCGGTTGTCCGGATGGAACAGGGGTATAGTGCTTAAAACAAAAGTGTAAGAAGAACGCACCTAAAACACTAGCCATTTTCAGCAGCACTTCAAACTCATTTTTAAATTAGTTCTTAATGATGTATTCACTTTTAAACAAAAACATGAAAAAAATGTGGCAATGTGTTCCAGCCCCACTGCACCCCTTGGGTGGCGGTTGTCCAAGGTGGCAGTTGTCCTGGATGGCGATTACCCTGGTGGCAGTTGTCCGTGTGGCTGTAATCCGGATACCAGGAATCCAACATCAACGATACAGAAGTCAAGAAAAACATACGACTGGTAACGATTGAACTAACGACCGCACGTCGCGACAATAACACTCGCATGCTCAAAGCAGCACCTGGCATGCCACGTTTGACTTACCTTCATCGTCCTGTTTTGAATCTTACAGCTTCCCTGAGATTCACTACTGTTCGATTAACCTCTTCGGCTGTCTGATCCACGTTGTACTCTATTCGGTCAATCATCTCGCCCTATTGAGACAGAAGGAAATTGATAACAGGGTTGCCTTCTGACAGATCAAGACATTTCACTCTATTCAAGCATATTAGGTATCCCGTAACAATTGATACCCCACTTCTGGACGAATTAGGTAGAAAACAGAAGATGTAACATACGTAAGAATAACAGAAAAAAGCAACGAAGTAGCTAAGTAGTCTACTGCAGTGTTGCTGTCTAATTAGACATGTTGTTACTCGTCTGCATTTCGCTATGGGAAAGTTTGTTTAAAATGCCAGCAATTTATTTGAACATGGTATGTCACACGATTAAATTTTAAGGAAAACTTTGGCACGCACCACCATAAGAGTTGGACACCCTGTCCTAGAAGCTTGGCTAAGTTCACAAATATACTGTGATTGAACTAAAAAGCAAAACGCAAGCTACGAGTAATACGCGCGGACATGGTTGAAGTTTTTACAGCATTGCAATATTCCAGAGAAATTTACGGAAAAACTGTCGTTTGGTTTCTTGTGGAATTAAATTTACGGACGAAAAATCTTTCAGGAAACTACGTCTCGCAAAACTTTTGGGTCCATGCGCATATTATACAGGTGTTTGAAAACGTCGCTGCAAACTGCAAAAAATCCGCTCCTGCTTACAGCTTGACAACAGGCGAGCAGTTGATGCCAATGAAAAACCGGTGCCCATTTACTGTTTACATGTTCAACAAGCCAGACAAATTTGTAACGAAATTTTGAGTTTCGGCTGCAGTTGAAAACGAATATGTTGTGAACACTCTACCCTATTTATGAGCAAAAGAGAAAAACGCAAGGCAAGAGTTGACCTAGTTCAACATGCGATATTGTTTTCCTTGCTTCTGTGAAGACAGCGGGGTACAGTATAACGACTAACAAATTTTATACCAGTACTGATTTGGTGGAAAAACTACAGTAAATTTCAACAAGCTTTGTGGGAACTGTCAAAAAGAACAGCAAACGGATAACGAAAATGATGACAACACCTTTAAAAAACGGGAAGTCAAGCAGCACATTTTATTATAACCAAGAACATCATGTCCTGTTTGCGAAATGCCTATGCAACAAGGCTGGATCCAGCCAGTAAGCTTAGGGAGGGCGATTTCAGTAATGTTCGGAAGTCAAGTCTCATAACGACTTCGCTGCTGTAACAGAGTTGAAGTGTATTTCACAACAATGCTGTGACAAAACAATGAACGACAGAATGTCCTTATATCGCGGATGTTATTTTCTGAATTTTACAAAATTATGGTAAATAAAGATACTTCCGTAAGTTTTAGGGGGGGCGATCGCCCCTGCCATGCAAAGAAACTAAAATTTAAGCCGGTTTTCACAATGCACGATTCTCTGTCCGTTGGTAAGTCAACTGAGAAACCTACAACATTGTTTTTTTGTTTTGCAATAAAATCAAGGTTAGTTTTGACGTCATCCGGCAGTACACAACGCATTTGGCATCCAGAAGATCGGCAATAGTTGTTTGGCGCAATATCCGTGGCATTGCAACTCTGAACGCCTCGGGAATAAACATCAACGACTAAGTGTTGACACTTGGCCTTACTGAAGTGTTACGAAAAAAAATTGTTAAACAAGTTCTCAAACGCAAGAACGCATCTAATAAAAACGAAAAAAACACTATCGCCATAAAAAAAGAAATCGTTCAAGCAAATGTTGCTCCAACGCTACCGTCACACTGTGCAAACTTTGCAACCAACAAACCTATTGAAACTGTTCAGTTCAAAACAGTTGTGACTGTTCTTTTTTTTCACTGATACATTTCGGTCAATTGTCCGGTAATAGCATGACAACTCACCGAAACAGTATACAGTAGCCTGTTTTCAGACATTATGACCGAGTTGACTCAAAGAAAAAACCATCAATGACCATTGCTTTGACCAAAGATTGCAGTAGCATGTACAAATGTTTTCGGTCAATGAACAATCATACATGACTTGAGAAACTTTTCGCACCAAGTTCATTTTCTCACCTGCTCTTCGACCAGTATGGCCATGTCCATGAAAACGTCGTGCAGCTCGCGGATGCTGCTCTCCAGCTTCATGATGTTATTGTGACGCGCTTCTATGTCGGTCAGAGCTTGCGTCATTTGATTCCCACCGACCCTGACCACCTGTTGACCAACGTGGGCAAGTAGCAGCTTGTCGTGGGCCAGGAGCGGACTAATACCAGCAATTAGGGTAGCCTAATTATAGTTCCGTTTTCGTAGCCACCTGTGTAGTTCAGGCAAGAAAACAATAGCTTGCTTTTTTCTTCAAACATGATTTTCATCTAGGGTAGGGGTGGGCAATTAGCGGGCCCGCGGGCCACACGTGGCTCGCCACAGCGTTTTCAGTGGCCCGCGGAAACATTCAGGAAAAACCTTCAAATCTGAAATTTCCTCCAACTATCACAGTGCTGCAAATGTTAGTGCTGAGACGAACTTGAACCGAGACTTGCTCCTTTAGAAGGGTGTGGCCCTCCGCGACACCGGGATGTATCAAACTTGGCCACGAGGCAAATTAATTGCCCACCCCTGATCTAGGGTAACTGCTACCTTCCAATGGCGTGATAAGCGCCTTCGAATGACCCGATAAGGTTTTGAGGAAAGTGATACAACACGCTGAGGAAACCTGAGAAACTTGCGAATGTCTTACTCGGGCTACAAATGTTTTTGTGAAGCAAGTGTCTCTGAATCAGCAGGCATTGTTTTCTAAAACTATTATTTGTAAGTTGTAGAAAAATTTTTGCAAATGTTCTGTTGATCAAATGACAAAATTCCAGAATGAAATGAATTTTTTCCGTTTAGAATGTTTTTTTGGATAGCTGGTGCATTGGCGGATTTGTTTTTCATACCGATGCAGAAGCAAAATATGAGATGATGACTTGAGTTGATTAAGTTCCCAGAGAAAACGTCTTCGGTCAATATCATTTGAGGCTCTGTACTGAGCAAATCATAGTTCAACAAATCATCGCATTCCTACAATGTTAATGCAACATATTTTCCATTCTCGCCTAATCGCTGTGCACAGCGTTTCGAGGGATGCTCCATTACGTCATGCATATTGCGATGGATTCACTCAATGTACATCCGGCACACCTGCTTCTGTCAGTCATGAGAAGCTCCAGCGTTTTACCCACAACCTTACTTAAACATTTTTTTCCGTTTTGCTTTTGTGTATATCGCGGGTAATCGTTACCGCATCTGCAACTCCTATTTAAGGCGTCAACCTTGTCTTTTGAACTTAGACATTTCTAAGACAGTTGAAAGTAATCGTACTCACGCATGTTTCCATGGTAATGACAACATGGATTTACGACACGCTGTGCAATCGCGCTGGAGTTTAGAAAGGGTTTGACCGAAGATGGTTAAGGCGAGAAAAAAGTATATGTGTCCTGTACTGTATGCTTTCTTGAATAAAAATGATTTTTACATTTACTGGCACACTATAGCTGCTATGTTGTGTGTGTTATCATGTAATGCAACTAAAACATGAGAAAACTTGGAAACATAGCCGAAATTACAAAACATCGATTTACCGTCGACCTCACGCATCTGTTTATTCACCGTTGCAGCTGATGTATTTAAACGACACAATGAATATACTGCGTTCGCCATACGCAAACTACAGCAGTTGCAAGATGAAAATTCTTCATCCAGAAAAAGATTAACATTTGGACATTTTTAAAGAGTGAAACAAGCTTTGTACCACAGGCTTTACACCTTTTATAACGCGAAAAATATGAAAAATGGCACTAAGAAGTGTATATACACCTGCTTTTTTATGTTAGGCGTAAATTTATTATATACAAAAAAGGAGCTGAAGTTTTATTTCAGAGCGAAAGAGCTTTCGCTACCGGTGTATATACATATACGGAATGGGTTTTTGTGACAAAGAAACCGGGCTACGTACAAATAAGGATCTGGCTTCCATTCATACTGCCTTTAATATTTTTCTCTTGAAAGTTCGTTCATTTACGTACGCAAACTATGAAGAGAGATAGCGGATTTAACAAATGAAGCACGTGTTTGGGCTTTAAATACAAGGTGCTACAGGAGAGCAACATAAACATGTCAAACTCTCAAAAACTGCCCTGTACCCATTCCGTTTTTTTGGTAAAAACCCCAGGTACCCAATGGGTACTACCCATGGGCGTCGGAAGGATTTTTTCCAGGAGGGGCCACTAGGGGATTTTTCCAAAATTTTTTCAGGGGGGGCAAAAGTGGTGAAATTTGCTTTTTCCCTCTCGAATTAAGAAAACAATCTTTTTTTGCTGAAATGTTCAACCCCCTTCCGACGCACATGCAGGCACCTAAAGTGTTTCGCAGCAGGGTGATAGCATCACAATCAAACGCTAGTTTAATCGCATCGTTTATTTTTAAATCATATTTCCTTTTTTCCACATATCCCCCTGGACTGCAGCCATCGTGCATGTTTAGTATTTGTGATAAAATACCAAATCAAGACCGCACGGGTTTCGTGGTTAAATATATGAATAACAGACGGCATAAGTTTGCCTACTTAATCATTCCCAACAACACACCTCTTCCTCAGCTCCGACTACAGTGCAGGCAGGCATTAGAGTATCTGGACAGCAGGAGATCGTTGCCCGATCCAAAAAAAGGCTTCTTCGTACCGTACCGCGATTATTTCGAGCTACAAACCGGTTGAAAACTTGTGGTAAAACTTGATTCTCGAGTAAAATTTCCAAAATTGTTTTAAAGGTCGTTTACTATGCCTGTAAGAGTTTTGCTTAAAATTGGTAAAATAAATTAAGTTTGAAGTTTCGCTTGTATGACTCAAAAGTTCCCGAAAACTGTGCTTAGGCGATGATTCGCGAAAGGAAATCAAAGGTTTCCTGAAAAATGGCATTGCTATTTTTATTGCTTACATTTCAGAGCAAAATTAGATTAGGTACCTCAGTAATTTACAAGTAAACTATGCAGCTGACATGCGAATGTCTATTTGCTACGCTGATGTTATTTCTAGGCAGCATAGATTATGGTAAAATTTTTATTTTAGCCTCTTGATACCAGTAGTGCGGGGGTGGTGAACCTGCGGCCCGTGTGAACATTTGCTATGGCCCGCATCAGATTTTGCGCTGCCCGAGTTAAAGTACAACATCGGGTCAAAACGAAGCTACATGACAAGCAGGTACTTAGATAGTAAGTCAAGACAAGTCACTCTTCCTCATAATTAGGTAAAGGTAGAATCGTGAGACAAATTATTTGATTTTGCGGCCCGCAAGCGATAATGCGCAATTCATCCGGCCCGTGATAGCAAATAGGTTCCCCACCCCTGCAGTATTTGATCCAGACAGAAGCCAAAACGCAGCTTAACACTGTCGCCGGATATAAAATCAGAAAGAATTGAATAGAAACTGACTGAGGAGATTGCTTTTCGGTATAAGCCATAGGGCCCAAACCGGATAAAAGAAAACCTTACGCAAAAGTATTACACCTTAAACAAAACCTTACCAATTTAGTAAAAATAGCAGGACTACCGTCACTGCTGTTCTCCAGCATCTTTTCGATTTCGTCGTCAGAAACTTCTTCTCCGGTAATGGCGAGCTGCCTTTGTATCTTGTTTTTGCAACGATCTCGATAGTCGCTTTGCGTCTTATTGTAATTTTGCATTACACTGACGAACTTCCGGGAAAGCATAGAATACTAAAATGCAAATCGTAAATTATTTTTAGTGTCTAATGAAAGGAGACTTTTCTTAGGAAGAAAACCCTAGTGAAAAAACAGCATATAATTTGACCAGGGCCGGCGTTAGGTGGTTGGGGGCCCCCTCAANCCTGGACTTTGGNCCCCCCAAAGAATATAGCCTAAATTGCATTTAACACATAATATTTAGATAAATAAAAACGTCAGTATATTTTAACAAATGTTTAGGAAAGCATGTTTACAAAACATCAACACAANATATAAAGCAGACAGACTTCGACACATGCTATATTTCAAGCTAAGAAAATGACTTTTTCCAAGTTTTCAAAGAAGCAAACGTTTCTGTTGACTCAGTCATGTCTAACGTTTTTGCGGCTTGTCTTCAAACAGATATCATTGCCAGATTTGTTAGTCTTTCATCAGTCATAGTTGATCTATGAAACGTTTTGATTAACATCAACTTGCTGAGCTCCGTTCAACAATACTGCGTATAGCAGTGACCGCAAACTTTCATGATGGCCCTAAGCACCCTTTCAGTCCTAATTAAAAGCCTGTGCTTAATTTTTAAGGCCCAGTTCCAAATTTATGCTGTGTTCAGTTGTCTGTAACATAACAGTGCTATGTTAAATGTCATAAACTCTGTAATGACAACAACAATGCCTTCTTAACGTCAAACAATCAATGTTCTATAGATATTGCAGTAGCCTATGTTTTAGCCCATGCAACCGGCGCAGCTCTTTAGCTCTTACATGCCATACGGCCCACAACAATAAGTGTTGCGTGGCCCAACAAAATGTGCTGAGCGGCCCACAATTGGGCCGAGGCCCACAGTTTGCCAACCACTGGCATACACTGCTATTGGTTAAATAAGTGGATTTCTCATTGGTGTAAAGCAGGGGCTCCCGGGAACCTGCGGCCCGTGTGAACATTATGGACCACATCAGAATTTTCGTTACCCGAGATAAAACACAACATCGCGTCAAAACGAAACTCCGTGGTGAGCAGATATTTAATTTGCCCGTAGACAGTAAGTCAAGAGAAGTATCTCTCACTCCTCGTATTTACAGGGGACAATTGCAATACAACGTTTGGAGGATTGAGGCGTAATGAACATGGTAACAATGTGTTTGCTGCGAAGTTAAAGAAAACGTTAAACACATCGTTGATTGGAGTAGGCTGTCCAGCATATATTTTAAGCAACTGTTCTGTATCCATCATGGAGCCGAAAGAATGAGCATCGATATTGAAAATACAATCAATAAAAGATATCAGCATTTTTCCATTTACACAGTTCGAACTGAACAATTGCAAAGAAATGACTGGCATTTTGTTTAGAAAAATTTTGCTGTTTTCGTTTTGTTCTGTATTTACCATACCCTCACGGGAAAGCGACGGTGACATGGTGCTTTGCATGCATCCGGTATTTATATCATAATAAATTTTCAAAAATTGGTCAAAGTGACTAATATAAATCTGTCAGGAATTGTGCCTCATCAGGTATTGTAACTCTATTTTACATGTTTGTATACCTTGGGAATCGGCTAATCTATTCTTGCACAGTGAGGGTGCAACACAGGTCTACAACAGTGGCGTAACTGACAGGGGTTGTAACGTTCGCAGAATTGCCGCGTATTTTGCTTGCTCGTTGCCCTCACGCGACGTTTCCCCGTGATCGGGCCTCGCGTAATTGCCGGGACGCGTTTTTGCCTCGTTCCGCATTCCTTTGCCACGGAGTTGTGTTGTTCATACTGTCCATACGGGTCTGTCTCACTGATGCTGCCATGTGCATGAATTTAATAAATGAGTCTTCGTACAACATAGTGATTTCGTACTTTATATTCTAGTCATTATAATTTTCAATTGTGCAAAGTGCAAACACAACTGCATTTCATATACTTGACCGAAAATTTTCGGAAGGTGGACGTTAAGTTAACTTGGGCTGCAAAACGGGTGCATGAAAGGGTTGAAAATCACTGCATTAATTGAATTTGCATTTGCTAATACTTTCAAGTGTTGTTCTGATGGAAATAGTTCACCTCCTGGCCAAACATGAGCTAAAAGTCAACCTCAACAACAAATCCCTGTCCTTCTGCTCCGAATCCAAATACCTCGTCGGAGTAACGTTGGACAGTCGCTCATGTATCGCCGACACCTTGCGTGACTTCGCAAAAAGCTGACATCACGCTTCGCACTCCTGAGGCGGTTTGCTGGCTCCGGCCTGGGGCGCTGCAGCAAAAACGCTGCGAATAGTCACCCTTGACCTGCTCCATTCAACAGCAGAGTACTGTGCTCCTGTCTGGTGCCGCAGTGCTCACACCCGCCTCATTGACCGTGTCATCAACGACGCCTTGCGATTTGTGACTGGATGCCTATGTCCTACACCAACGGACAACTTTCCTATTCTTGCAGGCATCCAATCTACTGGGCTTCGTTGCAATGGAGCCGCACTGCCTCTAGCACACCGT
>JGI24021J15306_10008371_pt1 | contig 12719 bp, 11 predicted proteins | sample Ectturendosymbi1_FD_15306 | JGI IMG/M metagenome (IMG submission 15306) | reverse complement strand
AGAATGAGGTTTTGTTTATGTTCAGCGTACAGTTAATGTTTGCTTCTTGATGCTTGGCTTGTTTCGATGCTCATCAGCATTTCTTTGTCTTCTTAGTGTCAATAAATCCAGTTTTCTTGATTATTGAGTATTGTTTTATTTTGCAACACTTTATTTTAGATGTAGTAGACTTTTATGTCTGCTACAGTTCTTTTATAAAAAGAATTTACAGGCCTTTTTATTTGCAAAGTATCTGAATATGTTTTCAAGGTCAGTGATTTTAACAATGCCATTTTCAATGGATAGCATTGTCAAATTGTTTGGACTCTCTTGTGAAATAGTTGATCGTAAGTATGGTTGAAAAACTTCTTTCACCCGATGCAAATGTTACAGGCATTTTTTAGTAAATCCTCAAAGCACTAAAAACATTAATAATGCTGCAAATCGATTGTCTACTAGCAGGTATTCAAACAGAGCACGAGGCGTGAAGACACTGGAGGGAAAAGATTCCCAGAGCTTCAACTTCAGTCAACAATTAGCTATCAACGTCATTCGTTTTTTAAGTAACTACATCTCCATCAGTACCCTGTTTTATTGTGATGACTGTTAAAGCTGCTTCAAGTTCTGCTGTGTGTTTCCTTATTTCTGCCTTGTGTATTTTGAATGTTATTTAGAAATCCACATACGGTAATTTTACATGGCCTAAGTTGTTCGAATCCACACTCTATTTAATGGACTGAATTGCTTGGTCTAACAATAAGTTGAAGCACTGATCTCTGTACGCTTTTTTTCCGATCATCCAAAGGTTGGTCTTCTGTCTCATATGAAAACATTCTCTTTTAGGTGGTTGTTCGTCGTAGTTTTTTCTTGAAAATGTCTAAACTAACATTTCGACCAATTCACTTGCACCCACTGGAACATCATTTAAAACCTTGACAATTTTTCCATGCTCTTTGTCAATTGTCTGGCCATTACAAAGTCTTTGGTGAACTCCTAGAAACTCCATGTGGGTTCCGAAATTATTCTTTGAATTTTCATGCTCACGTAACCGTGCATGAAGACTGGACCAGTTGTTGAATCCACTTGTTGATAGTGCACTGCTTGTGTTCTTGCTAAAAAGTTTGCAGTAAAAGCTATAAATTTAATCAGCGGACTGTGAGTATCTAATCAGAGCAAGGTCTTTTCACACTTCCCGCATTTGGAAGTTTCCTCTGACAGTGAAACTTTGAATAACTCAAATCTTTTTCATTTCTTGGAAAGCTATTTACTGGAATATTTAGAGGATCTTTAGGCTAATTGTTAATTTATTTCTTACATCTTTATTAATGTACGCTGGTCAACTAATTGGGTCATCATACATGTTAGTTACAACTATACTCACGGATGATCTATCATTGCATGATGTTTGGGATTGTTTTTTGGTCATAAGTAATTAAGCTTTCTGCTTTGGCTGTCTTTTGATGCATTGAGGTCATTTTCAATTTCGATTGGATTTTGAAGTAAAAATGTTGGATCGGATTTGAAAAACATAAACCCTTCATCACTGCTAGCATCAACCGGGAAAGAAAAAAAACAGTGCACGTTTCAAGTTGTAGCCTGGTACGCTTCTCTTAGAATACAAAAAGGGTTTCAAACCATACTCTGCCTCTGCTGGTGCGGGGCCCCTTGAAGCGCGGGACCCAATTTGATGAAATCGCTCAAATAAGCTTAAAACCGACCCTGGTCCCGGCAGGGGCGTAACAAGGTTTTGATGGCGCCCGGTGTCACTTGAAATCTCTGACCTCTGCGAAATTTCTGACCTATTGTTGTTTGTCAGTTATTTTGCGTCTCAGAGTAAAGGAATAAAGTTTGGCGATGGCTTTTTTGATGAGTGTTGTGTACATTAAAACTTTTTGGTTAAATGTCAGATACCCACAAGTTACAGTACGAGAATAACTGTAACCACTGAAAAATATTGCACCTGGTCATGACAGTGGCGTAGCAAGGGATAGGCCTGGGGGACGCGGCCGGAACTTTGCTGATCTGAAATTAATTTTTTAGAGTTTAAAAGTTCTAACTTTTTTCAATTTTTGTATTTAGAGGACTTAGACTGGTAGGCCAGCTTAGAAAACACGACATGTGGCTGTGGAGTAAGCAAATTGATGAAATGGTTATTCAAAGGTCTGCATCTAATCCAATGTGCTTAATGTACCCCAGTGTTTGTCTTGAAATCAGGGCTTTTTAACACGCACGTTGGTGGGACAATTGTGCCCCAGTCCTTACACCTTCCTCGCCAGACAAAGTCATTTCCACCACCTTAGTCAAAAACCCATTGAACAAAGGAAAAAGATGACATTCGACCGCGGATTAGCAAACATTAGGGTTCCGTTGTTCATGGTTTATAATGCTCCTCTCAAAATGTGATAAAAAAGTTTGCATGAAATCACGGTAAATAGTCAAGGCCAGCTTAGGCTTATCTTTTTTTCGTGTCGTTGGTTACTCAGTAATGCCCCAACGCCACATCATAATATCACCTGACGCCATGGGCATCCGCAGAAAATTTTCCATGGGGGCAAGGTTGACCTGTTGCTTATCTTTTTCAAATTTGTGACGATACAATGTAAATAGATGTTCACAAAACCCTTTATCCTTTCTGCAGTCTGCACCACATAGGGAATGCCCCACCACGTTACGGCAACAGTCACAAATGCGCTTCGTTGCAGTAGCGTAGCCAGCTTAAAAGTTTTTGCGGGCTAAATATTTTGAAATGAAGGCAGCAACACTACTTGGTTTTGGGAGACAGCATCTCCAAGAACAAAACCACAAGACATGCTAGAAATTAGGGGGAGCATGACCTCTTTTTTCCTCCCCCCTAGCTAAGCCTATGTTTCGTTGGTAGCAATAGCGAGGTCCATTACGGTAATTTTCACAATGGACTAAGGTTGCCATACGACCGGAATTTCCAGGACATGTCCAGAATTTCGGTTTTTAAATATGTGTCCGCAACATGTCCAGAATTTTCGTTTTTTTAATTTGTGTCTAAATTGGTGTAATTTCAAAGAATGCTCTAATGTCCAGAATTTTGACAGGTTCAGAGGATCTTATCATTCGAACCTCTAACAAATATATATATATTCAGGAATGGGAGAGAAATACACGCTATTTTGTATTGTATCGCTTTTAACCTATTGTGGAATAAAATCTGTGATAGTGGTACTGTTTTGGGGTGGATGAGAGTTGTAAGAACATACTGAAAAATGCTGTATAGCGCTAGTTTGTTGTCGAGAAAAGTAACCATTGAGACTGTCAGAAATTTGGCCATTTCAGATATGGTAGTCCTACAATAGAATCTCTGCAGATTTTCAAAGCCGGATGCTTCTTCTCAAAACAGCATTGCCATGCTTTAAATAAATCACAAAATATGACTTTATTTTGCCTACCAAGACTTGTCACCGTCACTTAGAAACAAGAGCAGCAAACGTATGGGATCTCGTCCAAATCGATCAATCAGGGGTGGACATTAGGGGACGCGAATGAAGCGGTCGCCTCAAACTCCATTTTTTCAGAGATGCTGCGGGTTGTACGCGACTTTTCGGTCTGGCCGTTTCGGTCACGGGACATTTTAGTCTGGCCGTTTCGGTCTGGGACATTTCGATCGCGACATTTCTGTGTATAAATAGCTGATTACATTTGTTTTTTTAAATCAGCTATGTCCAACACAAATGGCTTATTAAGTCAAAAATTATGTCACTATCTTAACCAGGGCCGCACATTGAATGGCCTACTTTGATCTTAGCAAACTAAATTTTAGCTGAAAGCGTTTGAATCCTAACTACAATGGTAACAGATGTCGTAAAGTGGAACTGAAGACCACCTGCATCAAAAATGTCAAATTCAAGATTATCAAAATAAGGATAGGTTGTCAGTATATAGCATACTTTTACTACAGCGAAAACCTAAACGGTGCCGCATAAAACCGTCGACGGCGCCACATGCGGCCCGCGGGTTGGACACAGACACGTAGCCAGAAATTTTGATAGGGGGGGGCAAACAGCAACCAAGTCTCAACATTTGATTGTTTAATGCCCTGTGTTTTTAATGCAACATCCATAAAAGGTGCAATTTTCTGGCACTTTTTTTCTGAATAATTATGTTCAGAATTAAGCCGGCAAATAGAACTCTGTTGACAAGTTTTTCAAGTTTGTTTTTAGTAAAGCTCCAAGCTTCTATTTTGGATGAAAGCCACCATTTGCTCGTAAAACTTTCAAGCAAGACCATTTATGAAAATCTCGTTAGTTTGAGAGCAAGATTTGCAGTATGCTTTTTGCAGTCGATATTGCAGTTGAGCAAGAAGTCATTGTGAACGTCATTATGATTGCGTTTTTTTATATTTACGCGCTTCTGATGTACACTAACACACGTTCAATCGAAGCCGAGTAGCGATTTTGCTTTAAGACACTGACTCTCGAAGTTGGTCTACATTCTACAAAACTTGTGCGCATAAAAGACCTGAATCGTATCCAATTTTCGAGCGACTGGGTGACGTATGGAGCTGATAACGTGAAGGCTAGAATACCTCATCGCGTTTGAATTTTATGTCACTAAATGCTGTGAAATACAAAAGTTACACATGTCCTTCAAACAAATTTGCATGTATTTGACCCACACAGTCTACACAAAGTGTGAAAATAGTTGTGCAATGTGCATTTGGCAAAACGAAGCCACAATCGATTCTCACCACGGCTCTGGAGCAAAGTTCAGACAAACTTGTTGCCGCAACTTAACGTAATGGTGGGTTAGTTGATCTAGCCCAGTGGTTCCCAAAACATTGGCCGAAACCCCAACAAGGGTGGAGAAGGGTCAAAAATGGATCGCGCAAAGGCGATCCAAACCGGAGTTGTATATTTTCAACGTTACCACTGCTTGTCTTTGTCTGTAGCTTGGGTACTTATTGAGAAAAGAGTGGAATGCTGACATTGAAAACAAACTTAGCAACTTACTCCCAAAAATCATCAACACAATCATAATTTTTTTCATAAGTTGTTTAAGGTTTGAGTCGTTGTTTGAGGCATGTTCACCAAACTCAGGTTTGGGCAACGCTCAAAAAAGTTTGGCAACCGCTGATCTAGCGGTGGTTGAAGTTAGTTTTTTAATCCAATCGACTGGGGGAAAAAGTTCAATGTTGTTTCAATTTAGTCATATACGCTTTATCACGAAAACAGATTGTTAGCTAGCTGTAAGTAATGGCAATGTCCTCAGCACTTCCACAATAAAAAGATTCTTTCCTACTTACGTTAGATTTTGCTGCTGAGTTTACCCGTTGCAGCTGAATGATTTCAAATTTACTGTAGGATCGGTTTAACATCAGATGAAAGTTGTAACACTTTTAGGCTATGTACAGGTGGGACTGTGGCTGCTTGACAAAACTGTTTTTTTTCGCCGGCACGTTAATGTGAAATAATTGATGAAAACCTTAATACCCCACTTGATTGTGATTGATCCGGCACAACGCATGTTTAATCGTAGCAAATAAATATCTAGAATGAATGCTGATGTGATGTCTCAAACACGCAGGCCGTATGTCGCCCGCTTGGGCGTTTTGTGCTGCCCGCGATGCTTTTTGGGAATTTTGAAATAATCAACATTTAGGTTATTTTGTTTATTCACCGATGTTTGAGTGCTCGGCCAACGAGTCAACAAGTTCGTTTCAAACGAACGTTGAGAGGGCTAAGAGATAAATTCCTTAACTCACGATACCATTCTCAGGAAAAAAATGTAAAAGCTGTTTCTGGTAAGTTTCAGGTACCGCCTTTGTTGCGTCAGCGTCATATTGCAGCCCTAGAATAGTCATAATGCGGCCCTGTTTTGAGTTTGAGAGCCCTGGTGTATGACCTACTTGCGTAATAAAAATGACTTTGAAACTGGATTGCTTCTCAGCCAAAACTTGAGCTTCAATGCATGAAATACGTACATCACCGCTATTTACTTTTAAAATTGTACAAAAAAATACACGATCTTCATTTAAAGTTATACAGCTGATGCTACAGACAAGGATAAGCAATATAGTACTTGTAGCACGCCAGAGTAATCAGCGATACATTTTTGCGATGGGCGTGAAATGAATTTTACATCGCCTTTGGCAAGTTACACCAATGGTGCGTCAGAAACACCTGCGAAAAGTGTTACTCCCTGTTTTACTTTCGATTAGTGATTACGAGCGGTTACATACAAGTCTGTATTTCATTGTCACCAACTTCCACACGGAGCCATGACATGAATTCTCCAGCATTTACAATACTATACACACTCGAAAGGGGGGGGTAGAAGGGGGCCCTGGCCCCTCCCTGCATTTCGAAACTTGACATTTTCTATCAAATTTTTAGCAAAAATGGTAGTTTTCTTAGTTTCGAGTGGAACAAACAAAATTTCACCATTTCTTCCCCCCCCCTACAAAAATCCTCCGCTTCACTTGAAAAAAACTACGATTGCACCCCCCAGGATAAAATTTTCCGACCCCCGTGTACACAAGGACATTTGGTGAAACAGTGCTTTGATCAGGTTCGACTAAAGGTAGATGCAATAGGTTCCGTAAGCAGTGTCGTTGATTTGCACTGAAGTATTTCTTTGGCTTACGCATCAAAAGCTTGATCACTCAAAACATTTTTGGTGCAACATTCGGAATTGGGGGTGTAATTTCCCCCCTGGCTGGACATAACTGATTTAAACGATTATATACCGTAGGTGGGCAAAACCGCACGCTAGCTGGTGTTACACCAAATTGATTAAAGTATGTTTGCATTAAAAAGTTAACATGAAATCATACGTTGATGCTGATTAACTGTTGATCTAGGATCATGCGTGTGTTTTTTTTAATAAAACCTTTCGTTGATTCAAATACGTTTGCACTAAAAAAGTAACATTTAAGATTTCTGCAAAATTTCAGTCTGACCGAAAAGTCCCGTGACCGAAACGGCTCAGATTGAAACGGCCAGGCCGAAACAACCAGAACGAAAAGTCCTGTTCCGGCTGCGGGGCCCCCCTTCGAGAGTTTCGCACTTTGGTTTTACATTGTCTAGTTAAAAAGCTTATGAACCACTCTACAGCTGTTTTTTTTCGCTTAGACATTTCGGTCGATTTTTTGCTGAGACATTTTGGCCACTGATAAATTTCGGTCATTTGTCTGACAGTTGCATTAAAACTTGCCTTAACAGTGTTCATCAGACTATATTTTCAGACTATCTGACCGACACCGAAATAACTTAATATTTTTTGGTAATTTAAAAAAAATTCGGTCTATGACTGAAAAAAAGCCAGCTCCAGTCACATTTAATAAACTCTGATGCAAGTGTAGCTTTTCCTTTGTCAAGATAAATGTGCCAAAGAGCCCCTCAACAACTAATGCGTAGACAAAGAATAATTTAAAATCAAATGACTTCAAACAATTTACAGTGTGAAACGGGCTTTCACGCAGAAGCAAATTCCCAGAAAAATAAAATATAGAAATTGCTTTCAGCGAATATAGTTTCTGTAGAGCAAGAGCAAAATATAGAAGCTCCTGTTTTGATATAACTTGAACAAATATACGGGCCATGGGCATACTTTTCAGACCACATATTGTACATGAAATAACACATATTTTGTCAATGTTTTTGAGGACCTTTCTGAGAGTTTGTTTCTAGCCTCAAAATTCTAATATCCACTCCTGCGATCAATCATCCTTTCAATCAAATCTTGCTTGTCTTTACTGATTTTTTCACGGTGAACGCTCATCATGCGTAAACTGGACAAGGGTTCATTCTCACACTAACAGTGGATTTTTCAAACTTACAGATTTGAAGCCTTGCTACAGATTCACTCATGCTTCTTTTCACAGAGTATAAAGCTACGTGGCTTGCCACTATCAGCAGTCACTGTCTCGCTGCATTACCTACCAACGCGGCAAGATGTCTGCGTTCAACAGTCACATGCGGCAAAACGTCTGATTCCGTAACTTGAAGTGAACGTTCAAAGATTTTCTCCGATTTCTATCATTACGCCTTGATGCACCCTCTCTACAATTTCTCACACCAGTGCGTGGGGCCCTGCAAAAGTGTTTCAAATCGGGCACCGCACTTGCTCACGCCGGCCCTGGTCCCGTGCCCGAAACGGCCCAGACCGAAAAGTCGCGTACCCCACTGTGAACACTGGATTCCCGGCTCATTGTGATGCAACCATAACATGAGAGCAAAGTTGTGAAGTTCGCAACCCTGGCTATATGGAAGCATTGTGACCCAGCCGTGAGTCCAACCATATGCAGGCGCTGATTGCTGGAAACAGAAGCTCCGCCTTATAATAAAACATCACTAAGGTTCGTTAACTGCTCACTTTGCGAACCTTGGTGATCTTGATGAGATTTTGCAACTGGGTAACAACGGCTGGCATTTACCATTTTGTAAATCGTAAATATTGTCATCCACTGACATTTGAGATTTTATAATTATTACATAATCTTCGGACCTCAATTTTGCGCCCCAAAATGATGTGCCTGGGGGCAGATGTTGCTCCCCATTGCCCCTTCTAGTTATGCCACTGATGACACCTACACAGTATAGTAATTTTGTTTCATGACTCTGACTGTGAAAATAAGTACTGTAAAACAAATAACAATTAATTTTGTAACGATGCTTGAAAATTCTCACAAATATAATGAAGTTTGAAAATTTGCACTACTCTTTACTGAATACTTGGCAAATAATTCTTATACCTGATTTACGGCTCACCCAGATGCTAAAAATTAGTTTTACTTAATAATACTTCATTTAGCAGAGTCATCACTATGCTTTTCAGCATAGACACTCTTAGCAGATTTGGTTCCGTTGTTTACAGTAATTTGCTGTCAATGTGAACCCATAACAACAAAGCTCATGCCAGCTGCTTGTGCACTTTACAAGTTTATAAATGCAAAGAGTGATGTACCCCACCACCATTGTGCTTGCATGGCACATCACCCAAGCCCCACTCATACCACATATGTAGAACTGGACTGTTTATGTCAAAGATCTTATTAACATCTGGCTTTATTTGTTTACATTTCCTAGCAAAAAAGCAGTTGATGCTGGTTCCCTGATTTCTCCACAATGAACTACTATCTTCCAACACTGGGAAAAAAGCAGTTTCCCAAAAGTAAGTGTTTTGCTTTGGTGTTGGTGCAGTATGTATACAAATATCCCCATAAAGAGTCGCTTCAAAGTATCCAGCAATTCCAGTCAATGGTTTTACTTGATTAGTCTTTTGTAAAGTAATGTTTGAAATCAACTCTTCAGAGGATTTGTAACAGGATGCAGTATACAACATAGTTATATTTGAAAGCATTTGTGCATCTTCAGGAACTTGCAAAATATAGAGTTTTTCTTGATTATGGTTTTGGAAAAACTTTTGTAAAGTATCAGAGTGTATGCCGCAGATGTAAGTAGTATATGACTCAGGAATTGATGTACACACGTATTTACCACTTGCATCTTTTTTTCCAAAAGTCTGTATGGATGCACACAATATTTCAGAAACAAATTCATTGTCAGCAAAGCTTCCAAACAGTTCAGACACAAATAGATGTATAGGTTTTGTGTCAATCAACGCCTGTATTTTGCTATCAAAAACATTCATATCTTTTGCTAACTGCATTTCAAATGCTGTCCGCAAAGCAAAAGGTTTGAGAATATGGATATGCTTGTTTTGGGCAAACCTTTCATTTAAAATATGGTAAGCTTCTTGGTTAACTTCCACCACAAACACAAAACCTTGCATGCCCAAATCACTTAAGCAATCAGAGCAATATTCCACTAGTCTTCCTCTTCCACCTCCTATAACCATAATATGACATAACTCAGATTTATTCACTCTTACTTTCCATTGTTTGAGGGCCACGTAAATAGCGTTGTAATACAAAAAATATTTTGCACAGTCTTTTTCCATGGAGTCATACTCAATAGAAAGCAATGGTGGAGCAATTGGATTTCTGTTAACAGTGGGGACCAGCCTACCATTTTCTGTGCATTCTTTCGCATAATCAGAACAAAACATTTTCCTTGCTTCAGCTTTCAAAGATTCCATGGCAGAGTACAAAAAATAAACTTTTTGTTAACCCTAGATTTACTGGAGATTAGAGTTAAAGCAAGCTAATTAGCCCAAGATCCCACTAAATATGTACTACACTTTCTAAAAACCTGTGAAGCAGAAACAAGCACATGTTTAGAATGGTTCTCATATTCAAGCTACAATTGAAAAGTCATTTTCTTAGAAATATACAGCAGGTCATTAAAATTGCAGCTTGAGGGCCTCAAGGCAGCTAGATATCCCTGGCCAAGGGTTAACTTCTGTGCAAATATAGTTCTAGTTACCCCTGGCCTTAATGGGTTAACTTACGATTACGTGTAAATGTAAAGAGGTCTGGTCAAGTAATTTAGTCCACAGAAAGCTGTGGCATTACAAGAAATGAAGCTAAATATATAGCCCAGCGTAGTCCAACTGCTTTTGACTTGTGGGCCATTTTACAAAAATGTGACAACTTACGGGCCACGTCGACAAAATGATGTATAAAACAAGAGGGTTCACAAGATTTAAAACCAAATAAAAGAAGATAAGTGAGTGTGTCATTGAAATTATTACACAATAGCAATTTATTACAAATCTTTATCAGCGTGATGCTTGTGATCGAGGCTTCTCTGACACTATCATTCCTTTATCAATACCAATGTTGATGGTAGCAAGTCAGAGACTATCGTCCAGTGTTCTGCCTGCAATTTGATTTATGTTTTTACATTTTACTTGATTTATGGTAGAAAATGTATTCCCATACCTATGTATTTCCAAACATATTTTTATTGTGAAATCTTTGAGTTTGAGAAATCTGTCTTTAATGACTAATTTCCAGAGGCTCTCTACAGTCTAGTCTAACGCCGTTAAAATTGTATATATATATATTGAAAGATGTTATGCTTACTCTAATTAAAATTACCTGTGGCAACACAAAGGCAAAACATTGCCAACAAAGCTCGTAGGCCTTAGCAATTCGGTCCGCGGGCTACACAGGCCCGTAACCAGCTTGGGATACCATCAGGGGCAAGGAGTTTTCTGAAGGGGGCCCAAGTTTTTTGAACTATCCAATAGTTTCAAACTATATCCAACACTTTTTTCCAGGGGGGTGAAAAATTTTCTAGGGATCTTCGCCCCCTGGTTACTAGCCTGGGGCTACATGGGGCCTACAGTTTTTGATTTCTACACAAGTTCCTAGGTTTTGAGCTATAGGCCAATATGCAGCTAAGTCAATACTTCTCCAACGTTTTGATTTAAATCCTGTTTACTAATGGTTGAAGACAGGCTTTTGCAAAACTGCCAATCCTCAAATAAAACTATGTCTACACAGTGGTTCTGATTTTTGTTTTCGACAAATATTTCGACGGTATTTGCCTGCAAATGAAACTTTTTAACATTATAAATTTGCATCTTTCAATTTACGTGACAACCAACGTTGCAGCAAAGACAGTTGCATTTCTGCACGAAACAAAGCATGGCTGTACTCAGTCACTTTTTTTGACTTCTGCTCCTGTTCCTAAGAAGGTGACTCCAGCTCCTGCTCTGGTGCTCATTGGAAATTTACACTCTGACTCCTGTTTACACTCCGAAAGTTTGAAAGCAGAGTCTATTTTGCCACATGAGGTAAAATAACTGCTTGAACTATTTTGCCTTTGTCTAATATGGATGAGTATTGCCATGCTTTTAGTGATGGCAAGCAGGTAGTGGTTTCTTGTCTGTGTTGGTTAACTGCAGGTTTTCCCTAACTTTAAATCCTACCTTATTTTGTATTTGTGTATCGTACATCTCATTTTGCCTCATGAGGCAAAATATACATCATGCTATCAAAATTGCTAGTAACAACCATCATAAGTCAAGACACAGTTTCACCTCAGTCAGCATGGCAAAAAACATGTCGGACAATCAGTGCAGACGCTTGTCAGAGGTGGTCTTTTCATAAATGGCATATAATCTTACTGCATGAAATTATTTTGATGAAATTTGGTAGACACACAGAAAAAGACTTTATCTTTTCAATGGTGCACTTAGATTTTACGCCCAATTATTAGAAACAACCCTCCAAAGTCAAGACCACATTCAATTCAGCCGTGTGTTAACAGAAATCAATCTTTTCGTTTTTAATGCTGGATAATACAATGACTAATCACTCATATGACTGAAGAACAATATCAGGTGGTTGGAAACTCCCGATTTCACATTGTTTGTAGCAGCAGTCCTTGACCTGCAAACAAACTGTGGTAAGGTTTGCCAATAAAACAGCGCCACCCAGCAGGTCATTATCATGCATATCTAACTTTTTTATTTAACTCTTTGTGATTTAGGCACAAGCACGGGTCTAGTGTACAATTCGCCCTCCCATCTTCCCGGGTGATGACGTCATCGATTGGAGATGGTGGTGACAGAAATGTAGGTTGCACACCAATTTTGGTGATGACGTCACTACCACATCATCAGATACAGCATGTCAAAGTTTGTGGCCTATACGTATCTAAGGACATTGGGGAGGGCGAATTGTACACTAGACCCAACTGAACTGCATTTCTGCTAGCTTGACTGAAACTGCACTGCTGTTGACATTGCTGCATTGTAAAGATACATCTTGTGTGTTCTGTCCAAGTGTACGTTGGTTGCAAAGAATACTAGATGTGTGCCAGGCGTATGCAGAATCGCATGGGATTATTTTCAACTGC
>JGI24021J15306_10008370_pt1 | contig 12719 bp, 9 predicted proteins | sample Ectturendosymbi1_FD_15306 | JGI IMG/M metagenome (IMG submission 15306) | reverse complement strand
CCACCTAGTGGCAGGGCCGGATTAAATGAACGCGAGGCCCCGGGCAAAGTGACTGCGAGGCCCCCTAAACGCTGAGCGCAACTGAGTACCGTTTCACATGTCCTCGTTTCAGCTTTGCAGAAGCACCGGTCAAAAACGTCAAACCTGCTACGATTTGGCAGCCTTCACTTCAGAGGCAGTTGGGGGTGACCATGTATGGCGGGTCGCATGTGGTTAATTTGTTCAAACAAGAAGTTGTATCACAAAAAAACAATCGTTTTGCTACGGTGACACTACACAACAATCTTTTTTGTCATAGACTCTGTCCGTGTCCATCTTCACTGCACAAATCGACCATCAATATAGGTATTGAGGAAAGATATATGCCTACACTCTCTCTCAGATCAAAAGGCACATCGTTTAGAACAAATGCTCTCAATGAAATATCACGCAATAACAACTTGAACCGTACTACTTGACACCAGTAATCGTAATCGCCAATCGTAATCGATTACAGTTTTTTGAGTAATCGTAATCGATTGAACTGACCAAAAATGAAATCGTATTCGATTACATTGCCAATTTAATCGTAATCGACGATTATTTTCGCGATTAAACTTGGAAATCTTCATCCTGCATCACTGTGCGATGAACCGAGGTTGTGGTGGCTGGGATTCGTCCTTTATCACCGTTTGTTATGGTTATGTTTGAGGGGAGGCTATTTGCCCGTCTGTGTGCTTTTAATCCGAATAATCCAGTGGCAAGCACAGCGTTTGTAGTGTTGCGATCGGAAATCCCGAGCGGCATATGCGCAAAGCTTCGCACCGTGGCAGCAAGCAACAATAGAGATCACATGCCATGATCACTCTATTATTGCTTGTCCGCGCCACATACATATATTTTTGTTCTTCGCGCACATCCCGTTCGTGGTGAATCACACAACCAACGCAGCACCACCGGAGAGGTTGCAACAGTAGCAAATTATCGCTTTGTTCCAGCTATATAGCCCTCCTGTTGGCCGCCTGAAGTAACGCAGTGAGTCCAGTGAGACGTAGCAACAAAAATAAGAGCTTTTCTTAAAAACGAGTTAAAACTTCGGGAACAGAAGAGATAACGGTACATTACCAGGAGAGGTGTTGGTTTTGTTTATATAGATTCAGAGGGAATCTGTGAATGTGAGTGCTGGAGTAAGCTACGTAGGCTATATGATTAATACAGTGATTTCTATAAATTAAATTTTTTGCAATGGAATAAGATAATTTAACCCAAGTCGAAAGCACCTTTCCGCAACGCGGATAACTAGCATGGCAACAGAGATCACCCACAGATACTGGTAAAAAAAACGCAATGAATCCAGTGAGCTTGTGTCAACTGTTGACTTTGTGTCCAATAGACAGATACACAAATATTTTGCTATCACTCTTCGTTTCATTTCAAATGAAAAGCTATACAATGCTATACTGGCTTGCAGACGATCTAACGGCCATCACAAAGCTGAAAACATCGTAACCTGCAGTTTAGAAGAAATAGTCAGCTCTTTTGAAATTACAGTGCTAACACACGACTTTTCGTTGCTGGACGAAAGTTCAAGCCTTATAGATGTCGTTTGACTGATAAAATATTTGAAGCGTTGGTGTGTATCAACTGTAACAAACATTTCAAAAATATATTACTTTTGCAAATTTCCCCTCCCTGGCAATTTAAAAGGAACATCTGGGCCCCCACTTAGCTTATATTTCGGTTTAAACATTCTTTTGGCTTTCAGTAAGTTGTTGCTCTTCGTGTTTTTCGGCCAGTTTCAGAGATGCACACTGGTCATTGGCAACGACACTCATTCCAAACACCTCAGCAAAAATTGTAAAACTAACCTGAAGAAGTTCAAGCGTATATGGTCGTAGCACGAAACTGCTTTCGAACTACATTAACAAGCAACCATGGGCGTAATTAGGTGGGGGAGACGCGGGACGCTTCCCCCCACTTTTTCAGACAGTGGGGATATAATATGCCATGTCACCCCACATTTTTCTCTTTACAGTTGCGCAATATATTGGTTACACACCAAGATGTCCCTGTCACATTTTACAACAAAATTGCACTCATGCAAGCGACCAATTTGTTTGAGGAAAGTTGAGACCACTGCATCATCCTTTGCTATGTAAAATTTAAAGGACGTTCCAAATGCACTTGCAAAAGTTTAAATCGGTTCAAAATATTGTAAAGTTAGTTCAATAACCAGTTGACCAAACTATGCTAACAATCAGGTATGCATGGTAACGAAGCAGTGCAAACAAAAGGCATTGGCCCAGTGTCGTTAAAAAACGCAACTTTTCAGAAAAACGTTTCAACTTTTTAACAAAGGTGTTTTGCGTTTTGGGCAAAAACATTGTGTTGGGAAAAATACATTTTGCTGTGCAAAAGCAAATTTGTGGCAAAAAAGAAAAACATTTAAAACAATTGTTTTCTTTATGACTTACGGGTTTAAAGGCTCGATGTTCTACTGAAGCATAATACAGTTGACAGGTCAAAGATGAAGAACACTATTACAAAATTACCTGAGTTCTACTGAAGCATAATACAGTTGACAGGTCAAAGATGAAGAACACTATTACAAAATTACCTAAGTAAGTTACTTCAGTGACAGCGTTGAACACAGAAAAAAATTTTGTAAGATAATTCCAACTTCAACACCATGTTAAGATGAATTTAAGTGAGCAATACTCCGCAGTATTTTCTGTGATTTAGGGTTTTAGTATAGCCATCCACATCCGGATTCTGCATCATTTCTCATGATTTTTTCTGAGTGTTGGCTAGTGGGACCCTCACAGTGGTCAGTGGGCTTCGTTCAGTTAAGTTTTGCCCCCTGGCTCAAACTTCTGCTTACGCAACTATGTTTGTTGTCTGCACAAACATCTCAATCAACAATTAACGTGATTTTTCTTCTTTCGGACCTTAACTTTTACAGATTGGTAATTTCGTTTATTGCATTCATTCATGCCGTATGTTGTTTGAAATTATACTTTCCCGAAACCATGCAAATGGGTTGTTTTTTCTGAGAATGTTTCAAGATAAAGCTAATCGCGATTACTTTCAAATGTAATCGTAATCGAATACATTGTTATTTTGTTTATTCGTAATCGTAATCGAGCATGTGGCAAGTAATCGTAATCGATTACATTTGTGATGTAATCGCCCCATGTCTGCTTAACACTAGCGTAGCCAGCCCAAAAACTTGGGGGGGTGAAGAATTGGGGGGGGGCAAAATGCTTGATTTTAGGCGAATAACACTATCGTGTTTAGGATACCCCCTCTCAAGGCACAAATGACTATATGTTCTAAAACAGTGGCTCCCATCCTTTTCAGTGTCATGCACCATTTAGACAACTTAGCTGAGAGCTGTGGACCCCTTCAATAAAACCAGTCAATACTGTTATGTACAAGTGGTGTCCCAGAAACAAGCAATCATCTGCTTTGCGCGCCAAAAATCATGACGAATGTTCCATGGAACTAACCACGGAAGAAATTGACATTGTTGCATAGCAATCAAACTGTCTAACGAGTGGAATTGTGTTTAAGAATCATTGGGAAGGGCGGGATATTTGCATATACTTGGCGTTAGGTAGGAAAATGTGAAATTTTTTTTCACCAGTTAACTTTTCAGCAACAGTGTTCCCCGATGGTGAAGTTCGCCACCAAATTGTCAAAATCTTGTGACACTTGAAACAACTTGGTGACAAAAAAGAAGCTTGGACCCAGGTGTAAGTCTGGTGAAATTTTATAGTATTTTCCAGTGCATGAAAAAAAGATTTCCTGACGAAATCCAGCTAGCTTTTTCTTTTTTCAACGTGGAATTCAGCAACACTGTCTCTATAACTCGCCTTCTTTGGCAAAGCTTTGGTACCGGAGCCAACAAATGTAGATGCCTGGAGCTGGATCCCGAATCAGAGCCTGAAATTTGAGTTCCGGCTCCACAACCCTGATTCTCAGGTGTCAATTTTTAAAATTTGATTTGGTGACGGCAATTGGCTGAAATTTGTTTTTTGCCGAGGCGGATCCAAGAACGAGGTGATTGGGGCTATCGATCCCCATAAAACCAACTAACCTTATTCACCATGATTTTTTACAATCCGGAAAAAGGCATTCGCGATGTAGGACCATTTTGTGATCCATTGTGTTGTCACAACAGTATTGTGAAGTACACTCCACCCCTTTCACAGTAGCGAAGCCGTTGTGAGACTTGACTACCAAATATTGCTGAAATCTCCTCCCCTAACCCTACTGGCTGGATCCGCCCCTGGGCTGAGGTGAACGCTCGTGACCAAGATTCACTCAGTAGCGGTGGATCGACCACCCAACCTTCCAATTGAGAAGCTGACACTTTACCACTGAGCTATCGTCACCACGCCAACCTGTAGGGCAGTGTTTTTCCACGGGGTTTCGGGGAACCTCAGGGTTCCACGAGTGGCTGTCATGGGTTCCACCGAAAGAAACCGAAGTTGCCTGGGACGAAGTTCACAACCACAGTTCCATGTGGTTGTAGCATTATAGACACTTGGATCATTGTATACGTTTCCATGAGCAACGCAAACGTTTGCTGAAGGTTCCCTGCAGCAAAAAGGTTGAAAAACACTGCTGTAGGGTATGGTCACCTCACAACGTTTTTAGTTGGTGTAAGAGTCAAGGTTGAAAGTTTGAGATGGGGTTAGTGATACGGGTTAAACATAAGGTTGAAATCAGGGTTAGGTTTAAAATATTCGTTCTCCGAGTCCGGCTTATCAACAGTGCTTTTCATCAAAACTACACCCGAAATTCGCCTTGAATTGGACAATGATTGTAAGATGTGTTCTAAGAGAAACTTCCCGTATGGATAAGCTTCTCAAGAACTAACAGTATTAAGCCTACCATTGAAGCTGATGAAATGGCTACTTGCATACCTCTGTGCATAAACATGTTATTCGTATGAGCCAGATCTTGCGCTACCCTGTAGCTGCATTGTAGAGTTGCGCTCAACTTGTGTTTTGCAGGATAGACCAGCGCACCGTGTAAAGTTTGGCATTCGCCATTTTGCTTTAATCCTCTTCACACAAAAGGTCATGGACCCCCTAAAATCTTCCTGTGGACCCCCAGTTGGGAACCACTGTTCTAAAACTTCGGGGGTCCATTGCCCCTAGGCCTTCTCCCTGGCTACACCTACGCTACTTAACTGAAGTTTGCGATGGGAGCTTTACAGTAGTTACACCTATTAACTGTTCCCTGATCTAGTTGACAAGAGCGCTTTGTTTGATCTAGGACTAATGGCACGATGGGTTGTGTCACCCTGGCGTTACTCGAATGCTTCACTTTGTTTGAGCAAAGAACCTGCCCTACTCAACGGATGATGTCAAGAAAGTTTGCACTACGCGTCGTACGTGTGCTGAGTTCAAACCTCGGTTCTATGCTCCCCAGGAGGCAAAGCTTATAAAGGCGACGCTACCTTTTGAAAGATTAAGTATCGATTTCACAGGTCCTCTTCCAACATCGTTCCGTAATATATACTTACTGTTATCGACGAGTTTTCTAGATTTCCGTTTGCCTTTGCCTGTTCTGATATGCATTCAGCTACTGTGATCAGGTGTCTTGATCAATTTTTTTCCCTGTGCGGAATGCCAGGTTATACACACTCAGACAATCAAACATCGTTTTCATCCAATGACATCAAGAAATATCTCACAAAACGAGGCATTGCAACCAGCAAATCATCACCGTATCATCCCCCGGGAAACTCTCAAGTTGAGCGGTACAGTGGTGTAATATGGAAGGTGATGCGTCTTGGGTTAAAGTCCCGTAATTCCGGTGTCCTCGTGGGAGATTATGCTGCTGGATGCTCTTCATACCATTCGGTCACTCCTTTGCACGGCAACTAACTCACTCCTCATGAACTCTTTTTCGTATTCATGTGACGTTCGCCAAATGAAAAATTGTTGCCTGCCTGGTTGTCAAATCCTGGGCCTGTGTTTCTGCGAAAGTTTGTGAGGTCGCACAAGAACGATGCTCTGGCGGAGGAAGTCAAGCTAACCGATGAGAATCTGCTGTGTGCACGGGTTCGCTTTCCGGATGGAAGGGGGTGAGATGTTTCAGTGCGTGATCTGGCACCATTCCCTGTGAGAGATTCTATAGGTGATGCAGATGGACCTGCAGAAACAGCTCAGGAAATTGCGGTTCTACAAGCGAATGATCCGCAGACAACTGATTCTCAGATCAGCAACAATGGGTCGATTGATACGCAGTGAAACGTTGGCAAAGCGCAGGAATCTGACCCTGTGATCAGAAGGTCGACTCAAAAAACTCGGGGCGTGCCTCCCGTCAGATACGGCGTGGATCAGTGACATTTTCATGACGTTCTATTTTTTGTAGGAGGGAAGAATGTGGTAATTAGGATTTTGTGACTTTTGAGTTACGTGCAATTGATGTGCCTCTGCCGAGGGCAGAATGTACTTTATAGTTGATTACAGTTCAACGCTGCGCGATGGTTCCTCGCTGATTCAAATGCTGGTTGTGGTGTACCTTTGCGGCTATTTTTCGTTCTGCATGTGATCAATCGATGTGTGCTTTACATGTGTGTTATGTTTGCAGATGGTACGTTTATCTACGTTTTCAGTAAATTAAAGCCACATTTGCGTGCGGCAAATCGGTTTCATTACACTTTCCTAGCATTTGGAAGCATATCAAAGCACTTACATGGCATAAACTCACATTCATTGCTGCTGGACCTTGGTCCCAACAAGGTGGACCAACTCAAAAGGGCAATGCATTTACACAACTTCTGAGCCACAAAAACTTTGGATTCTCAATCCAAAACCTGAAGTTAAATAGACTCAGGCTAGGACCACATTTTAAGGCAACATACCATTGTGAAATTTGGATAAAAATGTATATGTACGTCTGAGAACCTTCAATTAGTTAAAATGTATGTATATATGTCCCAGGTAACAAGTTAACAATTTCAAATAATGTATATACATGTCGGCCGGTAGCAAAAGTGGTAAAACAAATTTTTGGGTCGTGCCAAAAAGTATTTGCGGACTCCTGATCGAGAGCAGGGATGGGGAACCTACTTACTAACACAGTCTGCATGAATTGTGAAATATCGATGGTGTGTTGCAAAATTTAATTTTTGTTTCGTAAAAGTTTACCTTTATCTGCCAAAGGAAAATAAGGAAACAAAACCATGTCAAGGAGCAAGATAGACTTCTCTTGACTTACTGCCTATGTATCTGCTTGTCATGGAGTTTTGTTTCAATGCAATGTTGTGTTCTACATAAATTTGGGTAATGAAAATTCTGATGCAGGCCATATATACTAAATTTTCACACCGGCTGCATGTTCCCCAACCCTGATCTAGAGTGATACACATCAGGCTTGCTGAGCATATTTTACACAATATCCTAAACGTGATTATCTGATTATCAGCACATGTCTTGATTGCAGTCACAAATTGAAAAATTGTAACTCAAGTTGCTCAAGAATCAATGGAAGATGAAACAAGTCTTTCTGCAAAAAATGCGACTTGACCATCTTTTTTAATAGTTGACTCTAGTCGAATAAAAAAGTTGATGGTTTGTTGAGTCACAAACCACGGGTTTCTACATCTAATTGATGGACATCCAAGTACAAGCACTTTGCAGTGCAGATCAAGTTAAATCTTACTTAACTTTTTCTTAGGCTGCAAAACGAGAGAGTTGGGTAAATCACACTGGCACCGATTTCAAAGCTACACACAGAACAGGTAACAATCACATGTTTTTAGTCCTGTTTAAATTCTGCTTCTGCTAAAACACAAGAAAGGACACTTTCTCATGGTGTATGCTTCAATTCTCTATCCAAACACATGCCAGGTCAGTGGTTTTTAACCTGGGGGTCCCGACCCCCACAGGGGCTGTTTGCCTTTTTTCTGGGGGTCATGAGAGCTTCTGATAAAAATATTCATAATTACCTCTATATTTTATATTCCGTATATGGAATCACTTTTTGTCACAGCCAAAATAATATGATCACCTGGCAAAGATTGCCTACTTTTCCATTCAAAATTGCTTTAAGTGTGATTATGACCACTACAAAGTTGAGTGTGATTATGACCATTACAATACAGAGTACTGTTGCATTTGGCAACGCATGAATAACTTTGCGACACAAGAATGTGCTGTGTTTGTAAATTAGGTATCTGAATGTGGTAGCTAACTTGGGAGTTATTCTAGTTTTCAATGAGTTTTACTCTAGAATGATTTGTATATGGCACAAATCTCTCTCACTAATGCTGCCATGTGCATGAATTAACAAGTGAGTCATTGTTAAACATTAGTCAGTGTGATTTTCTATTGTGCAAACACAACTGCATTACATATGCCTGACAGGAAATTTTCAGAAGGAGGTCGTTAGGTTAAATTGGATTGCAAAATTGGGTCGCTGCATGAAAAGGTTGAAAACCACTGTGCCAGGCAATCAGAAAAGCAATTTTTTTCATAAAATTCAGCACAACCTTACTTTTATCTCGAGCAAATGCACGCAAAATGTGCATCATGCTATCATGCTTGACAAGATCATAAACAGCGCCTGGTGAACTTGGAATGAGCAATGCAGCATATTTTGATGGATCAACAGATTCAAGTTTCAAAGGAGATGCATAACTTTTCGTGCGATACTCTGAAACCCAGCGTCTGTTTGTTTCATCCACATTGATGAAATCTATGGGAACACCCTTAAAACACAAGAATGGCTTAATTCACATGCTTTACCATTTCACACACTGCAGATGTAGCATCAGCAACCTACTTGCGGAGTAGCAACTGAGAGAGTAAATGCTGAGTTTGTTAAAGTGAATGCATGGATGAAAGATTGGGCACACACACCTGAAATAGATAAATAATTTTAGCTTGTACCAACAAAAGTATTGAAAAAAACATAGCTTAATGTAAAACCACACTTGTTATATGCTAAAACGTGTGTTGTTTCAACAGTGACATCCAGACAGTAATTTATAGCTGCACTGAATTGCACAAGTGCTTGGCACAAGGAACCTTTCATCACAATGGTATACTTATTATTTCCCAAACTCAAGTTTTCCATTGAATACTCATAATTCACAATTGTTATTTATTATAAAAACTTTGTTTATTTTTTCTTGCTACGCAATGGTCAAAGAGCCTCATGAAACTTAGATGTCATAAAGTCTTACGTGAAGACCAGTAAACACTGCTCTGCCTTGGTAGCAGTAGGCCTAGTGACATTTGTGAAAAAAAGTTGTGGCATTTGTAGACAGATAAAACATGACAGCCGTTGCATCAATTACTGGGATTGGGTTAATTTTATTTGATATCAGCTTCATGAGTCAGCAGCAATCACAATCTGGTTGGTGAAAGACATAACCTTACATATTTGATTACAACTTGGGAGTCCAATGATGCACCCAGTATCAAAAATGTTAAGTGCATGCAATATAAATTAAATGACAAACAAAACAAAGTACCAGTCAGCACATTTTCATTACTTGGTCACAAAAGAAAAAAGATGTTATTGATACCTTCTTTGCGACTGCTGCATACAACCAAACATGATGGTCGTTGATCTGCCATATGCAATTTATAAACAATTTCTCAGACCAGAACCATCATTTCCAGCCTTTACACAAGTATAATACACAAAATAGTCTGCAATAAACAAAACAAGTTTTAACCTGAAAATGGAAGCTGAAAATTGGTTCAAATGCTGTCACAGGAAGTTGTGACAAGTGTGACACAAGGTGACAATGCAACATTGCATTGCAATGTATGCTATCTCCACACAATCACTGATACAAGCACTAATTACTTGTTAGTAAATACTGAAACAACAGATGATGTAAAACAGGTATGTTTTGTGGATGATAGCTCTGTAGTTGCACCACTACTGCACATGCGACTGTGGTGAATTTGTTGATACGCTAAGGCTCCAATGACTAGGGCTCTTGGAGTACCGATGATAAATGCTAAAAATAGAACCAAATATGATTTGAAAAATAAACTAAAATAGTTCATTTTACACATTTTCATACTTTTCCGAAAATCCCTAAAAAGGGTCAAAAGTTCCAATCTATGGACAAATCCCTGAAAGTGAGAGTACTGCCAACGACTCTCCTACTAAGTAAGAATAAGAAATAGATACGTCGACCGCGTTCTGTGCGGAAAATTTTACCGTGTACCAGCCGCGCTGCGTGACTTTAAAAAATTTTAAGTTGTGCCAGCACCATGTACTGTGTGGACATTCATCTAATGATGAATCTTTGCAAAACAAAGTGACTTTTTGGAGGTTATTGTCTCAGATCACAACAGTTGTTTTTTTTGTTTAGCCTACAGCTTTTATCTGTGTATTAGCGATGCCTCTGGGCAAAGTTTGGTAGGCAGAATATTACGGTTATTTTTCCTGCAGGTTGCGTGCTGTAGCCACTCACTGTTCTGATGCACTGGCATGCGAATTGCTAACCCAGAACTATGGATAGCTAACTGGTGGGCATCTAACTAGGAAAATGTTTTCAGGGCTGCAGTGCAAGTTAAAGGATTGTTAACTACACATTCTTCTATATAAATATGAACATTGTCGAATCATTGTATAGTATAATGCTGCTTTGACTGTGGCAAAACTACTCTGAATATATGTCATCTCTCCATTAAATGCGAAATTTAAGGTGAATGAGGTTTAAATTAACACACCGTGACCTTGCCATGCTAACTAGCTAATCATATAGGCTGGTGCATCACATAACCTATGCTCAATTGCAACAGGTATGGAACACACATAAAGTTTATAAAACTGTATAAAACTTTGACACATGCAAGCAGGAGATGTATGTCGATGGACACAGTGCTGAGTGCTTCAAAGGGATTTTTGCTTGTGTGTCAATTATTGCAACTGCAAATTTTCATAAATTGCAGCAGAAAGCTTGCTATGGCTTTGCACACCGTAGCAAAGAGCGATCGATGTGACCATTAAAAAAGATTAAAAACATTTTGTAGATTTATAGGTAATGTCTGTTTTTCTTCATGAAGCAAATGCTGTATATTAATGGTGGCTGTGCTGGGGCTTTAAATTTGCTTTCAGTTGAGGACAATTGGTTAATGTGGCCACATGACAAATAGGATATGCAAAGAGACAACGGGTCAGGGTTTAGGAATACAGTATAAGGATTTAGAGGTTCAGGTCAGGTTTTAGGGATAGGGTTTGTGGTTAAGGTTTAGCCTACACTTCATTTCATGCAACACCAATACCACTTTTTAAAAAATCCTTGTCCTATAACTTCTTCCTCCGTAAGGCTTCCAGCTTGTAGAGTTCTCTACCACTAGAAATCAAATCTTCAGCCAGCTACTCCATCTTCATAATTCGCTTAAATTCCCATTATCACATATAAAAAAAAAATACTCATCATTTGTTAGGACTCAATCCCCAGATGACTTCCATTCGCTGTATGCTTCGCTTCGGCCATAGTCCATTAAATATCATTAAAAACAAATATCATGTTTGTATATATGGTGAAATGTAGACCAAATTACACCTATTCTTCTATTGTAACATTTACTGCACAGCACGAACAGCCCTTCATAACAAAGTTCATGATATTCTGAATGAAACCAGATTTGCTGAACGATTTGAACGCTTCGTCGCTTGGGTCATACCGATTTGTTGTGCTTATATCTACATGGTGTGCCTGGTGCCTGATGCACCGACTGCCGTTTAAGTAGCTATTTTTAATGCTGTTGATGAATTTTTGAAATGTTGTGATAGATTCCAGTAAAGCAGTGTAGTCATTTTGTGTATTATTTATGCTTTTTTTTGGAATTTACTCGTGCTGTATTTTGAAAGCTCGACGTGACACGACTAAATTGCACAGGTCAGGCTACTGCCTGTAGCAAGATTGTCGTAAAATAAATAAATAATCTATAGCCACTGCCAATAAAACTAGTTAGGAGCTTTAAAATATCCAAGAAAGTTTTAGACAACTGCTGAACTACGGCAACTACGGTAACCGGAAAAATACATCCTGAGATCCACGCACCACTGTGCAGTTTTTTTTTCCGGTTACCGTAGTTGCATTCTTAAAACGTTGCGTAGCCGGAAATTATGTCAAGAACTGACTCACTTTCCGGCTGCCGTAGTTTGAAAATCGCTTCAACTAATAGCTGCCTTAGCTGTCTCCTGCCACTAAACTTAACTTCAGAGTAGTGGTTATCAGGATTGGGCCTAAACTTGCACTATGATCAGAAAAAATTCTTTTCTCCGTTCCGTTACTGCTTCCAGGCTCTCGCTTCCTCACAGCCTACCAGTGTTGTGCGGATATTGAAATTTGATAATCCGATCCGCTCCGAAAAATTTCAATGGTATCCGAATCCGATCCTGATCCGAAAATTTTGCTGAAAACATAATCCGATCCAGATCCGAAAATCCAAAACCATCATCATACCAGACTCCAATCACAATTTTTTTGCCATATTTGTTAAATTTAGTAATTATATAGGCAATAGGCAGGCTCAAAACCAGGGAATATGGTAATGATGATGGTTTCGGATCTGTATCAGATTGTTTTGAGCAAAATTTTCAGATCAGGATCTGACCTATTGACCCTGGCTAGCAGCCCTGCTTATAACGGTGTTTTCGGTTTATACTTTGATGACACAGACCTTTACTCCACAAAGCATGAGACAGACCTTTACTCTCCAAAACACAAACAAAACCAATCA
>JGI24021J15306_10008368_pt1 | contig 12722 bp, 11 predicted proteins | sample Ectturendosymbi1_FD_15306 | JGI IMG/M metagenome (IMG submission 15306) | reverse complement strand
TCAATTATCTGGCCCTGCCTACATGCCTAGTTGTATACGTCCAGAACATGGGCGTCGGAAGCAGGGGCAGGAGGAGCAGTCCCCCCCTGGATGTTGAAATTATTGGCTAAAAAGGTTGTTTTTTCAATTTCGAGAAGTAAAAAGCAAATTTCACCACTTTTGGCCCCCCCAGGAAAAAACTTTGGGAAAATCCTGGCCCCCCACTGGAAGAAATCCTTCCGACGCCCATGGTCCAGAAGTCAAATTTCCACTTGATCAACGTATTTTGTGTAGTGATTGTTGTAAAAAATGTAGGCTACTATGTCAAGCCAAGGTGTCTTCTCTTATTTTATACTGCATAGCAGCAAGAAACCTTTGGTGCTTACGACCAAAAGTTACACATTTGCGCAGCATGCTGTTCAAACAGCCAGATGGAGTTAATTGTGTAGTTAGAAGAGTCTATTCTGGGGGGGGTGTCCCAAAACAGAGTAGTGCAGTTACTGGGCTGCAGATGTTAACCGTTGCGTCCACGTAGGCCTTAGTCGATATTTTTTAACATTTATAGTCGATTTGAGATACAAAATATTAACCTAGACATGTGACATGCACCAGACGATTAACAGTCCAGACATCAGCAAGGTTTATACATGCGTATTTTGGCCAGTAAAAGCCCAATGCGCACGCTTTACAAGCATATTTCACTTAAGCTCATGGTAAAGTTTATCAATTTGCGCTAATGAAAGGAAACGTTCATCGTGCCGCACATGGTTTGACCGGCCTCATGTTTGCTCCTCCGGTAATAATGTTTTCATAACAGAATGATAGGATTGATTCTGCTTTCCTGCAATTTTTTTTACATTTGCATTTCATTACATCCATAAATAATGGCCGTCAATTGAATGACAATGATTTACGACCAAATTCCTTTCGTTCAGCTGGTTCAAAAAATTTGTTGGAAACTACGAGCCTATTGTGCGTATTTGCGGAAAAATATTTATGATAAATTTGCACAATCTGCAAACGCTGTTCATGTTGTGAATTAAACATAAATTTTCAGAATGTCTAGCTCCCTGCACAAACATGATGGCCCCCAATGGAAGACTTTCTGGAGACGGCTCTGCCCTGGCCCTTGTTGAACAGGAATGTCTCCCTTCCAAACGTTACGCCAGTGCTAATTTTACGCCGCTACATGCTATTTGGTTTAATTCCGGCAGAGATGGAAGTCGGGGATAAGCTTTTTCAAATTTTGCAGGCCGAATTCGAGCCTGCATACAGGGGCGCAGCTTGGGGGCCTGTTTATTCGGCGTGCCAATTCCCTTTAACAATAACATCTGTGCCGTTCTCGCATTTGAGAACAGCATGGTACACATAGAATTTCAAGGTAGTCGGCTGCTCGCCTGATTCCAGATGAATATGAATGCATACACGGTGCACAGCTCCATGCAGCGTGGGATACCGCTGTGACTTTCTGTAATTCGACGAGTTTTCTGCAATGTGGCCGTACACCTGCATGACACTAATTTTCTACAGTACTCCCGCCGTGTTCTTCTGTGATGCGACAATGTATATTTACGACGATTCAACTGCACTTGAGCCACACTTTTGTTGAATGTGAGACGAAGTTTTAAATGCGGCTTGGCAGCTACAGGCCACCATACGATGTCGACTTCTCAGCCAAAGAAAGATAGTAACTGCTTTCTGGCCATCCTGGTGGCGACACTCGCTGCTTGTGTTTCACTCTCAAACCGGCGCGGAGTAAGTGTTTAAGTCTACGAATAAAGAAAAACATTTTTATTTGAGTATCCGGTTTACGCGATTAACAGGACTATTTTTTTCACGTATAAATGGTTTTGGTATAAATGGTTTTGGTTTTGAAAGCGCTTTCCATCTAATGCTGCAAAATATTGTTGCACCAAATATTGGCCAAAAATTGTCAAAATCAGTGGCCTATAAAATTTTGGGTGCAGGGCTCTATACAACCTATTGTGGCGAGCGAGTGCTAGTAGCCATCAGGTTCAATGCAACATTCCTATCTTTGAGGCCTTATTGTGAAAAAAACATGTACCTCATTCTTGAAGAACGATGCACAAAGTCTAACAACATATGGTTGCGCGCTTTGATGCAGTCAGATTGTTTACATTCGTCATTGTTCTTTGAACACTCAAACAACATTTTACTTTGCGACCGAGTGCTCGGACGTCACAGCGTTTGTTGAGGGCGTGTGCATGTCGCAGCACTTTCGTACTTGACCTGACTCTTGACCAGGGCTGGGCTCAGTGTCCTATTCTGGATGTAGCGTTGTACCGAGTGTTACGGATAAACGAACAATAGTGTCTGTAACCTTGTTGTTCTACAGTACCTCCAAGTCGCTGTTAATTGTTCCGGTGTTTGTTTTTATCAATCTGCATTGAGCAGACTGTGTGTTTGTGTTCTGTGGGCTCAGTGCCTGTTACAAAACCTTAAAATTAAAAAAAATGAAATAAATTTACCAAAAAATACATTTGTTTTTACAACTTATTTAAACTCAGGGGGGCGTGAACTAAAGGAATATTACTTAAGGGGGACGTGGTGGAGACAAGGTTAAGAACCACTGTGCTAGACTGTTCGTAAGCACTAACTACGTTGCATCGAACTGCAATTACGAATGCACGAAACACTGAAGCAAGGGTGTATCCACTATCATATCAACCTCGTAATATGTCGTTTGCACGACACCAGGGATGTGGTGCTAACAAAAACGGTGTGGGAACGCATCCAAAAAAATAGCCTTTTGAAACAGGTTCCAACTCGTTTTAAAGCAAAATGTGCAAAAAGATGTGGGAACGCCGTTCCGACGTGTTCCCGCACCACACGCGCGCAAACATAGCAAAGAACGGCAATAAGGAACTTATAGTAAAGGTTAAATGTAGAAATTTTTCTTTCCTGTTGGCACTTAATGTCGAGCAACCCCTAAAATTGCTTTAAAGGTCTCTTTTCCGGGCTGAAATGGAACTTCACAATGAGCAGTGTATAAACAACGCCGATGAACAAACATATGATACAGTTCTGAACGGTGCAGAAACGTTATATAGTCTATTCATCGAATTTCAAGAACCTACAGACATTGCTGAACTCGTAGACAGAACCCAACGCAACCCTGTGTTCACGCTGCAGGCCTCAACTGTAACTAGCACATAGCGTTAGGAATAAGTTTAAGCGCATTGTTCTTGATCAGAATAGATATACAGTACAGGTCTTATCAACCAACGCTTAAGAGTGACGCCATTCAATACGGTGCACGCAGAAAATTTCCGAGGGCGGCCAAGTTCCGTCACAATCGTGTGACGTCACAAAGCAACTTAAGGGGAAGTTACGAAGGCACGACCACTCTAGGGGGATCCGGAGGCATGCCCCCGGAAAAATTTTGCAAAATTACACCGAAAAACACGCATTTTTGTGCATTCTGGAAGCAAGTTTTAGACAATACTGTTTTCACATTTTTTTATTTTTAGGGTCTGAGGGGGGTGGCCATGGCACAGTGGCCTCCCCCTCCGTACGCTAGTGGGTGCACGATACAAAAAAAAAGATTTTTAAAGATGTACAGACAACAGCTTTCCGCAAATTTTACTTGACTGACGACGGAGATTTTATCATTAATACGACGATGGTGAGTGGTGACCAAAAGCGAATATATTTTTATCAAAGGTATAGTCCAACGAGTCACTGCGCAATGCCAGCGCGTACAAATATCAAGGACACAGCGTCCATGGTGATCTTCTCGTAACGTGAACACAACAGAATTAAAAGAAAGTAACAATAGAAACAACGGCATTCTCAAAACCGCTGTCTGCCGGGGTCATAACTTATTCTGTTCGGCGGACAGCAGATTACAGTCGCCCTTGTACTTTATAATGTTTGCGCACCCTGCGAAGAGAGGATGCTGTAGTTTGTTTTAGACAACCTGAAGCGGTGCTCGCAGGCGAAACGAAACAGTCTCGTCGTTGTAATCTCTCTGATGGATGTTTTCCAGCCTTGTGTAAGCAAGCGATGAAAGAGAAAGGCGACATTTTACGGCAGCCGGCGGTTCTTCGAACTCATTTCAATATAATAATAAATTGGCCACAAACCGAACGCCGGTTGGTTCAGATTTCTTCGGACAACGCAATTTTGAGCCGGGCCACGAAATGAAGGATGAGAACTGGAAAGCACCGGCGCGGTCACCTCGGCGTTGTGCGCTCGAAATCCTGTGCAAGCGCAACGGGCGCGAGGCAGACATTCGCAACGTCAAGATCGCTGGCCGGACGAGGACGGCTGTCTGCGGGCCTTGGTTGCAAACGGCTGCAAACGAAACGCTGATTGACTTCGCGTCAACACGCAAGCGGCAAAACAGAGCCGCGACGAAACTTACAACTTACATGACGTGATGTTGATGACGACATAACAGGTGTGGGCGAAAAAATACTGCGGCTTTCAACCGGAAACAAAGTATAAAGAAGTGCTTTCTGTGGTAACAGTACAAGAAAAGAAAACGCGCTATTGTCACAATGTACGAAAATGCTTTACGTGCAAAGTTAATTAGCAAAAATAAGCACCATACCATACCGTACAGAACTGAAATAAAAAAGGTTATTAAAACGCACCTGAAAAACGACGCAGTGAAAAGTACGCGCGGGCAGAACATGTCGAATAGATGAATACGAGCATCCGACGCGGATCTTACCAAACAAGTCGCTGCACACAAAAGTTACTTTCGCATCAGCCTCGTCACATAACCACACACAGAGGCAGTCGAGTGCTTTCTATGGGGGTAAGGACATGCGCTTAGCACATGTAGCACAGAAAATTTGAAACTGCATAACAAATAAATTCAGTAACGTTCATCGGTTACCACAGAGCAGCACAGTTGGGTCATTCACTGTTCACGCGCACAAAAGCACACGCGACCGCAGAAACTGGCGGGAATGACGAAGGATTTATCCGTTTTAACATCTTATCCAGATTTGACAACGGATCCATCTTTATCCAGCGATGTCAAAGAGTTCGTAAGAGGTATCGAGGATTAGAAAATCGATTTCTCACGTGGAAGTTTCAAATATGTGATGACTGAACATCGACAAGCCGAGCTTGTTCTTCCTCCACAGCACAAAGCCGACCGCTGTAACGTGAAGATGGCGTATGTGTGAAGAACACGAGCAACCGGATAGATCGTCGGTAAACAAACAAAATATGAGCAACAGTTAAAAGCTCTAGGTTTTCTGTAAGCTTTCCAGAAACCAGCCGGCTGGGCTTTGCTTTCATCTTTTTGGGATGATTCAAACTTGCACATATCTGTATTTAAGTACGCACTCTCCACAGTGGGAGATAAACAAGGAATCGATCAGGAATTTAAAAAAAAATTAATCTTGAGTTTGTTTGCTTTCTCTACCCTTTACTTTAGCCTTTAGATCGTCGGTAAACAAACAAGAGAAAAGGAGCAGTTAAAAGCTCTGGATTTTCTGCATGCTTTCGAGGAATCAGTTGACTGGGCTCTAGTTTCATCTTTTGCGATGATTCCAACTTGCACACATCCACATTTAAGTACCGTCAGTACTCCCCACAATGGGGGTAATCACGGAATCGATCAGCATTTTTTTTTAATTTTAATATTGAGTTTGTTTGCTTTCTCTGCCCTTTGCTTTAGCCTTCCAACTTTTCACACATAAGCTTCGCTTGAAATTTTCGGAACTGAGGATGCGTAATTTTACGTGAAATAAATTTCCTATCAAGTAAATATGCTGATTGATTTTTTGCTTACCTCCATCATGGAGAGTACGTACTTGAAATTTGAACAATATCAAGTGAGAGATGAAAACTCGTTTAACGCGACACGCTTCGAAAGTCTCTGGCAATCAGAAACGCCATTGTTTGCCTCGGCATACATAGCTTTCCCAAACAAAAAATGCCGTGAGCGTCCCACAAACTTACCCAACACAACCACGGCCAGCAAGCAGCCAATGACTATTCCAGCAATTGCTCCCCCAGACAACACCCCTGACGGTTCTGGTGGAAAACAGAAAAGAGCAAAATTTACAAGGTCACCCGAATAACACTTCGAACGCTTGACAAATAAAATAGAAAACAGAAACGCGTTCCATTCGATCTCTGCGTGATAGCGTTAAAGGTTGTTTTCCAAAAGTTGAAAAAAATACATTTGTTTGAGATGCTACTACGCTAACCAGCACACGGCGGTTCAAGGTGTATCGTATTATGCTATTACCGTTTTGGCAAAAAAACTTGTTTTCAAACAATGAAACGAATTTTTGTTTGTTTGAGAAACTGACGTGAATATTCCTTGGCCACAAAAACATGCGAGACTGGTAGCGGTCTTAAGCACATGGAGTGCTTCAGAATCAATGTCAACCTGCAGCTTCGCTAAACATACAGAAACGCAAGACCGACTACAAAGACAAAAAGTATGACAGCAGACACAATCAAAAAGGTACGGCAAATTCAAACATAGGAACCTCACACCACTTGCACCCACCGTGGCATTCATTGGAAAAACACTCTTCCTGTCTACGGAGTTTTGCCATAACTGTCAGTAAGTTTCAACAATAAAACACGCTGTAGCTTCGTGGCCAGCTTGTGAGGAATCTGCCTCCTCGACTCAGCTTTCATCCTTTTGTGACGATTCAAACTTGCACATATCTGTCTTTTGATAGATGTAAGTCACAGTAGTGACGTACGCAAATGAATATATTGCAATTTATTTCGCAGGGAAACCAGTTGCGTGTATTAGCACATCTTTACTTCTTATTCAGATAGAATGAGTTTCAAAGGTCTTTGTGGTTCAGTGATTGCAGAGAAAGGAAAATTCGTGTAAAAGTCGTTATGTTTCATCAAGGTCTATTTACTAAATTTTTAATATTTTTATGGGAAAACAATAGTAACCGTGATTCTGCAGTTTTAAACAGTGACAACAAAGCTATTAAAGACCAATGAATGAGTATTATATATACATAAAAAACAAAACAAAATACATCTAAAATGAAAAATTAAACACTACAGGTAAAACATTTCAGGTTAAACAGAATCTAGGAATTAAACTTTTCATTATTTGACTGTCTTTCTAAGACTGCAACAAAGACAATTGTCTCTGTCTGCACCTCCTGTCTAAACCACCACAGCATTGTCTCTGTCATTCTTCCTTTTTCGGCAAGCTTGGCAGCATGTAAGCTCAGGGCATCTTGAATATATATATCAACAGAAACAGACTGGTTTTCTTTCAGTCATAGACCAAAATTTTTTTAATGATTGAAAAAAATGAGTTAATTTGGTCAGAATGGTTGAAAAGGTAGGTTAGGAAAACTATTACACCAAGTTTTAATACTATTGCAGGATAAATGACCAAATTGTCTTGTGCAGTGAAAAAAAACAGATAGAAACTAAAACTAAGAAAGAATAATTTTTATTTTAGATTATCCACCCTCGCAACTATGGCGGGTTAGGTGCAACAAGTTAGAATCATTTTGCCCCCCTTCCCCGAAAATATCAGCAGTTGCGGCCCTGATATTAGATTATTTAAGTCTATCCCATCAGTGGTGCCTGGAAAAAATACATTACATGTTAACAACAGACACTTTTTTCTGCTTCAATTGAAAAGGCAAGTGGGTGCAAAAAGTAACACGCTGGCAAAGTATGTCACGCTTAAAGGAAACAAGAACACATACTGCAATGGTGATCATTGAGCATCATGCTTAAATCAATAAGTTGTCCACACTTTTCTGCCAGATCTGAGATTATGAACATCATGCATAGCAAACATGCCTAAAAATAATACCTGTGCAAACACAGTTGGGAGTGGATGACCAGGTGGCATTGAATAAACAAGTTGCGTTTATTAGATCTTGCGAGCAGCCATGTGCACAAGACAATGATGCATTGCATTCATATCCACAAATCCTGTCCATTGTAGATGATGGTTCCACTTCCACTCTGAGATCATCATCAGTACCACATTCTGTTTCAATAAAATTTAAGATGCCAATAAAAATAAAACGCTTAGAAAACATTTTCTCACTAATCCACAAAAACTATTTACACAATTAATCTCACAATATTGGAATGCAAATTTGCTACAAACCACCAACACAGCAATGAAAGAAAAGTACACATCTTTGAAACCAAGCACAAAAATTGGAACTATCAGCAATACGCCCATACCAGCAGATGAACCACAAAAATTAACCTGAATACATAAAAACAATTTCTGTTTCCTTGTAAACAGTCAAATCTACAAAAGTGATAGAGACATAAGCACACCACCAGAAATTAACTTAATACCACAATCAAAAACCCTTCATTATTTGCATTATTGATAAGACACATACTAGCACATATCACCCCAAAATACTAACCTTTTACAATAATATTGTAGCCAGGTGCTGAATAGCAGTCAATATCAAAGCCATCAAAACTTATGGACAAGTACATCTGGTCAAGATCCTTTTGAAACTGGCGAGTGATTGTCAAACTCGACCAATAACATGTTTGGTTAATTTGTGAGCAATTAGCAGAATGACCTTCCATTAATCTTTGTTGCATGCAATGATGTGTCTCATTGTGAACAAAGTAGGCCAACTCAGTCTTTGATCCATTGTTAAATCTACGATTCCATGTGAAATTGTGAAATGGATCTTTGCAAAAGGTCACTGAATATTCTGCTCCACTATAACCAACTGCAAACTGATGCCCAGCTGAACTTGATGATGCAACAGAACAATCTGTCAAAATGAGCAACATACAAGCATATCAACTTATAATACAAATATTGATACCATTCAATAAACTTTAATATATCATAAAATGTTTGTGGTATGAGATGTGTAAAAATCAAGACTGGCACATCACACATCAATCGTATTTGCCACAAAGAAGCTGGAAAACAGTAGCTTACTTATATCCTTGATTCACATAATTTTTACTTTCCAGAACTTGGGAAATCACAGGATAGTGTACCTCGTAAAATTACTGCACAACATCAAACATGTCACCAGCAAGCTTTGGGTGACATTCATTGGTGAATTACCACGAGGGTTGCCAACCATCCCGGAATGGCCGGAACAGTCCCGGAATTGACATCTGGTGTCCCAGCCTGGGTTACTTTTGTCCCGGAAGTTACTGACAGCTCTTTCTCTTAGCAAGAGTTCATTGATTACTATATTTCCGTAAATTAAGATTGATATATCTTTGAAAATTAACTAGCCCTTAATCTGAGAGATTAAATAGTCCTTAAACTGAGACGACGCGCAGCACCCGGTGATGATTTTGATGTCTATCGTGTTTCATAGGCTTCTGTTGCATCAATCTTGGAATTCTTGGTATTAAGGTCTCCTGGAATGGCGAAACAGAAAGTTGGTATCGCTAATTACCACTTTAGCTAACACGTTTTAATTTTTGAAATTTAAACAGAAATCCAAAGTGTCCTTTTGCCCTCAATGCAACTTTTGGAAAACATTATTATACAGGTACACTTAACAGCACACCACTAGGAAAAAATTATTTAAATATTCACAATAATCAGAAAACTATGGTCAGTACGAGTCCTTTTCTTCTGATGTTGCACCAGCTCATTAAAAAATGTTCTGCTATTTCAACACTCTCAAAAGTTCGTATTAACTAATGTCACAGGATATGCTACCAGGCCCATAACCAGGGGGGCAAATCCCTCCTTATAAAATTGTTCTCCCCCCCTAGAAAAATGTGCTGCTGGATATCATTTAAAACTATTGGACATAGTTCAAAAACTTTGGGCCCCTCTTGGAAAACTCTTCACCCTTCCTGGTAGCCCAAGCTGGTTACGGGCCTGTATGCTACCCAGTTATATGAAGTCAGTCAACAGTTTCAGAGTTTACACGGTCCAAAATTAAGATTTTTGTATAGCAATTTAAAAACACAATGCTTTCTAGTTGCAATAAGGGCAATTTCACAAAGCGATCAACAGAACAATGAAAAAGCTGAATAATTGCACCTTATGCTTGTGTAATGGTTCTTATAAATTGATTTGTATGCATTGGTATTTCTGCTTAGTTTAATTTTTTTACTATATTAATTAACACCCACCTAGTGATGGGTTGGCTATTGCTACTGCAAGTGTCTATTTTACTAGTGATTATAAAATAAGACAATCTTTAATTTTGTCTTCATCTGCAAAAAATGTCCTGCAAGCAATGATCTCCTTCTCACGAACCTAAAGAATGTTATAAATAAAAAAAACAAGCAATGCACTTATTTATTCATGCACTGTCAAGTAACTTTTCAAATCAAAAACATAAAGACACACACAAAGTCATTCTAACAACAAAACACAATTAATACATAAATAAAAGCAACAAATAATGCAACAGCACTAAGAAAAAATTAACTAAAAAATTTGTGAGCGTAAACTAAACATGTGCAAGCAATACTACTTACTTTGGCTTTTAACAAAAGTATGGCCATACAGGGCCAGAACAATGAAAATCTTCAGGTTTATAAAAAACATTTTGTACAATAAGAATTTCAGTTACAACAAATATCTAAAGCTACACAAATATCAATCCTTACATTACAAACAGTTATGCCACTGGGCTCATTCGTTTCAACATCAAATTTCAGGCATCAACGTCACAAGATAAAAGATTGTTATTAAAAATTTTTTTGTAACCTACACCTGCAGAAAAAGCCACAATATTTTTTCAATTTTAATAGAAACTAGAACATACAGCAGTGTTGCCAGATGCTGGTTAAAAAAACAACCCAATGTCCTCATAGAACAAGCCCAAATCCAACCCAAACTATTCCAAACTAGCCCAAATTACAGCCCAAAATTTGCGATAAAACTAGCAGTTTGCAGTGAAAGTAACTACCATTATCTTATTGCAGTTGCAATCTTTGTGCAACATACTAGGCCTACTGATCTTTCATGCAAAGCAACCTCAACGATACAAAATAACAACAGCTAGTAGTAGCATCGTTAATATTACCACACACTGCAGTCAAAATAACATGCAAGCAGCAAACCTAGATGCATAATAGTGTACCAAGCATGTGCTTTAGGGAATAAAGAGAAACTTTTCTGTTTTCTTTATCTTTTGCAATCTGAAAATGCAACTTCGATTCGTCAAACTAAGATAAAATATGGTTGATCTGATATACTGCCGAGTAATTCTTTAGGGTGATGTACATGGATGTAGGCTTCCATGAACGGCAAGCAATATCATGCGCAGCAATTCATAAGACAAATTTGAAGATTTAACACTATCACATAGGCTATTACAACCCTGGTATAATAGGCTAGCCAGCATGAAACAGACTGTGCATACATTAGATGAAAATGAATTGCATTTTTAATGCGTTTAGCGGTTGTAAAAATGTAGGGAAGTTAAACCTAAGTTAAAAAAAGGCCTGCAAGTATGCTACTTTCATCTTAGAAACTTCAACTACGTTCAAGGAACTAAAACCTGGTAGGCCTCGTGTTATAACGCCTCAGGTCAGGGGTATGCTATGCATCCCCAGCACAATTTTGTCTTATAATGATAATAATATAATGATTACTGCTAATAATACTGCAACCTGTTCACATCCTTTACTCTTCAACTTCATTCGGTGACACCATGCACCTGGTTGGGAACAACTCATCCATGCAACCCATCCCACTATGGTCTATGGGTAAATCTATATTTCTTCACGATGTCAATTTATAAACATTTGATTGTTTTCTGCACATGCTATTTGTTTCTGCAATGAAATGTTGGGATAACACTAAACGGAGGGCCGGTGGGCCGGGCGGGCTGGAGGGCCGTGTTGCCAAATGAAAAACATGAATTATCCAAGGGGTGCCGAGCTGCACAGAAGAGCGGGCCGGCAGGCTGCACGACAGGACTGGACAGTGGGCTGCACATTAAACTGGGCTGTGGAAAAGGGCGGTCCGGAGGGCTGCGCTTTTCTGCAGCCCGCTGCACCGCCTTTTTGTGCAGCCCGCCGGCCCGCCTTTCTGTCTTCTGTGCAGCCCGCCTACAGTTCACGTTTTTCATTTGGAAACACGGCTCTCCAGCTCGCCCGGGCCGCCGGCCCTCCAATTAGTGTTATCCGAAGTGTTGTACTAAAATGCCTTGCCCTCTGCCTCATCACCATTATTGCTGCTCGCTTCCTTCACCTGTATGCTTGCCTCACCTGCTCATCTGTACATACTTCATCTCTTCACCCATTGCTTGCCCACCATCATCTGTGTTATGTTGATGTTTTTTTTTCTTTGTATTTTTTCTTAATTTTGTGATATGTTACATTTCTTTGTGATTCATATGTTTTTTTTGTTTTTTTTTTTGAGCTTATGTCAAATGTTGAGTTCGCGTTGCATCCTCAACATGAAACGTCTTGTGACTCTGGAATACAAACAAAGGAAGACTTCAAAAGCAAGTTCAGAAAACAACTTGGAAGTTTAGCGCTAATGTCATTGAACAGCATAGACAAAGAAGAAGCATTACAATATTAATGTTAAAAGTCGCATCACCGAATGGATTGAATTCGAGAAGAGTGAAGTTGGAACAAAGTAGTGATTAAAGACACTTGGTTTACAAGGACGTTGTATTGTGTATTTATCAGTGATGTCGTGACTCGAGTCAATGACTCGACTCGAGTCACGATTTTTAGTGACACTGACTCGACTCGAGTCACGTTTTTTATCAAATGACTCGACTCGACTCGAGTCATATTAAATGACTCGTGACTCGAGTCAGAGTCATTTT
>JGI24021J15306_10008367_pt1 | contig 12722 bp, 10 predicted proteins | sample Ectturendosymbi1_FD_15306 | JGI IMG/M metagenome (IMG submission 15306) | reverse complement strand
AGCGCCCCTCATATTTTTTGAAGATTTTATGCAAAACGATAAAGATACATCTTCCACCCCAACTACAGAAAGAGCAATTGGAAGGTTCGCACGCCATCATCTGAATCGTCGCATCAAAGTGANCAGGTGGAACGAAATGGCATACGATATGTGAAAATCACCTGAACTGCTATAGATGCGAATGAAAACAAATGATGGAACTCGTGGTGTTCACGATCATAGGGCAATCCCTATTACAACACTTCTAACTTCACTAGACATTCACAAATTTCAGTCAAGTGCTATCATGACAATAGTTTTTATTAGCACCAGTGTGGTACAAATGATGTGTCCCGGGAGATTTCAAGACATGAAGCAACAGGCAGTACGAAAAGCCAGAGCTCCTCCAATGTTTGAGACAAACTCCGAAAGTTTACCTCAGCTAAGTTTATTCCTATCGTCATGGACGTAGACGACAACTACGGTTTCAATCCATCCACAATGTTTGCCATTTACTTTGTCAAGAAGTTTGACGGCAACAAAGGCGACATTTGTGCAAGTCGAATATAGAAAAGATCAAATGCAGCGGATATGCTGAAAACGAGCAAGTGAGCAAATGAGTTAAATTTAAGTTAAAATATTTATGAAACTTTAGTTCATTCACACCCAAATGCTGTTTTGTCGACATTATGAAAATAATCTGAAAACTGAAAACTTTTCATTTGATCTTTCAAAGTCATGATAATAAAAAAGGGTTCAGTGCAACACTGTTACCTGAAGAAAGCAGTTAAATTAAGCTTCATTGTGAAACGTCTCACATAAACGCGTCAAGCTCAGTTCTGTGTATTTTCACCAGTGCGGAAGATAACCTCTTTTCAGAACCTACTTTATTTCAACTGTTTTCAGAAAAATCTGTTTACGAAAAGTTTCAAGTTTTGAGCTCTGGTCAAGTGATGATTGACTGCTTACTTTAGGTGTTTTACTTTTACTAGTTTTTCTGACAAAAGTGCCATTAAAACAGGTTTGAGCAAATATTTTCGCTTGTGTCAAGATCAAACATTAATGGTTGAGATTAAAATACCTGTTGAGGCTATTTTCTTTGCGGAAGTTTATACTCCATGTCCCGAAAATTAATTATACTTCCAGCAAACTTCCATAGTAACAAAGTGGCACGGCCTATAGACAGCAGTATTTTTGCCAGATTAATGACTGACAAGCGATGCTCTGCATCAGTATTGGCAAAGTTTGCGGTTAATCTTCAACGTGACGTTACGTATCTTGGAGCTATTGTTTAATCTGATGACTTACACAGTGCTTCAATGGACAATCATTCATCAGGACTCGTCCCGGGCAGTTACCTGGTTGTAGTTCAATGGGATCAGTTTAATCGATTGCTAAGAAATTATATTGTGTGGCGAAATATGTTAAGGACTGTAATAATTTACCAAACAGATTGATAAAGTAAATCCAATACTTCGGAGACCGAGCTTTAGAATTGAAATCTGAGATGATATACAGTAAAACATCACCAGGCATTGTCGACAGATGTTCTCTGAAAGCTTGCTTTCAATATGTAAGTTGGCAGAAAAAATTTGTTCTAAATGCATGTTTGCTGCAGATACTAGCAACTTCATGATCGAATCAGGGATGTTTCAGACAGAGAGAGGATTTGGATAAAAGCTGGAAAGCAGCCAAACGATTCGGACAGGTTTTGGATACCATTTTGAAAACTTATACAATTTCACTCTTTACTCAGTACTAATTAGGGGATTGACTGATTTCACGTTGACGTATGACTAAATGACATTCTTTAGAAACCACTGAGCATTCGGCTGAAGCCGCTCTTTTGCAAAATATTTGACAAGCGTTTTGAGAACTCAAAGCTCTCTTGGTAAAAACACCGAACATCAGAAAGGTACTTGAAGTAAGTGTGATCTGTATTGTGTCGCGAAACCATTTCAATGATGCACACGGTGGTTTGCATTAGACCGTGTTAAGTACAGCAAGTTGTCTGCGCCAGGCAGCATTCGGTTCCATTTCCGACAACAAACAGCTTCGTGTTGCATTGCAGTAACGGAATGACATGCGCCAGCTTTAAAAGCACTGTGCTTGTGTTAACATCAGGCCCGTAATCAGGGGGGGCGCAGGGGGCGAAAACTCTGTGAAAAGTTTTTCGCCCCTTGGAAAAATGTTTTGGGCATAGTTAAACTATTGGAAATAGTTGAAAAACTTGGGGCTCTCTCAGAAAAATCTTCGCCACCCCTGGTGTCGCAAGCTGGTTATGGGCCTGGTTAACACTAGATATACTTGCAAAATAATTCTATAATCGTTGCAGGTGACGGTCTTTTTCCCGCTTGTACGTGAGCAGCTGAATTTCAAAAAAAGTTCATGAAAGCTCAAAGTTTTGTACAAACGACTGATGAATGAGATCGATGCGTATGTTTTTTGTGCTCTAGTTTGAATTTTCGTCATTAATGCGATCCACTCACACTTTTGTATGAGTAACAAACCTTTTGATTCGAATCATAGTTTCATGTTTCGTCACCGACATTGGTGGAGTCGATTCAAAGTGTTTTGTGAGTCTGATCGAGTCAGTGAATTGTCAACCAGCATCAGTTTCGAGTCAAACAAATTCAGTTCTGTTCACTGCACTTTTTACTTTTGAACCTATTGCCTTATACCCATCGGCGCAATTTTGTTATAAAATGTGGGGGGGGAGCAGCTTGATATAAAACCAATATAGTCATCGGGCCTATGCGGAAGTGAAATTATGTAAATACAGATTCTCAATCTTGTTTTTAGAGATGTTTTCAATGCAACACTAATCACGCTTTGCTTGCTGTTGGGTACCCTTTCGATTGTCCAAAAGTCGTTTGTCTAATACCTTTCCCAACATCAAACTCCCAAGCAGAATTATCCAAGCTAACTAGAAGAGATTTCAAGATATCCAAAAGAAAACGAACAAGACGTCTTTCTGAATACATACCAATCTAGCCAACAATGTCATTTCTGCATACCTAACTCTGGTGACCAGGCCCGCAACTAAGCGGAGGGCTTCACCCCTCTGGAAAAACTTTCTCCCCCCTGAAAAAATGTCTTGGACATATTGTACGCATAACCATTGTTTTCGTCGTTGTTACATGCTATGTAACGCATTGTTACGTGCTATCAACGTAAAATTTGGGCCTCCCTCAGAAAACTGTTCTTCCCCCTTGGTGTCCCAAGCTGGTTACGGGTCTGCTGGTGACTGTTACCTTGTGACTTCTGTCAGTTATGCCACTCATTTCAGTCTTTTCACAATCAAATTGTTCAGGTTTAACATCAGATTTTGATAGGCGAAATTAATGTCAAAAGTTTCATTCCAGAATCAAGAATTATACATGCATAACGACACGAAAATATATTTGAGATTAAACAGAAATCAAAATGAACAACGGTGACTTGGCAAATGGTACCACGTTTCACCTGAAATAACACGAAAAGAATGTCCAGCAAAATAGGTGTTACGTAGGTTCATAGGTGGCGGAAACTGGAGGGCAGCATGGGTCTAGGCTCCCCCAATTTTTTCCTTGGAGGGCCTGGCCCTCCCACTTTTAAATTTCGAATTTTGCTTGCATAAGTTTAAATATCACAATTGGTATTGGGTCCATTGTTAAAGTAAATTGTTATTATGTAAGACTAAGAAGAACTAGTAGTTACAATTATGTGCTCAACACAGTGTAGTGTATGGTAGATAGGGTGTTGTGTGGATAGGGGTCGTTGAGGGCTTATCAAATTTTGAATAAAATTGCTTAAAAATGCTGACAAAAGTTAATGACGTCATAGTTCAGTGCTTGTAGCGTCACAGCTGCCAATTCAAATCACAAAATGTTCTAAATTTTTTGACGTGCACTTGTTCCCCCCACTTTGAAAATAGTTCCGCCACCCATGCGTAGGCTACCTGATGTTTCGCACTTGGATGAAAACATTGCTGCATTGTGGGTATAAATATCTTTTTAACTTGTTGGTCACCCTTGTCGTGACGTAGAAGAAAAAAGGCTAAATGTATAAGCTATCTTTAATTCCTAGTCAAGTCATTATATTTTGAGTTATAGGACAATATACAACTAGATCAATACTTCTCTAAAGTTTTGATGGAAAACCTGTTTACTAATGGTTGAAGACAGTCTTTTGCAAAACTACCCATCCTAAAACTAAGTCTCCACAATAGTGCTGCTGTTTGTTTCCGGCAAAAACTTCGCAGAGGTTTGCCCGAAAATGTGACTTTCTAACATTATAGGCTACGCTTGTATCTTTAAATTTTACGCTGTCTGTTTCTGAATAGGTGACAACCAACGTTAAAGTAAAGCCAGTCAGCCAACGTTTTTGTACGAAACAAATCACGGCTGTACTGTGGTCACTCACGTTTGCAGCCGTTAAACCTTGAACTGTTTCAAGGCAGTGATCGTTGTAGCAGTATACCACGCTGAATAAATGTCTGACAGTGGCAGTTAACAATCTTCTGCGGTCTCTAGAAACTTGCATCATTTTTGAAGTAAAATATTATAGATATATCAGAATCAGTGATGTGATACCACACCAAACTCTGTTTCAACATCAAGATAGCTATGTGTAACATCCAACATGAAAAACTCTTCACACAAAACGTGACAATCGTCAGATTTAGTTTTGAAACCTCTCCAAATACAAAACCTACGAGAAACAGTGGGGGGACATGGCATATTATGCCCCCCCGTCTAAAAAAGTGGAGGGGCACGTTCCCCGTGTCCCCCACCAAATTGCACCCATGCTTATACCCATAGCATAAAGCATAACTCGTTTCGCAAACAAAAATTCTAGCACAAATAATATTTATCTTTTTCAATCGGAACATAATTAGCTAAGGTGATTTTGGAAGAATATGGAATTCATCATTGTTTTGGAAGGTGTGTTTGTTCCATCCTAGACAAACCAGTGACTATATTGGAGTCAAACCAAGCCAATAACTTTAGAGACCCATTCACTGAGTTTCGCTTTTGCTACTTTTTTAAACAAACAAGAAAGTTCAAAATGTAATGAGTCCAGCTCGTTTTTTACTACTGGCAAACGTCGGAACAATCGATCACAGTTTGGTGATATGCAATTCAATTCATACGGCTTTTTGCTTTTTTGAAAATTTTGATCAGATTCGTGAGCGATAGATACTCACCACTGCCAGCAAGTACGTTGGCACAAAAAAGCGATATCATGTTTCAGAGGTTTTATGGCAGACTGTACGAAAGGCTGATTCGCACAAATGAAGACATCCACCAAATTCCTCTGGTCTCTTCAGTAAAAAGAGACGTAAGAAATGAGTAAGATTTCTTGCTGTCTCCTTCTGTACGTTTTGACATTATTTTCTTTTTGCACTACTTAGCAGACACTTGGTTGGTGGTAACAATTTTCAATGAAGCAACTGTGTGGGATCAACGACAAACTTGCCAAACTCAAGCAAATCAAATTTGACTTGGCTGTTTGTCAGCACGTAGTTGTGTAGATTAGTGACGGAGTCAACATTGAGCAGTTTCATGCAAAATAAAGTTAAAATGCTGGAACACAGAAAAAAACTGTTAAGCAGTTTGCCTCGTAGAGCAACCCTCGACAGTTTGATTAATTTTCCATCATGGTTTAGAGTTGAGTTTTTACGATTAGCTTTTACACTTTAAATCGTTTATACAGAATTTCAAGAATTGATGCTTCTCCGAGATTTCAAAAAGAAATTGAAACAAGGCTATTGTACACATGCTTCGAATGTTTGTAGACTATTTTATATAATAGCAAAAAACAAACAACTTGGTGATAATTAACAAAGCTTGAAAATGTCTGAATTAAAATTGTGTTATTGGAACCTTAGAGGACTTGGAGAACCTATTGTACTTATGCTGGAATATTTGGGTGTGAAATACAACTATAAACGATATGAAGAGGCCACTCACCAAGAATGGTTTGAAAAAGATAAGCCATCTTTTCAAGGTGATTTTGCCAATTTGCCATATTTGGTTGATGGGGACAAGCGGATTGCTGAAAGCATGGCTATTATGCGTTATCTTGGCAGAAAGTTCAAAGCTTTGTATCCAGTGAGCGAGGAAGAAGAAAGAAAATGCGACGTGGCGCAAGGGGCTGTTTCGGATTTTCGGACAGGTTTTTCCATCTTGGTGTACGGTGACGACTATGATAAACGGAAGGATGGATTTGTTGAAGAACTTCCTAATGAACTAAGCAAATTTGAAAAAGTGCTGAGTAAGCACACGTGGCTGACAGGTAAGTCACATAGATACACACATTTCGCATATTGCGTTCGAGTTTATCATCTACTTTTATGAAGTGGGTGTTGGATTATTTTTATGAAGTGGGTGTTGGATTGGCCAGGGCAAGTGAGAATGTCGTCTTTTTCACACCAAAACGCTGCACTAGGTCAATGAAGCTTACCTCCAATTTAACTTTAGTTGAAGCTACCCTGAAAACCTGAAAATGTGCTTCTTTTAAAAATATTTACATTTGAACTTTGTACAGCAGAACATCCAATAAAATTGAATACAAGTATTTCATTGACAACCAACCTTTTTTCCTCTCACCCAGTCTTAACGTGAATAGCTGCAATTTTCAACGATGTCTGATCTAGGAGCAAATTCGGAAGTTTGTTCAGACTTTACCTGTTTTGATAAGAAAGGTGTTATTGAAAGTTTTGTTGAGAGACCAAGAAACCAAAATGTGCTACTTTGTCGATGTTGCAGGTGACAAGCTGATGTACATCGATTTTGCTTTTGGAGAAATTTTGAGTCACATTCAACTTTTTTCTCCTGAATCGTTGAAGAAATCTCCTAAAGTGAAGAATTACCTCGAGACATTTGAAGCATTGGACAAAATTGCAACTTACAAGACATCANAGAAATTCCAAAAGTATCCTGTTAATGGGTCCAGTGCCCACTGGGGTGGTCAAAAGTGAATAAATGATTGTAAACCATCGTGTACACTGATTGCTATTTCAATAGCTTGAGTTGAATAAATACGATCTGAGAAACTGCGTACGGGATGCTTACTTTTTTCAATGTGAATTTTAACGGATATGAGCAGCATTTTCTTTTAGTGCGTGGATCAATGTCAGTATTTTAATAATAGGTGACAGCCAGCAGTGAAATGCCGGAAAAGAAAGTGGTGGAAGTTCTGTGAAAATGAGTATGTGGCATGTTACAATCGAATTAGTTGAGATTGTTTCTATTGGGAATTTTCAAGAAGTAGTAATAATAAAATTTTGATGTTTTGGTGCTAACTGAAGAAGCGACGGGAAGCTGTTCCTTTTTCAGAGGAGTAGGCTAGAGGTTACGAAGCAATGACGTAGCAAGGGGTCTGGGGCTCCGGGCGGAGCCTTCTGGGTGGCGGTAGGCTGTTGATGAAAAATTAAGTTTAAAAAATGTTTTTGACTCTTCTCAGTTGTTGTGTTTCGAAACCCTGGACTGGTAAAACAAGGAAATGTAAATTCAGAGTGGGAAAATTTATAAAAGGTTTACTCAAAAGACTGGGTCAAATTCAGTGTGCTAACGTACCATGTGTTTTTTTCTAATCAACTTTTTACCAACTTACAGGGGGGCAATTGTTCCCCGGTCTCTACACCTTGATCCTTACTCAAAGCCATTTCCTCCACCCCAATCAAAAGCCATTTAAACAAAGGACAGGTGACATTCGATCACAGATTAGCAAACATTACTGGTCCTGTATTTCGAGGTTTATATTTCCTCCACTCAAAATCTGATAAAGGCCTTGCATAAAATCACGGTGAAGACTCAAAGCTATTTTAATCCTTTTTCTCATATCGTTCGATTTTTAGCAACATCCACAACAGGACATCATTACATTACCTGATACTTTTGGACATTAGCAACGAACAATTTTGGCACGTCTAATGCCATCGTTTAATGTTTTGTGAAAGATTTTCCAATAAACACTTGCCACAAGCTATAGCCTACAGTCAGTAGATGGGCTTATCAACATTAAATTTTATTGGATGAAGCGAAGAACTCTGCAAAAGTAAAGTTGCTCAGTTTCAACAGAACTGATGTTTTCCTGTATGCCGTCATGGTATCAGAAAATGACGTTCTTGAAGCAACATAGTGTAGTTCAGGGGTCCCAAACACGCGGCCCCCTTGTGGCCCGCGAGGGCCTTTTGTGCGGCCCGGGACGCTTTTTGGAAATTTTGAAATAATTTGCCATTTACGTTGCCAAGTGCCTTGAAAAAGATGCCGGGAAATAATTGAACTAATGCTGAATGATACCTAGTGTGGTTTTTGTCCCGGCCGTAGCATTACAGACCAAATATCATTCTCCAGCAAATTTTTGAGAAATGTTGGGAATATGCCAAAGACGTCCACTTATGCTTTGTTGACCTCGAAAACGCATACAACCGGGTTCCTCGTGAAAAGCTTTGGGGAGTGTTGCGGGAGTACGGCAGTCCCGTCGCCACGCGGGGGGCGTTGGTGAGCTTAGCCCCTCAAACAAAGCTCCAAGACCCCCATATTGAAATTTGAAATACTATAAATCAATTTAATTAATGGATTTTTTGCCAAATTTTAATGTCAAGCCCCCCTGCACAAACGTAAAGCCCCCTATTGACGACTTTCTGGCGACGGTTCTAGAGTACGGTGTTGACGACCGCCTGTTACTGGTCGTCAAGTCACTGTATTCCTACTCAGAAATTCGTGTCCATGCCGGGAAAGTTAAATCACGACCGTTCACTGTTGGTGTTGGACTCCGACAAGGGTGTGTGCTTTCACCGCTCTTTTTTATAGTCTCGATTACATGAATTGGATAGACAGTTACAGCCGAGTCGACGAGGGTGTCACGGTTGAGAGCTGCAGGATCCAGGGACGGATTTAAGGAGCACGGAGCCCTAGGCCATCTTAGTTTTGGGGGCCCCAAGCAGGTGTGACCTATTTGGCCATTTGTCTGAATAGCGTGAAAATATGCTCCTTTTATGTGTTAGTGCCCCTTAAAAATCTATCTTTTGATGTGACGACTTTGGTTCTACATTTACCTTAGATGTTCAACAGAAATTAAAGCCTTTCCTACATTCTTCTGATGAACAAATCGCATTGCGATTTTTTCTTGGAATTTATAGTACTTTCGTGTAGTTCAGAAGTTCTCTGCGATAAATTTCCGTGATTTCTAGCGTGCTTTGTAGGTTTGTTTGTCGGATGTATACATTTTCATGTGTGAGCGTGTTGCTGACCTCGAAAATATCGTCTGGCTATCGATCTGATTACCTGTATGTAAACTCCTTTTTCATAATTATAGTAACCACATATTTTATGAAACAAACAAGCACAATCCAGTGGACACAGAGCCTATTTATGCTGCTCTGAAGTTGTCATTTTCCAAGCAATAAAAATATGTAGTGTTTTAATCCTCTACTCCAGGACTTCTCAAACTTTTTTGTTCTGCTGTCCCATTTTGAAAAAATATTTTTCTATGCTGGCCCCTTGATGTATAGCCTAGATGTTAATGATACGTTTAAACGTCTCTTTACAAATCTCCAGGTGCGTTTTTGTCAATGGCGAAATCCTGCAAATGCACACAATTCAAGAAAGTAACTACACAGTAATAAAACTACCACGTAATGGAAACAGTAAAGCGAAAAATAATTATCAAAAACAATTCAGTTTATAGAAGTTATCAAGCACAACTAATCGGTTGGATACACGTGATAATTTTTACACAGATCAATCATTCGTGAACTGACAAAGGCAACGCAGGACGAAGGACATTCTTAACATTTTTCAAAAAGAATCGGATTTTGGATTGGATGATTATTATCAATTTTGAGAATACCGCTTCACACAAATATCTTGTGCAAACGTTTAAGAGTTATGAATGGCTAGATCAGAAATGACTGAACATTCATTTTTTGTTCTTATTCAAAAATGACATACAGGCTAAACTCTGTTTTGAAAATTCCAGTTGCAAACGTTTACCGTTTAATGACTCCGCAAACTCATCCTGGGCATGGCAGGTGTGTGCCCTCCTGACGTTTCAACTGTGCATGGTTTGTGGATCCAGCTTTTGAATCAAAGTCAAAAGTGCTTCTGAAACTGTGTTTGGAGCTTTTAACTTTAGTTCGAAACTACTCGGTGTGCTCTCAAAGCAGTTAGCCTAGCCCCTGAAGTAGACCTAGAGTCTAAACAGAAGCATCCCTTCGTGCCGCAATGAATGCAATAAGGTCAGTATCGGTTAGTACGTTAAAACAATGATGGTGTAACAACGCATAACTCTTTGTGCCTGGTTTTTATTATCATTTGATAGCTCAGGCAGGCATCGTAGTTAAAAACTGACAGCATAAATTGCGATATTGCCCTTAAGAAGAAAAATGCAGTGGAAACAGATTCACTACAGACCTACTTTCAATTTTCTTGTAAATTTTAGAAAAAATGTAATATCTGATTTGTCAAGCCATTTGGTTTCGCGATCCCAAAATTACATTTCGTAACCCCGTTTGAGGCCGCGACCCATAGTTTGAGAAGCCCTGCTCTATGCCATAGGCCGATGGTAAACAGCATGCAGACAAGCTTTGCACAGCAACAAAGTATTGTCGCAACACCCTCAGCTAACCATATGAAGTAAGCAAATTGTAGACACGTTTTTCCCAGTAAAGATCACGAGAAACTGTTCTAGCTGATTTAACTAACATAAAGAGTTTCAACAAGCAATTGCTGTTTTTGCAAAATCCAGTAAAAACAATCAAACGTAGGATCCAGTACTGACAATATTGCTTTTCATCGGAGTTTTGGAGTCTCTGGCGGTATGACGATGTTGCGAGCTTTTTGTCAGTGGAAAATTGAACATCAATTAAGTGATGCTTTTTTCTTTTTCATTATGTTTTTGTAACCACTTTCATAAAGACGGCCTGCATCTCTCTCACGCCCAGATGCACAACATTGTCGTGTTGTTACTGTACTGATAAGAGTCTGGAGCAGACATTTACATTTCCGGAATTGCTCCCCCTTGCACCCGCTCGTTACGCGCCTAAACGGCATAGTAGTAATTGTAACATAAAGATAAGTGGATTGGTTTATTGTCGGAAATTAATGCAGCATGTAAAAAATTATGGCAGCATATGTATGTTAGCAAGTACTTTACCGGTATCTGACAAAAATGTGTTGAGCGTGTTTCATGACCGAACATTGTAACCTATTAATGCAATTTACCAACACCTCAGACCAACGCCGAAAACGCAGCGCAGCGTTGAGTTACTACGTGTTGGCACGACGCTCCTCAACAAGCCATAGTACTCAGCACTCGGCTTTAACGCTAAAATATTTGCAAAATACCAGCTATCAGCTTGCTGGAATGAATAGGCTTTACGCGGTCATGACAATTTCAGCTCATTGGTTCAATATTTGCAGTCGCATTTGAGAGAGAATACGGCGCCTATCTTCCCCCTGGTTACGTGCCTAGCAACAGTGACTGATCGCCATATGGCAGGGGTGGGAAACCTGCGGCCCGGGAACAAATACATGCCGTGCAAACATGGCCCGTGTATCAGAATATTTGTCACCCAAGATAGAACTCAAATCGCATCAAAACAAAACTCTGTGATAAATAGATACTTAGTAAGTCAAGAGACGTATCTCTCGGTCATTCTCCTAGTTTTCTCTCCATATATTCATATGGAAGACAAGGGAAAAAGTTCCCTGCCATATGGTTTTGATCCTTTTGTTGGAATTGCAAACCCGTAGACAGCTCACGCCGGCCACGAAAAAACACATTTGTCATGATTAGCGAAATCTCTAACCGACAGCAAAATGCGCAGCTTATTGGTTAAATCATTCAGTGTAAATCAGACAAATTTGAGCAGAAAACAATCTTCTGGTGAAAACTTTAGTTTTTTAATGGTAAATGTAGTGTTGGCTGATATTCGTGGTTTTATATTTGTTATAAGGTAATTCTCACCTGTGTTTGTTGACCTGGATAGAAGCAGATCCATCGCCCGATCAACAGCATTAGGTGTGCCTTTAAGCTTGTTTGGGGAGGGCTCATAGTAGTATACAAAAAATGACTTTATCGTGGAGACTAGAACTTGAGTTTGCAGGTATTTTCTGTGAATTTAGGGTCTTATCCCGTCTGCCCCTACTTCTTCTGAACAGTGTCACATTTTTTTATAATCTGGACTAATGGGATTGGTATTTTTTTCTTGACATCAGAAGAACAATGTTCAAATATATGAAACCAGTGACGCTGGAGTAGCGATAGGGCAGGGAGCAATTAAATAGTTGAGCGCAGTGAAAAATTATAAAAAACAAATAAATCGTTGCCAATTATGCTTGTTTCTGTTCAGCAATAATTTTTACCTCAAAATAAATAACAGAAATTACAGAAAATCATTCTGAATTTTCTGGCTGGGCGCATAACTTCAATAAAATTGCTTCAATTCAATCTTGATGACAATAAAATGACCAATGATACGATTATGAAAAGGCAAATCCGCCCCACTGCTCCCCTTTCGAAAGGGCAGGTATCTGACTGCGCATTCGATTTGCTCATTTTTCCCGTGGAAGCACTATTTTTTGCCAAATATTATTTACCCAGAATGAAAACTTCTCTGGGTCAGCTTTCTCTAAAGTATATTGGTCCGAAAATCGGTCTAACATTTCGGAAAAATTGAAATCATCTTCGCCTTATTCATTTGGCAAAAAATATAAAAAAGTCCTGCTATCTTGCCAGACTTCCTGTTGATC
>JGI24021J15306_10008366_pt1 | contig 12724 bp, 7 predicted proteins | sample Ectturendosymbi1_FD_15306 | JGI IMG/M metagenome (IMG submission 15306) | reverse complement strand
CAATAGTGTTAAGAATGTGTCTGTAACCCTATGGTTCTGTCTTCAATGCAGTTGCAAAAAGTGTCTGTAACCCTGTGATTCCGCCGGCTTCAAAGCCTTGTAATACGTTCTGTTTTGTCTGTTTTTATCAACCTGCGTTCTGCAGAGTGTGTGTGTTCATACTATGAACTTCGTGTCTGCTCATAAACAAACAAATTAAAATTACCTAAACACCAAACCCCTAAGGCTATGCCCCGATCATCAATTTTATCGGCGTATTTGATATGTAGAACATTAGTCTGTGCATGCGCGCATGGCGTGAAGTCAGAAATTTTGCAAGTCAGAAATTTCGCTTGACATGGGGTCCAACCCAGAATTTAAAAAAATGCGTCATATCCCGGATCCAGTCCAATCCAATGCTAATCGCTGATCAGGAATGGACTCTGCCTGAAAAATTGCACTGTCCGCTCGTCTGTGTCATGCATATCGTTCTGGATGGTTGCTTTCGCTTTTGTTTACTGTATCTACATCTAGTCACGAACAATGGTTCGCGAACAGCTGATGTGTGCAAGGTACTCCCCTCGTTACACAGCTTGTCCTTGTGGCAGTGCTCTCGCACTTTTAGAGATTTTGTCTCAAGATTGGAATTTTTGACCCTTTTCAGGGATTTTTTAGGGATTTTGGAGAAGTTTTTAAATGTGTAAAATGAATGATTTGAGTATATTTTGCAAGTAATGTTTGGTTCTGTTCTTAACACTGACGAGTAACTTGGCGCTCCGATCTTGAGGACCGGTCAGTGGTGTCAGTACTAAGTACCTCCAGCGCAGGTGGATGTGCCACCAACGTGCAGTAGGGGGTTGATTTAGAAAGCAAGTTATTTGGATGAAATGTAATGCACTGCCTAATATGTATGTTCCTGCTCCCCCGAAGAAACAAACCAATGTCCATGCATGCTTTCAACTTCTTCAAAGTTCAAACCATATATGTTTTACTCATGTTTTGAGCTGTTTATTTCAATGGGGCTTTAACAAACCACGGGGCTACCATCTCTATATGCCTATTTTTGTTGGTAATTCTTCTTTGTATAGTAGTTGTAATACGTTCTACCTCAGTCATTTTTGTTTGGTCATATAAAAAGTCATTATTTTCTGAAAAATAAAGTCATATAATCAATTTCTTACGTCATAAAAATGGCCTTAGTAATCAGTCATATTATAGAGAACCAGTATGAGTGGGAAATGTTCTCCACCTTAATCTTGCAACCTCTGAAGCTGAATCTGGGCTTATGAGATGTGCACACCTTTTCTTGGTAATCTACTAAGAGGACTAATCGGCGGCGTCAGTACCACCAGTGTAGGGATGTACCACCAGCGTATGGGTTGATTTAGAGAACAACTGTTTCTACCTCCAGCATAGGGATTTGATTTAGAAAGCAACCTGCTTGTACCACCAGCGTAGGGTTGTACTTCCAGTTTAGGAACGTACCACCAGCATACAGGTTGATTTAGAAAACAACTGTTTGCACCTCCAGCGTAGGGAGTTGATGTACAGTAGAAAGTTACTTACTGTTTGTATTTCCAGCGTAGGGAGTTTAAGCAACTGTGTTGTGTTCTTTCAGCGTAGGGCTGGCTTTAGAAAGCAATCTAAAAAAATGACAATTAGGAATCAATACCACAACAGTTGAATGAAGAACGAAAAGAAAATGTGTACACAAACAAGCCAAATTGGAGTCACAAAGAAATGTAACATATCACAAAAACAAGAAAAAATTAAAAAAAAACATCAACATAACGCAGAAGATGGTGGGCAAACATTGGGTGAACAGATGAGGCATGTACAGATGAGCAGTGATGCAAGCATACAGGTGAAGGAAGTGAGCAGCAATAATGATTATGAGGCAGAGGGCAAGGCATTTTAGTACAACATTTCATAGCAAAAACAAGTAACATGGGCAGAAAACAATGTTTATAAAGACACAGACACATCGTGAAGAAATGTAGATTTACCCACAGACCGTAGTGGGGTGGGTTGCATGGATGAGTTGTTCCCAACCAGATGCATGGTGTCACCGAATGAAGTTCAAGTTGAAGAGTAAAGGATGTGAACAGGTTACAGTATTATTAGCAGTAATCATTATTTATTACAATGAGTGTTAGGTACATGAAAGACAAAATACGTTTAGTGGGTTAGAGAATTATTTAGTTCTAAGGTAAAGTTTCACGAAAAATCATAGCTTATCTATGTAAACGACCCATTTATTTCACAAATGAAATACAACCCTACGTTGGTGGATACAACCCGACAACACTACATTGGTGGTACTGACGCCGCTGACCCTTACTCTCTACTGATGCAATGTCTAAAAGTTTGGTGTACTAATGATGACAACTCAGCAAACCTAATATTTAAGACCTATATGGGATCATTTAAAATTGTTTTGAGGCTAGAACTCTGACAACAGTTTGTGCATGCTGTTGCTTGTTGGTCTACTCTACAAATATGAAGAAAATAGTTAATTCTTTTCTTTTTCAAGGTAAATTATTACCACACCACAGTAAAGGAAATGCATGAAACCAATAACAATAGCAAAATAGTGATCATTATAATGCATGGCTAGCACAATGAGCTGTTGAAATGTTCTCATATGTTTTTTATAATCCAAATAGAAATATACAACAAACCTAAATAGGTAAATACCATATAGAAACAGCAAATATGATGCAAATCAACCATACACACAACAAAGATTGAAAGAAGAAGGGGATGGAGGACAAGGAATGTGTATGAAGAATTGAGAAATATGTACTGTAGGTGAAAAACTGAGTCATACATATAAGGCAGTGTCTATTTTGCCGCTAGGATGGCAGCAGCAAAAGGCTTGGAAGAAAGGAAGTAAATGTAAGTAAAAGATAAACCTACAACTTAACCTTAACCGTAGCCCTAACCCTAAGCTAACCTAATGCTAAGCCAACACTAACCTAACCCTAACCTATCACTAAGCTAATGCTAATGCTAACCTAACCCTAATTATAACCTTTGAACGCTAATCCTAACCCAACCCCAACCTAACAACACTAACCCCTAAACATAATACCTTAGCAGAGCCTGAGAAAAAGCAAAGAAAAAAACGAAAGTCTGCAAGGTGAGAGTCAAACGAAAACCATTGGCACAGCAGCCGTAACACATAACCATTACACCACGAGCAGGACAGTGTTTTCCTGACAAAGTGTTGGTATTGCGTCATACCAAGAGATCGAATCTTTGACTGCCAGCACAATAGCTCCAGCTTATCTGTTGCCGCCAGAATATTGCCAGTAAAATAAACACTACCTGCATGTAAAGAGAGAAATAAGTGCTAATGCAGTTTATGAGATGGGAAAACCATGTAGCATCCGCTGGCATTATGGAGGAGGTGCATGATAAAAAGCAAAACAATGAAGACAATGAAGAAGTAACACAGTTATTCATTCACCATGATGAAGTACCATAGTCACAACTTACACATATAGTCAGCAGGGGACACAGTAAACATGGATGAAGATTGAGAGACAGGGGTGGTAATCTTATTAGCCAGTCAGAGATTTCACATAATGCAACATGTTATAAACGCTTAAGCACAAAAAATAATGTAATGAGGTGAAGAGTACATGAAAAAGAGGTTGGTTATTATGTGAGTTGAATGAATAAGTGTGAAAGTATAAGCAAATGATTCATATTGCCATGACATAATGCACATCTAAATGATATATGACATTGGCACATTTGCGCACAACTCAGCTTCAAAGAATATTGTGAGTTCAGGAATTATACTGAGGTCATTGCCCATGATGAGATTATGAGGTTAGCATCATTTTTTTGCCTTGAAGCATTACACGTCTTACAAGCTTACATGCAAAGAAAATAGGTGTGAGTAAAATGTCTGTTGAAAGGCATTTGACTAAAGTTGCTATTTCATTAACCAATTTATATGAGCAAGATCCACAAGATATTGACCATTGCATTTTTAAAAATGTTTGTGTCCATCTACAGTATATTGGTCCTCCTGATCCAAGGATAGCTTTTTCCACTTGATGCGATTTCATCTTGTGTTATGTTTTCAAAGTTAACATCTTCATTTTTTGTTTTGGGAGTAGAGGTGAAAGCAGTTATTTCTTGTGTGATTTGGAATGTCTTTGTTTTAGCCTATATTTGATGTTCCCAATAATAACATTTTCGATTAATAAGGTGAGCAGTGTCCACAACTTTAATGGCTTGTTTTGTCCTTGAGCATTAGTTTGGAAAAGACTTTCTAGCCCATTTTCCCTCTATTTTGGACTGATTGGTTCAGTCTTGATTAGATGGTTTTACATTCTGAAATCAGTTCATAAAACTTGCCATGTACAATGTTGCCACCATTCTTGTCTATTGTTTAAGTATTTGACGTATTCTCTATGTGTTCATTAAAATGATGGTTTCTAAAAAACTAGCGGAAAAAACCCTATGGCATGTGAATTGCATTGCTATTGATCTGTATAAGGTGACATACCTTAGAAATGTAGGCTTTGATTTTGGGGATAAGCATATAATGTTTTGTACATTAAAGAATTCTTTCATATGACCTATTTAAATTTTTTGTTATTGTTGTTAAGTGTTGCGATCGGAAAAGCCCAAGCAGCATATGCGCAAAGCTTCGCACTGTGGCAGCAAGCAATAATAGAGTTCACATGCCATGATCACTCTATTATTGCTTGTTCGCGCCATGTATACATATTGTTGTTCTTCGTGCACATCCCGTTCGTGGTGAATCACACATTCAACGCAACACCACTGGAGAGGTTGCAACACAAGTTTCTCATCTTACCCCATATAATGTGGATTTTTTTTCAGTCCGTCATGAAGGATTCTCCTAGCATTTTCCTGACTTTGATAGCCTTGGCATATCCATTGTAATGAATATTCCTTTAATAAGACCTCTAATCGTTCCTCCATTAGTCAAGTATGATCATGGTAGATCTGTTATGTATGTGCTAATCGCAAACTACTACACTTTAATCACAAATGACTTTACATTCTTCACACCTGCTATATTTGCACATGTCAGTGGTCTTTAACACTTCAAGCTAAAAGCTTAAGCCACTATCATCTTATCAGCAAATCCTGAAACTTATTCAGATAGAATCAGTCATTAATAGTTTAAAACTTGGATCTTTATTATTAATTCTGTTTCCTAAACTCTTTGCTCTTCACTTTATTTTAAGGGAAGAGTTAACTTGTTAAACAATTAGTGTCAATGATTCCAGCAGTTAAATATTCTAGGCTAAACATGCCTTCATGTATGCATGAAGAAGATGTTTATGATAAACAGCTGCAAGTAATATAGCTTTTGTCCATTTCACTACAGACAAATGTTTCATTTCACAAGTTGGCCACAGTTATCTAAAGTTATAATTTGTATTGTACATAATATCATATGACTTGTTTTGTTTTACTGTCCTAGCTTCCTAATCCATACTGGTTAGGTGTAGGCTAAGGCTAGTACCATGGAAAGGTAATGTAACACATTACATGTATCAGTAATCTGCAGAGTGCAATTAGAACTACTACTGTCTATATTATTCAGAGACAAAGATGTTTATACTTGCACAAATGTATCATATAAGGTCATTGTAAAAGACTCTTGCGTTCATCCAACCTTTATAGTTGATGAAGCTTCTGGCTCAGCTCATATGAATAAGCAAATATAGAGTAGAACCATGTATTTTTTGTAGATTGCTCATTAAGTTTCAAGCACAAACCATTCACATGTTCAAGCATCATTCTCATGAATTGCAATATTTATTAGCTACAACATTTCATTAAAAATTTTCTTTCTGGTTGCATTGTTTTACATGTAACCATAACATCCAAGACTGGTTAAAATTTTGAGACCAAGACTTTGATACGTGAAGATTGAAGGCTAAGACTTGAGACCAAACAATTTGTCAGCTTTTCTAAATTTTATGCAATTTTATCAAACGAACACTAATGCTTACAAGCTGATTTTACCACGTCTTTTAGTTTTTTTGAAGATATAACAAACAGTGAACATATTAAATTACAAAAGCTTTGCTAGGCTATGTTGACAGAGCATTTAAAGTTAAAAGAAGTTCTAGATCAGAAGTGGGGAACCTATTTACTGTCATGGGTTGCATGAATTGTGCATTATCTCTGCAGGGTAGCAAAATCAGTTTTATCCTAAAATTGTATACCTTTAACCTGCTTTTTTCTGTCATAGACCGAAACGTTTTTCAAATGACTGAAAGAAATTAAGTCATTTTGGTCAGAATGCTTAAAAATATAGGCTAAAAAACACTGTTATAGCAAGTTTTAATACAACTGTGAGACAAATGACCAAAATGTTTCAGTGATCAAAACATCTCAGCAAAATTGATGTTTCAGCGAAAAACAAACAGCCTTTAACTATTAGAAAAAGGGACTTTTCTTGATTTATTGTCTGAGTATCTGCTTGTCATGGAGCTTCGTTTCAACATGATGTTATACTCTAACTTGGGTAACAAAAATTCTGATGTGGGCCATATCAAATGTTCATGCAAGTCGCATTTGGCCCGCATGCCGCAGGTTCCCCAGCCCTGTTCTAAATCTTGACCTGCAGCCTTTTAGACTGAGGTCAAGACAACACCTTAAAGACTGAGATTCATAAAAGTGCATCTTTAGTCTGGGACCAAGTTCAAGACTCCGTCATTGTTAACATGCATTTTTGAGTGTGGTCAGTGGTTGTTAAAGGTATTTTTATGAGCTGTTAAAAGTAAACGTACTTTAAAGGCATTAAACCAGAGATTTTTGTTTAGAATCTCTAGCCTCTGTTTCATGCCACTGCAAGCTGAGGTAGCAATGTATCTAAGTGTGTATATTTGTAGAAACACCTCAACACACTCTAAGCACAACTGAACTTAAAATGAATGTGCAACATTGGTTGTAACAGCTTTGTCAAAGGCTGTAGCGTAAGATTTGTAGATGTTTGCAAAAATTATTGCTAGCAAAGATATCTAAATATTTAGATGTGGATTTGGGCTCAAAACATAGGTCGCAAGAATTTGAAACCTATAACCAGCTCAAAGTGTTTATTGACGCATGACACTACACCTTTGGGCATGCTAACGTACTGTATAATTGTATATTTAATATATAAGCATATAATGCTTTAATGTGATAATGTATTCCCTTCAATTGCCATATTTATGAGTTTCTGACAACTTTTAGACATCTTAATGCTTTAGTTGCATTGATGGTGTTTATCATGTTATGTTGTTTTAGGCTGTGTTGTCATACTGTGGTGAATGATGTTCTGATATTATGAATAGTGCAGCATACAAGTGTATGCCAGGATGTATTTTTGTCGTAAATGCCAAGCATGTATACAAACCATTGTTGAACAGCATTTGTCACAGTTGTATAAATGTAACAAACTGTTGTTTTGTTATTTATTTGAATTATAAAAACTGTGAAATATTTTAACAATATATGATGTGTTCCATTCAGGTTATGCAGTGGTACTATATCTGATTGATTTGAAGTGCATTGCTTTTTATTTTCCTTGTGTTATTTTCAGTAAAAGTATGCCACAGAAATATGAGTAATATATTTCATGACAGAGGGGTTTAGTTAAAGTGCATTTCATCAGGTATATTTCCCATATTGTTTTGCCCCTTCTAAATACCCAATTGCAAATTTTGTGATGTTTTAAGTTTTAATCAGATCGTGTGTCTTATGTATTTATAAGCTCTCAAACAAAAGATGGTTTGCTTATATGCTATGTATTACAGTAATGCTATCCTTTACAAAGTGATGAACTTTATCACCCGTCATAGAAATGGAAAATGTAGAATAAAGGGGTTGTTTTATTTAAATTTTGTTTTTTTCATGACATTAAGTCAATGAATGTATGTTAATTATTTTTGAGGTAATATTTACATATATTATTTAACCATGTTGCTTAGCTTTGCTATCTAAGTCTTAGAAGTGCTACCAATGTTGTACTGAAAGAATAAAAGTTGGTGAAAAAATCCTGCCACGTATTTTGAAGCTGCTGGATTCTAGGTACAGGGTCAACAGAAGAGACTTAACTGTGGTGGCATGTAAATGGAGCTAAGTATTTTGATAAAAATTTTCAAAATGCCTATATTACACCATGGTAAGCTGCAAACCATGATCAACACAAAAAGACAAAATACAAAGTGAGGTGACTTTTAAATGTATTTGGGATGAGTGTTAGACAATCACTTGAGTGATTACAAAGGAAGTAATGGCATGAGCGGCTTCATATTTTGCAACCATTGTGACACTGATCAACAATTAGCAACACCAATTAGACAGTGGATGTTTCTTCAGTAGACAAAGTGGGCTGGCTGCTTGCCTTTTTGCTTTTGCTATCCATGTGACTGCAAGTTGATAAAATTTTGTTTTACTTTTTTTCTCATCCTGTTCACATCCAAGCTAAACAGTTCAAGCAATCCACCCAAGTTGTGCCCACTATATGCCTCTGGTGAGGAAAATAGGGATAGCCCAAGAGTGCTTTTATTCTGGGAGACTTGAAAGTCGTACATGAAATTGCCATAGGGTACTAATTGAATACTGCAACGTCACTTCACCCATGGGAAAAGTGCACACACTGGCCAAGAAAGCTAAACAATATTCCTTGGATGTTGTTGCCCTCCCATTAGGAGGAAGGGGTGTACATGTTCAGGTACAAGCTGTTGGGTGTTTGTTACAGGTATACACTCAAAACTTAAGTGCAGATCACCTGGAATTTCTGAAAGAAATCAGTGATGCCTTGCAAAGGGTTGATGCAAACGAATTCATGATTCTTTTGGGAGACTTAATGCACACATTGGGAACGATACTGGCCTACTGGAGTATGGACAGTGTGATTAGCAAAATGGTGCCTAGTATGCAAATCCAGAGGTAGAGTGGCAGCTATTCAAAGCAACCAAGGCTTTCATCACCGTCCTACAGGAGACCCACTGCATAACTGCAGGCAAGCTAGTGATTCCCAACTTCAAACTAGCTGGGTCAATCCTGAGCAGGAATCATGGCCTTGCCACGTTTGTCCTCGAGTTTTAAAATAGTCACTGGTCGATCAGTCTCAAGATCAATCAGAGACTGATTGGGTGTGCGTAGACGTCGCAGGTTGCAAGATCTTCAACGTCTACAAACCTCCATACTCGCGACTCACTCCAACGACCATCCTGACGTTCCCACACCCCAGTCTATACGTTTGCGACTACAATTGCCAGAATGTCAACTGGGGTTACAACATAACATCCCTGGACGGTGAGAGCCTGGACTCCTGGGCGACATCCAACAACCTTGGACTGTTGTACAACCCCAAGGAAACAGCCAGTTTCTTTTCTCGCCATTGGAATGTTGGCACCAACCCAGACTTGGCCTTCACGAGTTTCAGCCAGAACAGCCAACTGCTGGACAGACATGTCCTAGGAAAGTTCCTGTGGTCACAATGTCGGCCCTCCCTCATAATGGCACCAAGATTCAAGGTTCCTGCCCACAGCAATCCGGTGAAGCGTTGGAACTTTCGCAAGGCCATTGAAAGTGCTTTTGCCTTCTCACAGGTGAATCCGTCGAGAGATTGCCACCTCCGGACACACCAGATATTGAGAGGGCGTACCAGAATTTTTGCGAGAGCCTACTTTCTGCGGCTAAACAATATCCCACGTGGCCGTCGGAAGAACTATGTGCCATGCTGAGACAAAGAGTGCCAGACCTTCTATCACTCCTTTATCTGAGCCCCAGCGGGGACTGCCTCTGACAGAGCCACCTCATCCTACTCTCTTGACTACAACAGAAGAAGCAGGAGCGATGGGAAGAAACTGTCAAATCCATCGACTTTTTGCACTCTAGCTGCAAGGTGTTGAGAACAATCAACAAATTTACTGGCAGGTCTGGACGGTCCTCTCACCTGTGCCTCGTCTCGGCAAATTCCATCGCCTCGCAACTTGTGAAGAATGGGGCGCACAAGACCGCAGGCTCATCAACAAACAGCTGTCTGACCTATGGAAGATTCTAACACCTGAGGGTGACAGTATCTCCGAACCTTAAGGCCGGAAGAGTTTGCTGCTGCCCTCAGACACCTGAAGTCAGGAAAGTCTCCGGGATTGGATTCTATCTTCCCGGAATTTGTACTCCATGCCGGGTCGGCTCTCAAATCTTGGTTCTGCGACTTCCTCAATTCCTGCATGCGCCAACTCAAAATTCCAAAGATCTAGAGAAGAGCAGTAGTAGTTGCGATGCCTAAGCCAGAGAAGCCATTGGTGGATCCAAAGAGCTATCGTCCTATATCTCTGCTGTGTGTCCCCTTTAAAATCCTCAAGAGACTCATCTACGCTCGTGTCGAAACAATCATTGACCGGGCTTCCGACACGGGAGGTTGGCCGTAGACCAGGTCACCCTGTTGACACAGGACATCGAGGATAGCTTTTCAGCTAGAAAGAAGGCCGGAGTTGTGTTTGTCGAACTAACAGCAGCCTACGGGACTGTATGGCACTGTGGCCTCACTTGTAAGCTGCTGCGGTGGCTGCCTGATAGACACATGGTCCACATGATCATGGAGATGGTTGGCAATCACAGCTTTACCCTTACCACTGGAAAGGGCCAAAGGAGCAGGTTACTGCTCTTCCTACTAAAACTATAACTTCCTACTATAGCACACACATGCAATATTAAATTAATGTAGAGAGTATGCGGGCATTAAAAATTCAGTCCACGGGTCACACGAGGCCTGAGGGCCTATAGTTGGACCACACTGACTTAGACTCAAATTACTGGCAAGCCAACAAAGCACACCATTTGGTGTCTCCACAGCAAAAAATCTAATATTGCCAGACCCATCAAAGACCTGTGGTGTCTTACTCAGCAATCAGGTGGGTGTTCTTGGCATATGGGGAGAGTATTCCAAAGACCTTTTGAACCCAGTCACTTCCATACCATTGGGCACATAGGAGGTGCATTTGTGGGAGGAAAAGGCAATGAAGCCAAAGTCACCCTAGCTTTGAAAACACTGAAAGCTGCAGACAGTGGTAGATCTGACCTGAAATGCTCAAAACTTTGAACAGTAAGTACTCTCCACAATGGGTGTAAGCTTAGAATTGATCAGAAAATTTTTAATAGGAAATCAATTTCATGTAACACTGGGGTGGGGTACCTGCAGCCCATGTGAACCTCCAATATGACCTGCATTAGAATTTTTGGTTAAAGCCAAGTTACAACACAACACTGCACCAAAATGAAAATCCATGATAAGCAGACATGTAGGCAGCAAGTCAAGAGAAGTCTCACTTATCATAGTTTTCTCTCGTTGTTTTCCTTTGGGAAGCAAAGGTTCAATTTGAGATTAATTCATTTTTGCAGCCTGCCACTAATGTTCAACCATTCCTGCGGCCCGTGATAGTAAATAGGTTCCTCATCCCTGATGTAACACTATGTATTGTCTGTCCTTGAATTTGCAAGCAATGCTAACAGGTGAAATGTTGCAAGTCTGAAACAAGGGCAGAGGAAGCAAACAAATGCAAGACTGAAGTGAATATACCACAACACCAACTGCAACAATTGAAACCGTGAAATTGCATCTTTCTCAAATAATTGCATTCACTGGAACCTTTAAACTTACCTCAGATGAACTTAAAGTTACTGAAAACTATAAGGTATTTTGAATCCAAAGGGTGCTGCCCCTGCGACCTTACCCCAGTGGAAAAGTGGTTATGAAATTGAATTATGAATGAATGAATGAAAAAGCAATGCAATCACACCAAACTTCACCCGCAAGGACCTCAAAGAAAGGAATAAATCAACTAAAGAAAACAACGTGAAAAAAGCGTTAAGACAGAGTACCATCTCTGCACTTGATGTACTTCGTTGCTTTCTGTTGTGTTAAAAATGAGTTTGTTCCGTTGATGTTAATGCCTGAAAAGCAACACATTTCCACAGAACCTTGGTTGCAAAAAATCTCTTAACAACTCTGCTGATAAGCGTCAAGCATTTCACCATAAAAGGTTCCTCCGAAACATCTAAGAGTTATTCAAGATTGTTGGGATGTTGCTTACATTAATGCTAGTTTGAAAAAAAAACAAAACAATTTGAAATCTCAAAAGATAATTTTGTTTGCAACTCACTTTGTAGGCCAGAAAGTTCCTATTGATTCAATAAGGTTTTCCGACTACAGTCAAAACTCATGGCTTTCAAGGAGTAATGCGTATTGATATTGCTGTGCTATTCTGCTTGCAGATGAAAATAACCTGATTGTTATTGTTTCAAATGCTGTTTGATTTTGGATGGGGGAGATTGTGGAGATTTTGTATGTGCTTGTGTTGTTGTCTTGCCATCTTAATTGCTGAGATGCTGGTTGCTGCCGTAATTGCACAGGCTGGTTGGTATTTGAACGTCCATATTGCAGCTTGGGTCAAACATGCCTTTCTCAGTTCTGTATCTTGATTAGAGCGAAGAGTGTTGTTCTTGTTGCTGGACTTAACTGTGATTTGTTCTGCTGATAGTATTGCGATTTTTGCTGGTTAAAGCGTTGTGTACTTGAGTCACCTTAATAGGTTTCATGTGTTGCAGTGGGTGTCCATTCAAAGCAGACGTGTTCATAACAGACCACTTTCATAACGGACCACGTTCATAACGGACCACGTTCATAACGGACCACGTTCATAACGGACCACGTTCATAACGGACCACGTTCATAACGGACGTTCAT
>JGI24021J15306_10008365_pt1 | contig 12724 bp, 7 predicted proteins | sample Ectturendosymbi1_FD_15306 | JGI IMG/M metagenome (IMG submission 15306) | reverse complement strand
CCCCCCAAATGAAAATGTCTGACTCCGCCCCTGTATGCAACTACTATTACGAGTGTGCAGCGTGGTAGTGTGAGGATTATTCAATGCAGTATGCAGTTAACAGTAGCGAGGTTTCCGCACCAGTTGCACCTAAGTAGTGTTGCGATCGGAAACCCCGAGCGGCATGTGCGCAGAGCTTCGCACCGTTGCAGCAAGCAACAATAGAGATCGCCCGACGAGATCACTCTCGTCGTCACCGTCAGCAAGCACAATCAACTGTTCACCAAGTTCACAAGCATTATTAGAGGTCACTCACCAAGATCACTCCATGGGGATCACTCTATTATTCTAACTGCACTATTAACTCCATCTTGCTCTCTGAACAGCAGGCTGCGCAAATGTGTAACTTTGGTCGTAAGCACCAAAGGTATCTTGCTTCTATGCAGTACAACATACGAGAAGACTGCCTGAACTAGCCATATTACATATTTTCACAAGAATCACTTCACAAAATATGTTGATCAGGTGTAAGTCTGACTTCTGGACGTATACAACTAGGCACATAGGCTAGCTTCACACTCAAAACTGCAAGCAACGAATGGTGCCGCTTTACGCTCAACCATCAAATACGTTGAGTACCTCACAAATGTACCATAAATGATCAGACGATGTTATTCTAGGTTACAGCGGCAGGTACTGCTCTGTCTATAAATTACAGGACAAAACAGGACACAGATTGATAAAAACTACACTGATTTCTAGAGTTTCACTTTTCAATTTGGGGGCTGAAGCTTTGTTTTAGGGGCTAAGCCCACAAATTGGCCGCGGGACTGAATTTTGGACACCCTGTGTCGCTAGGCGGTAAACTTGCGGATATTTTTCTGGTATGAATATTCGCATATTCCGGTTAAACACATCTAAAAAATCTTGGCAAAATGGTTATGCGATTAGCGGGACTCGTCTGTGCTAACACCCGAAAATACTCCGAGAAATTATTGAAAAACGCTAAAAACAAAAACTTACTAAAAACCAAAAGAATATTAATTACCGAAATGTAAGCTAACAGGGGGCCATTTTTTTACATTTAGCTTGCCAGTGGGGCGGCGCGCACCCCTGCCCCCCGTCAGTTATGCCACTGCTATAGTCATTTCCCACTAGAGATGGCGCGGACAGAAAATTTGTGCCCGCTGTCCGGACCGCATCAGCAACTTCTGTCCTCTGTCCGCACCGCGTCCGCATTTGTTGCACATTACCCTGTCCGCATCCGCGCTGCACCGCAATCCCAAAGTTTCACCCCCTAACAGCAATGGCGATTTGCCCCCCTCACCTAAAGCACTGCGCTTCTCATAACATTTTTCACTAGATGTAAGATTTGCCAAAACATTTGGCAGTGTCTATTTTGCCGCAAAGTGTTTATTTTGCCTCATTAATTGCACTGCTGGAACTATTTTGCCTTTAGCCGACCTTGATCAGTTGAAGTGGTCACGCTTAATGACAAGTTCGAAACGTGTGATCTGCTTAGTTGACTGTGACGTCGGAGTCCAATGGACGAGTTCTGCCATGTCTTTAGCAAATTGTTGGCACCTTCTTGTCTAAGCTGCATGAAATGTCAGCTAAACCTTAACCATAATCCCTATCCCTAACACCTGACCTGAACCTCTAAATCCTTGTACCGTATTCCTAATCCCTGACCCGTTGTCTTTTTGCATATTCTATCTGTCATGTGGCCACATCAACCAATGCACTTCAACTATAGGAAATTTCATAGCCCCAGCACGGGCATCATATATATAGGCCTGATTATCCTCATGAATAAAAACAGACACTACCTATCAATCTACAAAATGTTTTTAATTCTTTTAAATTGTCACGCCACTCTTTGCTACTGTGTTCCAAGTCAGGGCAAGCTTTCTGTCACAATTTATCAAAATAAGATATTTGTTGTTGCAGTTGCACTAACTGACACACAAGCAAAAATCCCTTTAAAACACTGTTTCTACCAGCATACATCCCCTGCTTGCATTGTGTGAAAGTTTTATAGAGTTTTGTAAACTTTATATGTGTTCTGTACCAGGCGCGGATCCAGCCAGTAGTTTTAGGAGGGCCAATTTCAGTAATATTTGGTAGTCAAGTCTAATAACGGCTTCGGTACTATAAGAAAGATGAAATATATTTCACAACACTGCTGTAACAAAACAATGAACAACAAAATGGCTTTTTTAATCACGAATGTTTTTTTCTAGATTGTACAAAATCATGGTGAATAAAGATACTTTCGTAGGTTTTAGGGGGAAATCCTCCCCCCCTTGATCCGCCCCTGTTCTGTACCTGTTGCAATTGAGCATTGGTTATGTGATGCACTGTATGTTTCGCCAACCATCGCATATCTAGTCAGCATGGTGAGGTCACGGTGTGTTAACTTAAACCTCATTCACCCTGAATTTTATATTAATTGTCAATGGAGAGTAGAGACGACATACATTCAGAGCAGTTTTGCCATACAGTCAAAGCAGCATTATATAGTAGGCTACACTAATACAATGTTCACATTATACAGAAGACTAGGTAGTAAACAAACCTTTAAACTTGCAGCCCTGAACCTAAAACTTGCAGCCCTGAAAGTGTTGTCCTAATTAGATGCCTATCAGTTAGCTGTCCAGAATTCTGGAGTAGCAATTCGCATGTCAGTGCATCAGAGGAGTGACTGCAGCACGCCACCTGCAGGAAAGCTAACAGCACTTTTCTACCTACGATTCTTCGCCCTGAGGCTCCGCGAAAACGTANGTAAAAGTTGTAGGATAAACAAGATAAACAACTGTTTTCATCTAAGACAATAACTTCCGAAAAGTCTCTTCGTTTTGCAAAGATTTGTCATTAGATGAACATCCACGCGGCGCTGGCGCGGCTTAACACTTCTAAAAGTCACGCAGCGCGGCTGGTACGCGGCAAAATTTTCCAAAACCGCGGCGCGGTTGACATCTCTGCTTCCAACTCGACCACGTTGATTTGGTAGTAGTGAGATGTTCTCCAACTCAGTTTTATATCTGGAATAAAACTGGATGCGGGATACGGTACTTTTTGTCTTTCGAAACAGAAAACTGGAAATGCTGGTTGTTGTGGCACTACCTAAACTTTTTATGTAAGCTAAATTTTATTGGCCAACATATTTTTAACGTATCACCATGAACAAGAAATTGTCCAAATCTTTACACATTTGAAACTCACCAACTTAATCTTACTTACATCCAAATTGTATTAAAATTTTAAGACTCCCTGTGAAGTAGTATTGCACATTTGAAGGTTATGTTATAACATGCTTTGCAAAAAACAATCTGCAATAATAATAATCAATAATAAACAAAGTAACCTCTTATTAAAAAACTGACTACGGCTCCACTCCGGCTCCGGCCCTTCCTTAAAACAATCAACTCCGGCTCCACTCCTATTTTCGAAAATCGTTAAGACTCCGGGCGGAGTCCACTCCGACATTCCGGCTCCTGTACACCTCTGGCGGTTACCAAATTGTTTTTAGCGCGACACAAACCTGAGTTTGGTGAATACCGTGCGTACCAAGCCTCAAACAACGTATGAAAAACATAATGATTTTATGGATGATTTTCCGCAGTTTAAGTTGCTAAGTTTGTTTTTAACGGCAGGATTAAGTTCTTTTCTTACTTGCGATACAGACAGACAAAGACAAGCAGTGGTAACATTGACATTGTACAACTCCGGTTGGGATCGCCTCGGCGTGACATATTTTTTGACCCTTTGCCACCTTTGTTTGGGTCTCGACCCATACCTTGGAGAACTATTGGGCTAGATAGAACCATTGGGCTAGATAAACTAACCAACCGTTGTGTTAAGCTGCGGCGCCAAATGTTTCTTAACTTGAAGAGCTGTGGTGATAATCGAGTGCAGCTTCGTTTTCGCAAATACACAATTATTTTCACACAACTGTGTAGACCGAGTGGGCCGAATATATGCAAGTTTGTTAAAAGGACTTCTGTAACGTTTTCCAATTTACAATATTGGCTTCATCATTTTTGTGAATTATATTGCTAACTCCAAATAGCTAGCCAAATACCTAAACGTTTTGGGAAGCAAGCTTAGTGCAAGTAGTGTACAAAAATGCTACCGCAGTCACATTTCATAGCATTGAAAAAAACAAACATTTTTCAAACGCGTTGAGGGACTTTGCCTTTACGCTATCAGGTGCATATGTCAACCAGTCGCTCAAGAACTGGACAAGATCCACGTCTTATGTGTGCGCAAGTTTTGTAAACCTACGTCGGGAGTCGGGATCTCTAAACTACCATCCGGAGGCCAAATCCGGTCCAGGAAGCCATTTCAACCGGCCCGCGAAGACATTTTGCCATTAATTAAAACAATATTTTGCGAAACATTTCTTCATTCGGTAGAATGTGACATATCCCGAAAGAATTACTTCGTGTAATATGTACCGCCCTCAAACTGTTGTGCAATAGGTTATGTAACCATTGGACCAAAAAGTTTGGAGTCCCTGTCTTGAGCAAAGTCGTTACTCGGCTTCGATTGAACGTGTGTTGGTGGACATCAGAAGTGTGTAAATATAAGAAGCGCAATCGCGATGGCGGCCATGATTTCTTGCTCAACTGGAATATTGGCTGCACAAAGCATACTGCAGATCTTGCACTTATGGCATCGACATTGTCAAGCGCTTTTGCGAGAAAGTTTTACAAGCAAAAGGTGGCTTTTATCCAAAGTATAAGCTTGGAATTTTACTCAATCTGAACGTAATTATTTAGCAAAATAAGGGCCACAAAAATGGACGTTTAATGGATGATGCTATTTTATTTCAAACTTGAGACTTGGTTGTTGTTTGCCCCCCCCTTTATTCAAAATTCTTGGCTACGCGCCTGCAATGTAGTAGAACCAGGCTCCCATCCATCAAGAACCAAAAATAAGGACGGCTGGGGAAAATTTGATTTCATTACCTAAAAACAAAACTATTGTTTCTGTTTGCACGACTAACGTCAGATCATATATTTGCTTATTTTTTCCAGGAGCCGTTTGCTTCTGCAACGTCTTATTCTCGATTTCCTTGTTGCAATTGTCACGGAAAATATTTTTTTCGCTTGCTCATTTGTTGAATCATTTAAATGCTAAACCTTCGCTACAAAGTCAGCTTTTCCAAGAATCCTAACAATAATAGACAGCTTACAGTGCTAGCGATGCCCGCGTTACGTCTTTGTGCACCGCTGGCGTTACCATTAGGCGAACTAAGCGGCTGCCTAGGGCGCGCCAAAAGAAGACCAAAGGTAACAACTGCGTGGTCCACAAAGGGAAGAATGTACACCAAGTAAAAGTGACTGAACATAATGAAAGTGAATGGAACACACGTTCACGCAGTGAATGAGAAGGTAGAGGTACTACACTATTTCAGGCTTGTTGCACAAGGGTCAATATTTTCGTACTGATTTACATTTCACATGTACTAGGTAAACCTACGTAGCAATTTGGTATGAATTTTATTCATTTAATGAACTTTTGTAATGCACAACAAACTCCCTTCTTATTTCCGTGATGAGCAACGTGATGATATGTAGAAGGATCTTTGTATAAGAGGGGTGGACGCTAGCATGGATATTTTCTAGGATGCTGACAAATCTGTTAACTGCGTGCTGTCAGAGCCAACAAACCATGCCCTACAGATACAGGAAATACTTTATCAAATTCAACGCAAAATTTTAAGATTGCCATGTCAGTTTTTTGTTTCGTGCTTTTTTCTGGCTGCCCAGTTTTCATCATGGTAGGTTTATGTCAAAGCCTTCACTAAATCATGTTTCAGCCGTCCAGTGCAATCAAGATATGAAAAGCCAGAAAGCATTATTGGCGCTGGTAGCCTTGTTAGACTAGTTCAGTGCTCTTCAACCTTTTTTGTTATTGTGCACCCTTAAAGATATTTTGACCAACTCATGCACCCTATTTACTTAAACACTTAAACTCATGAACCCTATTTACAGGCAGTTCCCCCGTGTCCCCCACCTAATTGCGCCCATGCCTATAAGTAACCGGGTCTAAATAAGCAAGTCACCTAATTCAGTAACTGAGCTACATAATTCAATTGTTAATGGCTCATTGCCCGTTGCTTATTAATCACAAATAATCATCGAATTACAATTAGCTTGATAAGGTGTGATGCTTATGCACCACACTTTAGATTGTGCAAAGTCTTGGTGAAATCCTGAAAGTCATTGGTTGTTTAATGGTTCATTTTTGATAACAGAAAGTTTTTGTAAAAATTATCTGTTTAGTGTGACAAGTTTGTGACGCACCTTTGTGAACCCTTTCTTAGTGGTGCACCCCACGCATATTTTGGTGAGCCCGAGGGTGCACCGTGCACACCGGTTGAAGAGCGCTGGATTAGTTAACCTGTCAAACTTCGATTATCGGATGCACCACCTTAACCAAACAGATTCCACTGGTACGCACCGTAACGAACACGGTGGCGTTCGCGATAGTCTGCAAGAGGTTTGTTGGGCATGAGGAACTTTGTTGATTGTTACAACACCAGATTGTGACAATGGACCTCAACAAAGTTTTGAGGCCTAAGACTAGATTTTTTGTTTACATGAGTGTTGCAACGCCTGTAACTTGTGTAGGTAATATTTTGATGAACCTGGTGTTCAAATAAACTCGGTATTTATCTAAAATATTAGCGTGATGCCAAATTCTTCCTCATCTACGCGATTACAACGGAAAAGGTATGGAGGGCCCACCTTGCCTAGGACACTTGATGGACCTTGCCCGACAATTTTGAGATGTGCAGAAATAATGCACGCTTGCCAAATACAGTCGCCATGCAAATTTGCAAAAAAGTCGTGCCGCGGATGATTGAAACTTATATCTGCTTTTCGATTTTTTGCGATAACTCGCGTACCGCTGAAGCTTCGTCGACACGAAAGACATTGCAAAAAACCTGTTTGATGGCACATCTTGTGAGGTCTTGAAGACACACCTTGTGAGGTCATTCAAAGACTTATTTCAGAAAAAGGCTGAAGTTCATTGTCATAATACAAGATATGCAACCAACCAAACCTATTTTATGCAACAAGTTTCAACAAACGCTGGCAAAAAAACAATTTCTTATCGAGGAGCTACTCTTTGGGCAAATGTAAATCAACAATTCAAAGATAAATCCCATAACGCCTTTAGTAATCAATACCGATCATTTTTGTTGTTGCAATATGGATGAATGTCTGAAATAACTGCAGTATACTACTGGATAAATCTAGTTAAATTTGCAATAAGAATAATATCACTTCATCTGTCTTATCGTTTACGCATACGTTTGGCATGCGTTTCGGATTGCTCGTATGGTTTATAACGTGGCGCTTGGCATTTTGTNGTAGGCAACTGAAATATTTCCATGATCCTTATGTCAGGTCTGTTACAGTGTTTTACGCAATTGTGTCTTCGTTTACACTGTTGGCAATCGCTGAGATGTTTAATTTTGCTGGGCCACTTCGACTCGATAACCACAAGGTTTTTCGGTGTCCCGACTGCAAGGTTTCACTTGTTTTCGTTATTTTTTTGTTTTATGAATAAGTACGGCTCTATATCGTTAAAGTGGTTGTTTCTATCCACGTCGCCGATAGCTTCGTCTCGTGTGTGTTGGGGTGTGTGTAATTGCCGAACCTTTCCTAGAGAGTATCATAAATTCGCAAGTGTCTTACTTATGTGCGCTTTTTTATGTGCGCTAGCCATGTCCGTCTTGTGGGCCTTGCGGCCGAAATCAATAAAACTGCCAAAACTGTCAAACTGTTTTGATGGAGCATTTGTGATGTCAGGCCGGGAAAGAAACGATTTTGGCGTAGCCAAAAAAGTAGCGGTTTTGTTCAAAGACCTGCGGAGAGAGAACCAAACACGTTAGAAAGATTCGTTCTGCATTACAAAAGTCAGCCATTATCAAACCTTTAAAATGTAGGCAGATAAACCTAACATATAGTTTTGGGTTCCATGGAAGAAAGAGGCTATTTTTAGGGGTATTTCTGTCATTTTTCCATATCTCCAGTTGCAAACACCGAAAAAATCTGAAAATCGTAGAATATGCTGACATTCACGTCTTACAACACCCTACCGATTTTCAAATAAAAGCCGTAAGAAAAAAGTTATAACAATTTAAAATCTGAAATATTGGCAAACTTTTGACAAAAATTTGACAGAAATTTTATGCAAAATTTTAACTCTTTTTGTGGGATTGTCACGTTCTTTCAAATGGTACACTCTGAATACTTTTTGGCGTGAAACCTATTTTTTCAAATTTCAAAAAAATGCATTTTCTCACTCAAACATTGCTCCCCAAAACAATAATGAGTGTCTGTTTCATAGCTGTGGTCCTTGCATAGAATTCAAAAGGAGTTCAAACCAAAAAAAAACGGTTCGAAAAAACTAATAGGTAAGCATGAAGCCGATTTCTTGAAGATAACCGAAAATTGACAAAAAATTGTTTACGAAAAAGCAAAATAATTGCATTTTTCTCAAAAATCTCAAAGGTAAACACATCTTTTCGGGGGCTTATGGGAATGATCGCTTGAAAACGTTTCTTGCAAGGTGTTACCTGTCGACGTTGCTTCAGTGGTGTCTATAGAAAGAAATCCTTTCTCAGCACAGAATCAGACACTAAGATCTTACAGAATATATATTTCGCCCACAAAGTAGATATCATCAGTTCTTATTTTTGCGAGTTATCGCAAAACACCCGCTTGAAAACCGATATATCGGCTTCTGGTCCTTAAAATACAGGATGACGTTGTCGTAAGCAAACATATATTGCCTAGGGTGCTGGAATGACTTACTCCGACCCTGTCTCTGTGCTGCAAGGTGTTACTACAGTTATGACGTTACCAAAACTTTCGTTACAAAACGTTTACGATGAGGTAGAAACGGTTTGTATGTCTTTCAGATATTGGTTATTTAAAATTGTTACGCTGCAGAAAATAAGAACAAATAATTGATTCGCACAATCTGCAAATGCTGTTCATGTTGTGAATTGAATATAAATTTTCAGAATGCACAAATTTTGAAGTCTTGAGTCTCGAATTTCAAGACTCGTGTTTCGTGATTTTTGATGAAGTCTCGGTCTCGAAGTTTTAACCAGGTCTCGGTCTCGAAGGTTACGGTTTTGACTCCATCACTGTCTAAACCACAAAGAAAATGCCCCATGAAAGCACGCGCTCCATTCGCATCTATTTTAAAATTGTTATCATGTGGAGCTGTATACGAGTTTGCCACAAAGGCGCACTTTCTGTCATCCGTTACAGCTCAATTGGCGCAAAAATGTCGTCATCATTGCGAACTCCACACAACTGAGTCTGAAATGGACTTGAACTATCAACAACTACGTTTGAGGTTCTCTCATAGTATGTGCTTGTTGAACAGAACTCACTTCTGAAATCTTTTGTCCCAATTGTTTTCTACACTTCGGTTATCAGAAATGCTTTTTCTTTTATAAAGTGCCTGATATCTATTTTGCGGGCACTTTCCACAAATAAGTCAAAATTTAAGAACAATCAACGACCAGAACAACATTAGCGGTGAAAAAACACGTAAGTTAGACACTATCGCAACTGTTTCAAACAATGAGAAATAGACTTGTATCTTTGCACGACTATTGGACAACTTTAAAGAATTTACTAAAATCAGAGCACCACGCACGCGTATAAACTGAGCAGAATAATTATGAAAACTCGCCGCAGAAAATATAACTCTGCGCTTAGTCTTCGCTCAGAAGTGAGAACTAAGCCTTAACGATTAAGACATATTCCCACAAGCCTTTCATGGGGGTATTTCTAACAAGCCACGCAGTTATATATTGTGTGAAAAGAAGCCTGCACAAGCATAGCTTGATTAAGCTATTCACTCAGGCGCATTGGTCACACTCATAATCTCACATTATAATGGATTCTAAACTTGTGGAAGAGGATGCATTGCTACAGATTCACCCCTGCTTCTTTTTACACAGTATAAAACAACGTGTCTTCCTGTTATCAGCAGTCACTGTCTCGCTGCTTCACCTGCCTTAGATGTCTGAGGTCAACAGTCACATGAGGAAAAACGCAGTAACTATCTTAACTTAAAGGAACGGACATGAGTTAACCGCTAGCTCATCACTACATCACACCAGAATCGTAGGTGTAGGAGCAGGCAAATGTTTGGGGGTGCGAAGGATTTTTGCCCAAATTTCCCAAACTTGCACGAAAAAACTCCAAAAATAATCACCTCCAAAAAAAATAACAACTGCATTTCATTTCATGTTAGACGCATTTTTTCAAATCATGTCACTTCAAGCACCATTTTTGCCCAAATTGCACCCAAACGTGTCCCAATTTCCCCTAACTTGCCCAAAAAACATGACCTCAAAAAAGCCTCACTTTCATTTTGGGTGACATTTTTGTAAATTCAATCCCCATACAGCAATTTTGTGAAGGTGTTCACACATTTTGCCCAAATTTCCGCATATTTTGCCCGGCTTTTGAAGGATTTTACTCTCATTTTCGCCAAATCAAAAATTTTGGGGTGCGATTGAACCCCCCGCCTCCTACATCAGTGACCAGAATATTGAAGTGCAGTGTGAGTGCCATATCGGTAGATAAAATATTACTGCAAGAATTTAATCAATATATCGGATTTTCTAAAAATTTTAGGTTCTTAATCCCAATGTCCAAGGGGGCAAATGCCCGTTTCGCCCTCCCGCGCAGACGCTCACGTAAGCAGCCCACCGTATCTCTTTTAAAACAAAATGTCCTTGAAAAAATTTCAAGTGATCTGGCAATCCTAGGCCGCATAATGAGCACTTTTGAGCTAAAGCATTTCAAAAGCTGAAATTTTAATGAAAGGGCGGATGCTCAATTCGCTGAACAATATCCAAATACGCAGTTCTAGGGATGTTGGTTACATAAACTACGTTTTGCACAAAGCTACTCTTGTGAAGAAATTTAAGTATGTAGAAATAAGGAGTTCAGCTTACAATTCAAGTTCAGTAGCTATGTCAATATTTTAGTCAGGTTTTTTTTTCCGAAGAAATACAGACCAACCTTACCTTCTTTTTTTGGAAATCCAAAATGATGCATGAAAATTTTGTGGGGGAAATTGCAAAGTTTTCTCCTGGTTGCGGGCCTGTGTGTACTCCTACTGTAACTCTTGATATGTGCACTCCTATTGCAACAGGATTTGATGCTATTTCAAATGTTGAAAAAATGCCATCATACTATTTGTTCGTTTCTGAGAATAGACTGCAGCTAATATCGCGTTTTCTGCTTCTACACCAAATTCGAATTTCGAACGTTTAGCATTTCAAGTGATCTACCGCCGTCGCCGATTGCACATTCTTGGCACGTACTTTGTAGGTCAAAAAAGAGAACAATGAGGGCAGGGCCGGGTTAAGGGGGGCAACGGGGGCAATTGCCCCGGGCCCTCCGCTCCAAGCGGGACCCGTGATGACATTTATTTGTTTTAAATAAAATATTCGCTTGAAAAATTGTCGAGATTCAAAAGAGACACAAAAATACAAACTCTATATTCCGATATTGCGTTGAGTATCATTAATGATTTCTCTGCAAGTTTAGCTTTCTGCCAGTTTTAGCAATCACTACTGAATATAAATCGTTCTTTTCAATGCAAAGATATTTGAATTTTGCTTGTAACTTTTCCTAATAATCGTTCTTTTGGCATGGGTTTATTTGCTCGTGCATCCCGCCTACTGCACAAATGTCGCGAAAACGATACCATTTGCGTGAATAAGCAGCAATGCTAGTTCTGCTGTGGTTGCTGTTTAGTATCAATGATTCAGTAACTTCTTGTGGCGTCTGGAGGTAGCCGAAGCTTAACTGCGACCTTTATTTCGTCATAAAGGGTAACGTATGGTGGAAACCCACTTTTCTTCCGATGGCCACTGTTCTTGCGCTACACCATAAACATGTAAGTTAGTCAAGCTATTCACACCACATGTTGTTGCGTGGTCCGCCAGAAAAGGTTTTAATCAGTCGATTCGAAGAACGAAAGGGCAGAAAGTGAGATTGCAGTGTTTGGCAAGAGCGATGCCGAAATCTGTAATGCCAACAGGAGCTAAAAATGGCAAAGTTTCTTAGGAGAAAAAGCGCAAGGATCCAGTGGCGTGCAGAGGTCTGGTGATGCCCGGGGCGACTGCGTGATTGTATGCCATAAATTAATTATCAGCGTTCTAAGTTAGGAGACCGGAGCAAAACACAGCACTCAACGTACGCTAAGGCAGAGCAGTTCATAACTGCAAAAATATCCGCCAATACGTTAGAACAGGGGAATAGAAAACAATCAGTGCTACGTCGGCGCAGTTCACTACTGCACAAATATAAGGCTGCGCATTAAAATAGTGAAGTAAAGCGCACTCAACGCTACGACAGAACAGTTCACAACCAGGGCTCCCATTCGGTAATTTCTAATAAACCCAGATTGCACATGAAAAAAACAGAAATATTATTGTCAAAAATACATATGAATGTAAACACTTGAGGTAAAACGGTGCTTAAAATACTGATTTATGCTGCTTATAGCTTCTATTCTTAATTTTCGTCTGAAGCGTTACCATCAACATTCAGATCATTTTTTCGTTGCTCAGGACATTTTATATAAACCACCGTATTTTTCGGAACATAAGGCGCACTTAAAATCCTTTAATTTTCTCAAAAACCGAAAGTGCGCCTTATAACGCGGTGCGCCTAATGTATGA
>JGI24021J15306_10008364_pt1 | contig 12725 bp, 10 predicted proteins | sample Ectturendosymbi1_FD_15306 | JGI IMG/M metagenome (IMG submission 15306) | reverse complement strand
TTCAAGGTTTGATGACAGTTTGAAAATGTATTTTTAATAGTATATTAAAAAACGCATTAGCTCGCGGCACCCCTGGGTATTGTAAATGGCACCCTGGTTGGGAACCACTGGCCTAGAAGACGCAACGCTGAATGAAGTACATTGGAAAAGCTCGCAGGAGACTGGCCCGAGGTAAAACACATTAGTTTGTGTACAGCAGGGGTCACCAACCTTTTCGAAACTGCGAGCTACTTCTCCTGCACCCATTAATTCGAAGGGTTACTAGTTTGATACACGCTTCTGGAATAAAAATTTTACTCAATTGACATTTAATTACTTTAGTACTGATATTCGTTAATGTGAAGAGTCTGAAGACATTGACCATGCTAATCTTGTTTGTAGAACAGGCCCGCGGGCGACCTGCATATTCCTTGCGGGCGACCTGGTACCAGCGGGCACCACGTTGGTGACCCGTGGTGTACAGCCACTACAGCTGCACTCGTGACGAGCCAATGGCAACACAGCGCGTAAAGCTTTCACTTGAACACGGGCGCGCAACCAGGCCGTGAGCAACCGGGCCATTGCCCCTTCCCCGAAATTTTCACAATCATGTTTAGTTTTTAACTGCACAAGCCCACAGCCAGGTTTTACGTTTTGGTGGAGCAAAATATATATTTTAGAGGGGCAAGGGTTTTGTTTTAATCATATGTTTAAAACAAATTTTCTTGGGCACAAAAATATTTTGGGGCCACTGTCCTCTAATTCCCCCTTGGCTACGGGCCTGTAGGCACAACAACAAGTTCCAATGGATTTGCACCCTCGAAAATATCAGCTGGTTGCGACCCTTCTTGAACACATCCATTGACGCCAAACACGAGGCTCAACAGGCCGCAAGTCCCGTTTTTGAAGTTTTCGGTATGACCCGCCCGGGATTCAAACTCTTCCGTGTCATTTTCCACTAGGCACTTACCCGGGCAAATGTTGCCTTTTATGAATAAAGCCCCAATCGGTTTTGATGATACTTATGTACATTATCTCATTTTGAAAATGAAAGAAGAAAAGATACATTTACCTGCCAATGAAAATACATCCAAATAACAGATAAGTATTCTTTTTGGAAAAAGGTTTTCGTTGAGGCAAACTAATGAAAGAGTTATTTTTTATAGTTTTGTGTTATCTGTTACAACTGTTGGGCGCAATAATGTATAAAGTGTCTGATAAAAGTTTCAAGGTACTCGAAAATAAAATTATTTCTGCCTTGAAATGCGAAACATAAATTTCAAAAAGTTAAACCTTTCGCTACTTACAAATTGCCTATTTGTGCCCTGTGCATTAGCGTTATATATCTACAGTATCAACTCGTGCATCAGTGTTATATATCTATCAACTCGTGCATTAGTGTTATATATCTATCAACTCGTGCATTAGTGTTATATATCTATCAACCCGTGCATTAGTGTTATATATCTATCAACTCCTACACTTCTCTGCACAGTGCCAGCGCTACATATTCCTGGCCGGGATTCGGCGTCTTCATTGACAAAGGGTACATGGATGCAAATGGGCAACCGAGTATGAAGGCTTACATTGGTGTTGAAAAATATCAACATCATGAAGGCATATTGGTTACTGCCTCCACAGATTTTGGTCCCGTCATGGTAAGAACGTAGAGTACTTCATTTAAATCAGTACGTTAAGAGAGCACTCACAAATCCATGCGCAAGCAAATTTGGAACAAGAACTACCGTAGGCTTAGAAGTCAATATTAAATGGCTCCATAACTAATTTTTACAAGATGGATGCTTTCACTGGGTGAAATAAATGTAAGATGCAGCACACGTATTACTGTTATTTTTATTTTTTTAAAACTGGTTTTGTTCAAAACATTTGAAAACATCTCCAGTTGAAAACATTTTAAATATGTTTATCATTAGTTGTGAAAACACCCGGTTGCTTTACAGGTTAATGGACTTCGGGTTAATCCTGGAAGCTATTATGAAGGTGTCCTTGTCTCAGGCCAAGGACCGTACCTCGTTCTTCGCTTTGAATTCGGCCTTACCTTGAGACTGCATTGGAAAGCAGGGTAAGGTCATTGCGACACTTTGCAACCAGTTCCAAACAATTTACTACTTACTCCAGCACACACAAAACTTACAACTGTTTCTAAAGTAATTTTTTTCATAAGTAGTCTTTCCATTTCATCCTTTCCTTTCGCGTTAGAGAAAAACACGTTCTTACATATAGGAGCAGACGATATCGTAGTTAATTTTTTGCTCAACTGCTTCACTTCTAAAACATTTTGTTGCTAAAGTAAATACATTTTTAATTTGCCAATGATAAATTGTGTTACATTGAAGTTTTATAAGTCAGATTTTTCAAGAACAGGCTCGTTATTGTGGGTTCTTCTTTTCCGTAGCTTCTCTTGCTTCCGCTAAACTGGAAAATGAAACAAACTAGCGAAATAATGACGCAATTTTTTGTCTCGCGACTAGCTTACGACTTAGTTTTTCCGAATGCTCATTGCTCTCTGTTTGTGTTTTGTATGTAAAGGTGAGCGCATCACCGAGAAACACTTGGTTTCATTGCACATGTTTCATGTTGTATAATCAAATTTGTTGAAATAAAAAGTGGCTTTACATTCGATCATTCTCCCTCGCAATCATCCATTGTTTCGTTAGAATACTTGTCACTCTTGACAAAAAGTTTTCGGGAAACGTAAGTGGACTTTGCGGATATTTTGACTTCGATCGGTCCAATGACTTTGCAATCAGTGTAACAGGAGAATCAGCAAAGGACGAAGTGGCTTTCGGAAACTTCTGGAAATACAATCGGACCACACACAATTGGTTCACACCAACTAAGTAAGTTCTCCATGGTTAAAAGAATGAATTTATCCACAAAGCATAATAAAACTATGATCATTTGCCGAGAGAGTTTCTTCCTTGGATGCCAACCCGGGTCAGTCGCACAAATGATAAAAAATATTATTAATAAGAGATAAAGACATTTTATCCAAGTTGGTGGTGACAAATCGCTTACATTTTTGTTTTCAGTCACCTGCCTCCAAGTGCTTTTTATACACGGTGGTAGTTTGAACCGCTGCTTTTCAATGGCAGATCGAAAAGTTCTGCAAGTCAACGATTGAAACCCTTCGTGGTTGCCGGTTTTTGTTTCAGCAGTAAATATTTTTTTCTACAGGTGCCCTGACCGAATGAATATGCCCACTATGGACGCATGCTTCAACCACAGATCCTCTGACTTCATCAAGAGTAACCATGTCTGTGGTTTATTGAATCATTCCTTGTCCCGATGCAGCGGTTCTATTAATGCTACACTTCACAAGATGGCATGCGTGAAAGCCTTGTGCAAGAAGGATAACTTCCTGCAGTCGTTGGAGACGGCGTTGACAGGATTTGTTGCTGAATGCAGTATTCGCACAGGCATCCATTTTCCGAACCTGAGGGACAACATCGGAATATGTGAGATCGTGTTCTGCTGTGCACAATTTTTTTGAAAATCTATGAATTGTACTGTTTTCTAAAAAACAATTTGAACAGATCTATACAATGTAAGTATGTCTAGGTTAACAATCAAAATAGGTAAGATCACGATCAACTTTTTAATTTTGTTAAGATGGAAGTCCCACTTTTTTTACTTCAGTTCAAACAAGCAGTTGATCATCGGTGGCAAACTGTGACAGAATCCTTTTTCAAAGTTTTCATAAGAGATGTGAAATAAAACCCATTTTTTTGTGAGAATGTAAAACCAGTTTGTGCAAAGTCACCGCTGTTTTTTTCAAAAGTCTAATGCTTTAAAATATTTTGTCACAATCCTTTACCATTTAATAAATTCCAGTTATGATGAAAAAAACCCTTACGATGATATCAGAACAATGCAAGTTGCATGATTCAATGTATTTCTTTATTTTAAGAGCAGCAGAAACAAAATCCAGTGAAGTATCTTGCTTGGATTTTTGCGTTGCTGATTCTTGCCTGTTATAGCTTTCAGCTGCCCGAAGAATTCCAAATACAGGGAAAGTGTCCCAGCTTGCCAAGCATCTTGTCTTGACCGAGATGGTTCTCATTGCCGAAAGATTAAAGAATTGGCCGAAACTCCTGTTTTGGAAGGTTAGTAAGCGTTTGTACACAAATCGAGGGCACACCTAACAAGAGGCATTGCCAATCCTTGTTCACTTTTTGTCAGATTCAATGCAGAATCCTTGCAATGAATAGCAGAGTAAATTTCTTTTTGTGCTATGAGCAATTTATAGTGCGGGTTTTAATTGTTTAGCTAAAACCCGTGAAAATCCTTAGACTCGTGAATGCAATGTTTTCTAGCAGAATTAACAATAACCAGATATAACCATGGTTGTGCTTTTACTGAGAACATCAGCAGCGACATTAAGAAATCATTATCTACATAGGAAGCATTGAAATAAAGAGTGTTTACGTAGCTGGGAGTGCTTCATGGAAAATTCGTTTTCACTTGCCAAATGAACTGTTGATCTCTTTGAACAAGTAAAACGATAGGTGTAAAAATATGTTTCCCCTCGGGTATTTATGCTATAGGCTTACTTAATAGCCTCACTGGTTCAAGAAACCCTTGAAGGACTTTTCATATGCTAATAACCATGATTTATCACATTGACTTCACAAATCATATGCAAGTTAAATTTCTGGTGCTAGCGTCTAACAGCATTTAGCAATCTGTCTGATTTGTGATTCCACATAGAGTAACCATTTTAACCGTGTAAAATATCCAACAACGCGATCTCTTAAGACATTTAGCCTGCTTGTACAGTCTTTCAGGAAATTGCCGTTTATTTTTGAAAAACTTGGTTTGGCTCCCACTTACTTCAACTTCGCACCAACACAAGTTGAATTTCAGACAAAAATTTCCTGGCGCATTTAGCCTTGAATCGCAAAATCACAGAAAATTGGAAGTGTCAATCAAGTGGCGTTTTTGAAGAACGTACCTAGTCCGGAAATGAACTATGCCAAAACACAAATTTCAACGAAATCACGCTGGACATTTCTAGAACAACAGTTTCTATCGTCAGCAAAAAATAATTGAATGAATTTATTCTGTCGATGAAAGCAATTGGCTTTGAAAAACCTTACGTAATTTCAATGAATTTCATCCTGATTTTTTCGTTTTGCCAATCAAAAGCAGTGTTAAAGTAAGAAATTTGTGGATTGGTCTGTTGCTATCTAATCAACATGGTAAAAATTCTTATGAAACTATTCAACAAATCCTCGTCGCTTCGCAACCATGCTTTCGATATAGACTCGAACCGTTTCATACTGTTTACAAAGTCATTATCAGTTTCAAATATGTGAAACTTCTGATGCATCTTTGACCTTTTGATACAACCTACGAAAAGCAGTTTCGGAATCAAGTAGTTATCAGAGAACTGCAACGGTTACGCTTGTAATCCTCGCACAGCAAATGCAACGGCCAAGTCGTTGCTTGGCAACCAGTAAGCCACGCGCGACGAGTCCTAGCACTGGTGGTTTCATGTCGGCAACACAAGAAGTATCTGATGGAAAGGCAGTTAAAGTTTACATAAGGTTTGCTGCGCTGCACCGAAAAGACAGCGCATGGTGTTTACGTCACGTCTTTTATAGTCTCATATCATTTCATGGCAGTGACGTAGCCAGCCCAAACCTTGGGGGTCAAAATGTTTGACTTCAGTCGAGAAACAGTATTTTTCTTCAGGACGCCGCTTCTCAAACCACAAAATGACTAGGTATGTTAAAAATTTAAGGGGGCCAAGGTCTCTGGTCCCCCCTGGCTACGCTTATGTTTCATGGTACCATTCACGTCTGTTTTGGGACTTTAGTTATTCCATTGTCAAGTTGCTCTAATCTAATGGCATTTGGCGATTTGTTGGTAAGGAAGCTATTATCCACACACGTCTCCAACTATTTGGCACAGACAGAAACGTTTAATGTGAGTTAGAACAAATGGAAGGCTTTTTGTTTGGAAAATCGCCTGCTTCTCAGACCATTTGATGCAATAAAATATGTGTTTTAGTAGGCTTAAAACCGATTTAAAATCATTGACAGTTAGACAATTTATTCCAACTGTAATATTAAAACATGATGCCGACAGGTGCATAGTTATGAACAGATCACAAGTATCACTCCCTAGCCAAAGATTTGGAAAACAAACTTCATTCAAAAGAAGTCAAGCGGTTCGCGCGAAAGCTGAAAGTCTAACGCACGATTTAGAAGTTGAATGTAGCTCCTCCGTTTATCACTTGAGTTCTTCCAAAGGTTGGCTGTTATTCAGACTTCCGTAAATCTTGTCACTGTTGCGTGTAACGTGGTTTAGGTCGTCGTTGGCGGTAAAATAACTCTGGTGATTTGCCCGAGTAACCGCAATTTTCTTGAAAGTAAAAATTGGTGTACTGTAGTTGCGTTCATTTATCCTGGTGTTGCGAAATAGCATAGACAATAGCCAAAGCCTCAAAATTGTCAGGAGCAAGGCAGAATGATATTCGAAATTATGAGAATAAGAAGACAGAGGCCAATTTCCTACAAGTCTAGAGAAAAATAACAGACGAAAGTTGTCTTACAGGAAAGATATTTGAAAAATAGCCGAGACACCAGGAATTAAAAAATGTACTTCCAGCGATGGGTGAGTTCTTTTCGGAATGTCAAAGCCACCTAAATGAAAAAAAGATTTTACTAATGTCTACAAATAAACAAAAGTACTGCATATATTAATTGCAAAAGATATTTTTTTTAGTTATTTTTGTAGTTTTTTTTCTTTCCATAGACAGTGTTAATTGCAATTGAATAGAGATTACATGTTTCAGGCCAAACGTTTCCTAATTGAGATTGACAAACGTCACAGGTAATTAAGTTCAAGTCCACTTAAAGCTTTTATGTTTTGCAGGATGCGTTTGCAACCCTGGTTACATTTGGAGTGGATTTGAATGCGTTCCTATGAAGGAATGCGGATGCGTCAGTCCTACTAATAGACTTTATTTTAAGGTGAGCTGTATAAATGTTCGACGGCAGCGTTTTTCTGTTTCGCAAACGGTGATTCCAGAAAAACGAATGGCTTAGCACAATGATTCCCAAGCTTCCTAGGCTTGCGACACCCCATATAAGAGAAATGTAATTTGCGGCACCAAGTGGTGAATCCATCGCCATTTGCATTAAGGTTTGATGACATTTTTAAAATGTATATTTTAATGTGTTGAAAAACGTATTTGCTCCGGGCACCCGTGAGTATTGCAAATGGCACCCTAGGGTGTCGAGGAACCCCGGTTGGGAACCACTGGCTTAGCATGACGTATGATTGAATAGCTGGGGTGAATTTGTGTTGCTGATGTTTCCGAAATCTGATTTTTTTCTTGATAGTTTTCTAACCACTGCAGGTAACACTGAACTACACCCTCGACTCTTAATTCTGCGAACTTTGCCAACCAAAACGCGGATTAATGTAGTTCCATTTAATATTCATGGAAAAATACAATATCGTAAATTGCTGTGGCCATTGCACATCTAGAATTACAGAAGTATTCGTAGATTCGTAGAAAAACGTAGTCAAAAACATTTTCCAGTAACAAACAATAAAGATAACATCAAAAACAAACTTTTGAAGCCCACACATGTAGTTCCAAAACCATATTGACTTGCAGTGTCGCTTAATGGGGCGGTAGTTGAGTTTGACACGTTCCAGTGCAATGGATCAATTAACCTTTGACCTGCACTCTTCACAGCACGGGGAGTGCCAGACAGATCAAAACTGCCATTCCAAGTGCCAGTGTCGGAACGGATTGTGGAACTGTGAAAAAAGCCCGTGTTACCCAAACCAGTACTGCGGACTTAGAGACGGCGAATGGGGCTGTCACTACAAAGGTTTGGCAAGTGTTTGATGGCTGGACGTTAGAAAAAAATACTAAAAAATGTTAGCNAAGGTACATAATATGTTAAAACTTGAAGTGCGATACTTGACTGTACTTAGTACNGCAGTGCTTTATTCCATCAACTGCAACTGTAAAATTATGTTTCTTTTCAGCAACACACCNCTACTCAAGAAGAGGCATGCACCAGCCGGCGTTTTTATAGCCAGGTCCAGCAACCTAGTTGATTTTGGCCCGGTCTGAGTACCAAAAATTTACCAGACAGGGGCGGCCCATGCAGTCCTCTACTCTCAAGCCAGTCGTATCATTTGCTATTGCACAAGCAATGAATTTTGACAATCCAGTTTTTTACAGATCTCTGCAAATACAACAATGGTGGGTGCAGTCACACGTGCGTGTGGTCGAATGGAATGGCCAGGTGCGATTGTCCAGAAAGACATGGACTGTCCAAAGACAATAAGACCTGTGTTAAACTGAGTGAGTTTTCTGTCGTGGCTGTTCACTATGATTTCATTGATTTAATAGCAAGAAGTTCCAGGGTATCTCAAAATGGCTGTGATCGATAATAGTTTGCAAAAATGTGCCATAACTTTTACTTTACAATACTAGCTGGTATGCCAAATCTTGTACTGTGGCAAACTTCTTTGAGTTTAAAGTTGTACTTCTATATTACTTCTTCAAGCAAGGCATGGTTTAAACTCTCGGTTCAGGTGGTGTCCTTTGGCGGTCCTGAATTTTTAATGGCAGGTGCACCTTATCGTGCAAGTTGTTTACAGCAGCGCAATCTGGCTTGTGAGCGGTATTGAATTCGTGTGAAAAGAGCCCAATTTTGGCAAAAACAGCTAAGTTTTAAGTTAAACGTTGTAACAATTTGATCATGCAAAGATCTTTTAAACTTTCTCTTAAAAGAGCTTTTCCCAAACCTTGCAAGATATCTCAAATCGTTTAGCTGGGTAAAGGATTAAATGTATAAGGCGCTAAATAGAAAATAACGAATTGTTGCAAAACGGTGAAGTGAACTGAAATTGTAAGACTATCACTGAGTAAATGAAATAAGAAATACAGCACAAATTTAGATACTGCACAAAGCATTCCGAAGTCGAAAAAAACAAGTTTCGGAAGAAAACCTAACCATTATCTTCAGATTTATTGATCTACTATTCTGTGGAATTCAGGCAAACAAAGTACTTGCGACAGCCGTCTAGCTCAGTGGAGAGAAAGTTACACGAAATGGAGAGAAACATACGAGGATTTTAAAAATGGACAACATATGTCATGTGCCGGCAGTAAGTCGACTTGGAACTTTCCAGATGAAGAGAAGATCCACTCAGGTATGTTTGCCGTTCATTAATTTTTTCATTCCCTGTTGAAATCTGGTTGAAAACCAGTTTACGCAAAGAAACAAACAAATGTTTACATCATAGTCAGCAGCAAATAACGAATAGGTCACAAATTGTTATCGAACATGTTTAAAAACATTTAAGAAGGTTGCATTTTGTTCAAAATGGACACAGCCATTTTTTCCGGAGTCTTCAAGTTTTACGGTTAAACGGATGACCAGCTTTTGAAGAGTCTAATCTCCAAGATTTATCCGGGAACTGAAAAATCACTGTAGTGTACTTTTATTATACTGGAAGAAGAATCAATTTGCCAAACTTCAAAAATTGGCTATCGTAAAAAAACGCAAGATTTTCATTGTCGTGTTTTTATGACCTACTTGAACAAAGATTGTGGAGGTTTTTATTTTCCCATTATTTTCCGCAGTAAAGAAAAAATTTAAGAGCACTTTAAATAAAAGTAGTACGCAGGTGCAGTTAAACTTCGATAGCCGTTTATAAACGTCTCACTAAATCGCATCAGACAAAACAAAAGCAGTTTCATATTAAAAATATCAGATAACCACTGAATGCCAGTAAGCTGTCATCCACTGTTTCAAAATAAAGAAAATCTTTGCAACTTGAAATTAAGACTCATGTCAGAGTTTGTTGTACAATTCATCCCCGGCAGTGTTTCGCCCCGCCCCATTTCACGAAAATCAGTTAGAGACACGTGTTACTTTTTTATTCTAGGTTGCAACACGTGGTGGACGATGTGGTTCGACACTGATAACGCTACAGGATGCGGCGACGATGAAACCTTGCAACGTATTCAAATGAAACATCCTGGAATGGTGTGCAACCACCCCCTTGCTATAGAAACTAAAGTTGTCGATGCAGGAGGCCAGTGCTTAAAGTACGTAACACTGCAGTTGTTTTTTGCACTTGGTTAAAACCTATCTTACTTTGTTGATATGATTTAGGAGTAAAAAAGCAGATAACTCGGAATGTTGTGTCATCTTTTATGCGCAACAAATGCTCGTTAGGAGTCTTATCAACGCAATCTGACCGATTTAACTTTGTCTCTGTCAAAGAAATCTTCCATACTTTACAGGACACTAGAGGACATCCCCTTCCGCCGCAAGAGCCCCAATGCTGGACTGCTGTGTGACAACAGCGATCAAGAAGATGGTCGCAACTGTCCCGATTTCGCAGTCAGGTTCCTTTGCCTTAAAAAAAATTGACTGCGATTACAAGAAGAATGACGAGTTGCAAAAGAGTTCTTCACAAAGTCTTAAAATATCACTTTTGTAAAAGCTAGATCGATTCATTATGCCTATTTCGCTTTGCTATGATCCGCGTATACTATTGTACTTAAACGTATATCTTGTATATACTGGCTTTCATCACAATATTTTGTACCATTTTTGGACAATCTCCATAAATGGACAGTATTCAGCGGAAAATGACTTAGAATTAAGATTAAGTAGGTTGAGCTTTGCGTCATTTCAGATATTCTAAATAGCAAATAAAGGTTTTGCAATATTGAATTTTGTTGTGGTCAGTTTTTCTCTTAAACTTGGTAGTGTGTTGCAAGCTTCAGCGGACGAAAAAATTTGGTTTGCTCGCGTAACACGAGTTGCATACCATGTACTGAAGGTTTCGTGCTTTTGCCTTCATTTTGTGATTAAAGCATATGAAAACCAGTAGATGCAGTGACTTTTAAGGCTTTTGAACTAATCTGTAAAATATGAGATGCAGGTTAAGCAAGGGTATGCTTGTGCAAATCAGCTGCTCAACCCTACTGCGTTCAAAGGGCAGACTGAAGGAAGTTGCCAGGAAGGGTGATAGGTCGAATTCAGTCACAAAGCTCGTGATGTCCCTCTAACAGGAACTTTTTCTAATCAAATAGTTTTTATTGGACAAACAGCAATGGTTGAAAAGATTGACACTTACGTTAAACAAACACAGTTTGAAGAGCTGTGCAAACAAGTATTTCAAGTGTATCCATACAATGTACAAGCTTTCATAGACAAGATTTGAGCCGCATGTCCTTTTTGACAGAGCGCTTGCATTTTGGGTTCTGCTTCACAATAGCAAATATGATGTTTGGCAGATGTTTAGGACTTTTCAAAACTATTTTTAGACGATGATTTGTAGGAGAATGGCATTTCTTTCGAAATAGATTTCATAAGAAAAGACCATATATTGTTGCTTTTTTTCATTAAACTTGAGCTGTTGGGAAATATATTCACATTTGACCGAAGCATTGTTCTCGAACACCCACCCACTTGTGTAAATATTGTCTCTAAAATCTCTCACCAAGCCGTGAAGCGTCTCCATCATCCCCTTTTTGTTGTTAGTAGACCGTTACCGCCTCTTCACTTGCTGCGAATGGGGCGAAAAGGGCGACGGAGCTAAAATTAGCATTCCTCTTTCACCAAAAAGAGGCGGAGCCAATTGGAGAGACGTGGCCCGTACATTCTTTAAATCGCAAATAGAAAAAATGGCATACGTAAGTTCAGTTTTTAAGGTGTTTTGAGAGACCGAAGCAGTTTCTCAAAACACAAGTCGAAACGCGCTTTACTACCACCATCAAAATACACTAAAAGCTTGCTTTACGACCATCGCGGTATTTAAATAAAATGGTTTGCGGTCTCCCAAAATGTCTTTGCGGTGATCACGGTCAAACCTTTGAAAAAAACCTGCGTGAGTTGCTGCGAAACGACAAATGTTTTGTATCGTTTTGTAGTTGCTGCAGAATCTTTAGTTGTGCAGAGTTCCAAATCAACGATGAAAACAGCGATATTTCAATGCTGTTTTTCCTCCCCAGGAACACGCTGTTTGAATTCGTTATTTTAAAAGTGCTATTGTCTGAAACTCAAGTACTGTACTAAGTTTGGGTATCCGGCAGCCATCTCAACGTCAGACATTTAAACATCTTACAAACGAAATACTGAAACACAGACACAGGAAAATAACAGCAAGAATAAAGAAAAAGCATAGAAGATTACAGCGAGTACAATTAGCATCTATCACAGGATTCCAGTAAGCAGTCAAGAGCACTAAAAACAGAAACTGAAATTGTGATCGACGCGCCTGGTACACCAAATAAAAACAAGTGCAATAAATCAGTGTGGCCTAAATGCTCAAAATTTTCAGTAAGTCCGCCTTTGGCGAGAATTTCAAGAACATCATTATAACACGAGCTGTGAAGTAAACGTTACAGTGCAAGAAAAGATGGAGTTCGGTTTCTGTATCGCCACAAACACAAACGTGTATAATAGTTATTATGGAAATATTCAACGGGCTGTGTGCGAAGCATAAAAAGTATAGACATCAGATGAACATTGACTCCCAGCAGGTGCGACGTAGCTGTTTTTTGATAAGTTCATAATAGGAATTTAAGCGATTCATGAAACTTTCACAATTTTGTGAAGAAGTGCTTTCAAAACTTTGCTGAAGGAAGAGGCTTGCGAAGTCGTCGATGTTGGTGAAAATTATTAACGTCATTACATCGTTCTTTTTTCTACTGATAAATCAAAGCCATC
>JGI24021J15306_10008363_pt1 | contig 12725 bp, 10 predicted proteins | sample Ectturendosymbi1_FD_15306 | JGI IMG/M metagenome (IMG submission 15306) | reverse complement strand
AAACACTCGAAGCAATGAATGCTGACGCTTTGTCCTCAAACACGTTTATTACATCACAAACGAAAGAAAAATGATCAGGCAATGTTATTCCTGATCACAGAGGAAAGTGTGAAGCTTGCGGTGAATAAATGTCATAGGCTACTGCCTTGCTCTTCCATTCAATTTTTTCTGCAAACCGCGACGGTATCGCGATAACGCAATTTCAGAAACAGATTGAAGAAAATGACAGAACAGAAAACGGGTCGGTGGGAAAAGCAATTGTGTTCTTGTGCTTCCGTTTCTATTTAAGGGGGTTCAAACCTTTGTTCGGGGTGCTAAGCCCCGAGCAGCTCTCCGTGGCGACGTGATCTGTGCTATAAACCCTTTCAAGCATCTGGCGCCCCTGGTTTCTTCGGTGTTGCTGGACATTTTGTAACAGGTTATAAGTGGTTATCTTTCCAGCTGATCTAGCTCAATTTTGATGGTGCAGTTAAACACCCCCCCCCATGACCACACCCACCACATGTGACACGGCAGACCACCAGTTCCTTGCACAGGAAGCCATACTAGACGATGTGATACCAGTAGAAATTGGTTACCTTTCCAGCTAACTTAGACCCTCTGGGCTCCGGCTCTATACTGCCCGCTTTTTTAACATTACACCACCCAGATAATAAACGCCCAGAAAGTAAACGAATAACTGGTAGTTGGCAGCGACGAGTAAAATGCATAATGCGTAAATCGTAAAACTTGTGGTAGCTGATAATGCCGCAGAAAGCATACCACGATGATATGAACAACCAGCTGTCAGTTTGTGGAAATCGAACTCACGCTTGGTGTTTCTTTGCCGAGAAAGTCGCTTAGAGGCACGTGCTTGCAGCACAGAAAGAGGTACGAACGTTCTTGCTTTGGCTTGAAGGGCAGTGTTTTCATACACGACGCTGTGTTGCGTGAACGACAGAATTCTGCTCAATGTTAAAAGCACTTGAGATATAATTCCAGCCACCACGAAACTGCTCCTAGAGTCCTGATAGAATGCACGCAACAGCTTCGACCGACACACTGAGTATCTATGCTGAAGCAGATCAGCAAAGACGGTTGGAGCAGATGCAAACGTTGGAAGAGGACATGGATTGTCTGTCACAGGGGACTCCAAACTACTGCCCGCGAAGCTATTTCATGCGGCCACAAAGACATTTTGTCAATGAAGAAAAAATAATTTGTTGAGTTGGTAGAATGTAACATGTCCCGAAAAAAATGCATTGCGTAAGATGTCCGGCCACTGTTGTGTAACAGCTTATGTGGCCCTCGGACAAAAAAGTTTAGAGACACCTGGTCCGTCAGATTGCACTTCAGATTGAATTTGAGTATTAGCTTCCTAAGCCTTAGCAAAGTTACGTGCAAGTCCTGACCCACAGTAGATCGCTCTCGAAAGTTTGACAAATTTACTGTTTTGCAGCCGCACGGGGAAGCCCTACTGACGTAACCTGTTTTTACGTGGAGAATAACACAGTAAAAAATGCATGCCGCTGATCTTTAAGACATTCGCGATAATGCGAGACGAGCAGTTCATTGGTCAAATGGCAAGAAAAATCTTTTCAATGTGAGAACACTTTTAAACTTTGTATAAATGCTACTGTTGCACGCACGTCCAGTCGTCCAACAAGCAAAAGTTGCGAAAGACTGTTACGACTCCAGTCGCTAAAACAGTGCTAGATTAAACTTCAGGAAATCTCGCTTTCTTTGCTTCAATTTTTACCGAAGCAGCCACATCAAATAGTGCGTCTGATGAGTTAGTGAATATTGAACCAGGAGTTTCTGGTGATTGACCAGTCACAGAAACAGGTTATAATAATCAGATGCATTGTTCAAAAACACTTTTAAAACGCCAAGCAACGCATTTGAATTCGTTACGAAAGACACAAAAGTTTAGAGTTACAATGAAGCGCCTGTTGCTTAATCCATGCACATAAAGGAAAAACGGGCACAGCAAAAGTTTGGTTCGTCTAAAAACGCTGAAAAATCTGGTTATTAGAACTTACTAGATACCGTTACTCTTCAAAAAATTCGCTAATGAATCCCAATTCCAGCTGCTGGATTTGCTGTAGGTAGGCAAAAAATCTATGAAGACCAAGTAATGAACACCGGCCAAAGGCACTATACTTTAGACTCGAACTGTTATGTGATAGCTTATGTGGCCCTTGGAGAAAGAAGTTCCGAGACCTGCTGTAGACGACATTGTCTACAGCAGAGTTGTGGAGCCGACCTCAAATTTCATGTTCCGGCTCCAGGCATCTAAATTATTTGGTTCCGACTCCAACATATAGAAGTTTTTGGGTCCAACTCCAGAACAATTTGATCCATTAAGAACTAAAAACCATTGTATTACTTGTATAACTCGCTTGCCCCACAAAATGTCTTTGGAACCGGAACCCAAATTTCAGGCTCCAGCTCCACCATTTAAAAGTTTTTGGCTCCGGCACCAGTCATCTAAAACTACTTGGTATGAAGCTCCGCCTCCACAGCCCTGGCCTACAATAGACAATTATCAATATTAACAAAGCAGAAACATCAAGATCAGCAGCGAGTACGGTGCGCTGATAAAAGCATTAAGGCATTGACCTAAAACATAAAATGCCCGAATCTCGTATTACCTAGTACCTTAAATCAACTGCATTGGTTGCTAGTGAGTACAACTTGCAAGTTCACAAAAGGCTTTTTCAGACCAGTCGAAAACAAAAAAAGCAAATTTCGTAAAATGGGACTGAAAAATTACCTTGGCAACATGGTAAAGTTCCTTGGTGAAAGGGTCGTGCATACAGATTAAAAACGACCGCAATACGAAGGGGAAATGGTCTTGGTTTGACGAACGCTAACCTACTGAAATAGGTTACAAGTGCCGAACACGTTCCGATGAACTTTGATTTAACTCGACTAGCATCAAAACGCGTCAGCCGGCAGTGCAGGTACACACCTGCTCCATACTTCTTTCTGAGACGCTTCCAGCTCAGGCCTAAAGGTATTATTCTTCAGACTAATCCCCTTCAGCAAGTGTTGCCGAATCGCCTTGAGATCGTTCAAATTGCTGCCCAGGAACAGCGTGAAGCGATCGTTGTCCTCCTGCGAAAGACCGTAATCTACAAAGAATGCTACTCGAAAGGTGGTCCATTTGAAAGTTCGTGTTCGGAAGCCAGCAACGTGCGCTTGAGAGACAGATGCACATACTTCTACTGATTCACGAGCCTCAGCCCTTGATATGGGTGACAGTGTCACTCAAATTTGAGTTTGCTTTCAAGGCAAACATTCCGAAACATGCAAAGCGACGTTTCGTGGGTCAAAGTGTAAATTATGCTGTTCCGTCTTCCTTATCTTTCCTATTCGCCGGAGGCGTACGGACAAAGAAAAAAATTATTCATGAATTGTCAAAACAACCTTTGCATTTACAGAAAATTTAGATGAACTCACCAACTTAACGGGAGACCAAATCCGCACTCATAAGTAACAGAAAAATAAACGAAACTGAAAAAAACAATGCTCACTAGTCATATGTTGCTGCTGTTTACTGTTTTGCTTGAGTTTTGCAACAATATTTCCGTGCGACCTACGACCAGCAAAAACTTTTAACTGTGACTTGCAGAAATGGAGTGCAGCTGAACAGAAATAAGCCCAATCCAAAAAGGGAAATATTAGTGCACTTCTGTTTGTAGGAGCAATACATAAAAGATTTTACTCATCAGTGAAAAACTATAAATAATTTTAACCAGCAGTAAAAAACAATAAGGAAAAATTGCATACCTGAAAACCCATTTCAAGCAAACATTGTATGGCGCCGTCGAACGGTATTAATTTTTCCTGGAACGCTTTGCTGTCGATGCGCACAGAACGATATTTTTCATTTTCAATGTTGCTGTGAATGGTAAACTTTCGTCAATACTAGCGAACAGAAACGGAAAGCACTAACGACCACCACGTCTCGTAAAAATGACACGCAATGCCTTCCGCATCCTTGGGTACAACGCAGTCACTACAATGGAATATCACACATCCCAAACATTGGCTCCCACACTATCAAATGATTACAACTTGGGTTTTTTTCCGTCATAGACCGAATTTTTTTTATGACCGAAAAAATTAAGTCAATTCGGTCATAATGTGCGACAAGTTAGGCTAGTGAATACTGTTTTGGCAAGTTTGAACACTATTACGGGACAAATGACCAAAATGTTTCAGTGAAAAAAAAACAGCTTACAACCAGTGGTGTATGCCGATCTTCCAGGTGTACACAAGTACCCTATTTAGGCACGTTTGAAATTAGCGGAAACATTAGTAAATGAACACAAATGTACTTCTATGCAGTGTCACAACCAAGGTTTAACGAAAACCACTGGTCAAAGTGAGAAAAAGGGGGCATTGTATTTTTGGCGTATTTTAATCTCTAGTCGTTGTGCCGTGCCACATCGATTTTTGAATTTGTTACATTTGTGCGCAGTTGACTTGTCTCCATTTCGACTTATAATTTTCCATTTACTGTTGCACTCGCTAGCTCCTCTTACTACTGTTAAGATCGGAAAGCCCGAGCGGCAAGAGCGCAAAGCTTCACACTGTGGCAGCAAGCAACAATATAAATCACACACCGCGAACACTTTATTATTGATTGTTCGCGCCACATACATATGGGTGTTGTTCTTCGCGCACATCCTGTTCGTGGTGAATGGCACATTCAACGCAACGCCAACGGAGAGGTTGCAACCCCTTTTCTATTCTACACCCGTCATACAATTCTCTCTCGGTTCACTCTTTACGTGACTAAAATCATTGTAACAAGAACTAAGCCACAAATAGAAGCTATGTATTCTCTCAATCTTCTTGTCTGGATTTGATTTGGCAGTTACGGTTTTCATTAATTCCATTCACATAATCGTGATTGTCGGAGCCCAGCATTGTCATAGTTGAAGTTAGACCGTCACGCCGTTCCATGGTCATTGATTTTTCAATCTATGCGGGAGTTAAGAGCAGGGATTCTTAACTATGACAGCTGCAAATGCGTTGCTGCCCCTGGGCATGATTTACGATGCACCGTCAGCACAGTTATTCTTGCGTCAAAAGTTTTTTGAAATTTTCTAATTTCAATTTTAATGTTTCCAACCCCGGAATTCCTTTCCAGGGTATTCATTAAAAGTTCTTGCTATTTATTAGACATTTGTGAATTTCGCAGTTTTTTGCAATGTGGGCGGTACAAGCAAACTGTACCGGGCGTCGAAATGGCATGCGTTTGGGAACTACTGCTATAAAAGAAAACACAAGACGTACGATACATGAAAAAAGAAGTCACAAAATCCTGACGGCGGCAGTGACACTGGCATGCAGCGCTTGTTGCTCAAGGATCAGCAACAACAGAAGAGAAGCAGCCATAGTTGTCAATTTTCAGCTTATGTTGTACACTGACGTAAAAGTAACAAATATNAGTGAAGGAACACCATGCTAAAAATCAAGAATGTCGCGAGACAATGCAGCTAGAGTAGAGTGACATCTTCAGCCATTACGCAATTGGCCAAAAGTTAGAGGCGATTAAAAAAAGAGAGAGCAATATCCCCATGTGTTTTGTTAGCTTCGCTGTCTACGTCCCACTACGCCATGGCTCGCAGCTTTTATCAGCTCGCGACGTCCTCGCAGCGCAATTGGAAGCTGGCGGCACTTTGACGAGAAAGACAAGGAGCTGGTGGCGCCCTCATGATTTTTTTTAGAATTTTCTTGGGGCGTCATCGGATTGATTCTACTGGGATCTCACGACAACCCAAACCACACCCTGCAACGTGTTGCGGTGTCACAATACGCCTGTTTTATTGGTCATAGACCAACATTTTTTGAAATGACCGAAAAATATGAAGTCGATTCGGTCAGAACGTCTGAAAATATAGGCTAATGAATACTGTTACAACGAGTTTTAATACAATTGCGAGACAAACGACCGAAATGTTTCAGCAAAAAAATGACCGTATTGTCTCAGCGCAAAAAAAACGCAGCACACCAGTGGGAAACACGGCATTGGGACAACGTAGCAATAATGCTCCAAGTCTTGCCACTCATGGGATTCTGGCGCAAATCGCGACTCATGGGATTCTGAACGGGCGTTCTTGCCCTGGTTGGTATTTCGTGACACATCCACCGATCTCAGGAGCGATGAGCTGTATAATTTAAACTTCGCTATTAATTTAAATCACTTCTGCGCATGCATGCGAATTTAAAGTTGCATTAACAGTAGTTTACATAATTCCTAGCACAAGATTTTTGCAGAATTCAGTACAAAAGGTTTTGTTTTTGCAATACGAAATAATGAAAAAAAAATTACTTCAAAATGTTATTAGAAATTCTTATCAATGTGTTTGCAGCGATGTTGAAATCTTCTTTTGAGTTCTTTAGTAAGATTTGTACAGCAGAAGTTTCCATACTACACACATAAACACTGAAGCTGCCATCAAAAATCGGTGCACTGTAAGACAATAGTAGGAATGCGCAACGAGTTGCACAGCCAGCAAAGAAGTTGAAAATGAACTTTATTACATAAAGTGCATGGAAATTGGGCTTCATTTGAAGAAAGCACCGCAATCGGGACAAATAATCAAAGATAACGCATAAGCTTCTAATATATCAACCATTTTCAACATGGAAAATACATAAATTAAAAAAATGCTGATCTAGCAATCAGATTTGAAGAATTAAGTATATCTTTCACAAAGAACAGCACCCAACACGAACTAAACCCATGCCATACTTTGTGACTGAATGCAAGAACTTCACACTGGTATCAGGTTTGATTGCATACAAAAGAAGATAACAAAAAACAAACCACAGCAAGCAGTATAACTTTGAATTTTACAAACATGCCTTTTTTCTTTGAGCTAACCATTCACTCCACTTCAAACATATGCTCTACATGGCTCAATGCAACTCAACATGCTGAAACGATTTTTTATAGAATTTCAACCCCATCTTTTTCAAGAGCAGATAGCATTGATGAATGTTGTATATAACAATTTGCATAAAATAGTCAGCAATAGAGCAATGCCAAACATGAAGGAAAATGTGGAATAAAAAAACAAAAAAAATTGGGGGAACCACAGCATGAGTCATGCTTGGATCGCACAGTGGATTTTTTCAGGTTTCCTTAAACAAATTTAGAAGAACTACTGATGTAAAGCATAGTTTATTCAGGATGCCCAAAGCTTGCAAGCTATGAAATCTTGGTGTGACTAGGTACAGGCATTTGAAACCTCGCAGGAAATGTTAAAATATGTGAGGTCCATTGTCTCTGCTATCACCAAATACCAAGAGGATACTCTGATACCCATAATCGTGGTATGAGGTACTGATGTGTAATGACAATGTTTTAAATTTAAATATAGCCAACAGACCAAAAACTTTATAGCAAGCACACCAACCACCTCAAAGTGAACCACAATCCAACTGCCTTGCAACAGAAGCTTACTTGTGGCTCAGGATAATACATCTGACAGCCAGAAATATTTTCTCAAGACTTTTGTACTTGGCCTGTGCTTAAGCCATTTTAAAAATTGGAGCTGCACACTTTCCAAAACAGCACTTTGCACACTGCTCAGGCAGGGTGAACACTGTGAGTATTTCAATGCAGTATAAAGCAATATGTTAAGCGCTATCTGCCAAATGCAGCAAAACCTGAATTGCAATGTTTGAGTGTGCTATTGTTTAGATCTTAAACTGGTTCTCTTGAACATTAATTAATAGGTGGTATCCAGTCTGCAATAATGGAGTATCATTGTGCTTTACACTTCAACAGATGGCTGAAATTCATGGGAGTTGGTAGCACCTCAAACAGTACAGCACACTGCCTAAAGCGGTAAGCTATTTTTACACCTAGCTTTTGCCTACCAGTATGGAAAACATTTGGAATGTAATTAGGATAGAAAGTATCACAATATATTGAAGCAGTCAGCACTTTAATGTCTTGGCCACACTTAAAGAGCAATTTTGATGGTGTTATCAAAGTCATTTTACTTGTTCTTAGCTCTGCTTTCTCTCCTGAATGTAAGTACACACAATTTTATCCACATTTGTTGATGAAAACAGCTATTTTTATTGCTACCATTAGATCACAATCTAATGTGTATTTAAAACCAACACAACAATCAGAACCTCACAAATTTGGTATTTTTCTTTTTGAAACAAACATAATTTATATATATATCTATAAACTGATGACATTGGTTTATTGCACTCTCGTTAAATGCATACGTCATTTTATCACGCAGAGAATTCAATTACCCTAAACTAGGGGTGGCCAACCCATCCAGCTTGCCGCATGTGCTTTTTGCCTGCTTTCATGCAACTCTTACATAATTACCAGAAGTCCCACTATAATTATATGCATAACAAAAAATGGCTTTTAAAGTTCTGTCATTGTCATGTTGGTGTGTGATACTTACACTAAATCTAGCTAAGCAAAGGTACGTGTGTGTAAGGATGAGATAGGCTGATTTTCATGTGTGCCCATGTGCATGATGTGGCTCTTTGCGATAACACAGTGAGAAATGTGGCTCTTGGTTTCTGACTGGTTGGCCAGTCTTTGTGAATTAAATGCAACAGCTGATCACATATCACTTGAATTATTAGATAATCTCTGTTGATCAGCAGACATTTATCACTAGATAACAAGAATATTGGAGTGTTGTATACTTTGTGCTAATCTAGTTTGGATTGTATTACATAGCAAAGCCAGCTTTACATATTGGTACAAACATTTTAAATTATGCAACCACTAACACAAACAGGGTGCAGAAAAATGTGTTACGCATGCAATGTGTATTGTCAATAAATTAATTTGCAACCATCACTCAGTTTACATCTTATAGAAAGATGCTGTAAGATAACAAGTTCTTGCTGCAAAGACTAGAAAATACTAAGAGTTATTTTTGCGTTTTTAATCATGAACTTAGTTTTCAGATTAAAGGTTCTGAAACAAAAACATGTTAACAAAAACTGCTTCCAACATGCTTGCTCATTCACTGAATCCAATTTAAATTTGGCATTTACATTTTAGAACAACAGCTTAAAGTCTGATCAGATTGGAACCATTTCAAAGGACAGGTAATGTAAACTAATCCAATGCATCACACAAAGATTTCACAATGCAATTAAAATCTTTTGCATTATCTGCATAAACATGGTGTCCGGCATTAACAACTTCATGGACACACACTTTGTTCTCTGTTAACATTAGTTGAGTAGCATAACCTGAATGTGAATCTATCCATGATTTTTCTCCAAAAATAAACGTGACAGGTATGGTCTTTCTGATTCCAGCAATTCTTGACAGCATTGGTCTATACGCAAACCCGAAGTTTTGATTAAGAACTTTAAATGCAAGTTCTCCAGTTGGTTTTTGAGCATTGCAATGGAATAGGTAATCAAAAACAGCATTTTCATCTTTTCGAGATATTTCAGGAAAACGGTCTTTAAAATCCCAACGAAATTTCTTTAGTAATTCTGGTCCCCATGGTCCTGCACCTCTAATTGGTTTCAAAGGATTGAAAACACTCATTACTACAACACCATCTTGAATCAGATGTGGATCTTCCCATGGATACGCAGGTCTGTTTTCACCAAGTGGAATAAATGCTTTCAATACACGATAAAGGGCTTTTCTCCATTGTTTAAACGGTGATTCATTACTAGAATTTAATGGGAAACCCCAAGGATCCACTAAAACTAAGCTTCGCACTCTATCAGGGTATCTTAAAGCATAGCAACTAACCAAATATCCACCAAAGCTATGTCCAAGCAGCACCATCTCATCAATATTTACAACCTGTCTCCAATCTTCAATAGATTGAACAAATTGATCCTCAACATCTGTTGCAGAACTAGCAAACTTGCATCTGCTGCTTTTTCCAAATCCTAACAAATCAAACATATACACAGAACGTTGTTCAGCAAGAGCATCGATGTTCTGAGACCAAAGACCAACACCACCAGCAAATCCATGAACCATCACCAATGGAATTTTATCAGAAACAGATTTATTAGCAGCAACTGTCCATAGTTGATTGCCATTTTTCAGAACCACATAAAACTTATCCAATGTACTGCGTACGAATTCAAACATTTTTGATTCTGCCACAACAAGATCATGACGCGAAGTAGGTTTCCACTTCAGCTTATTTTCTAAGTCAAACCATGTACTTTTTCCTTTGTTTTCATTTTCTGTTCTGCCAACATTAGCCATGACTTACCAACCATTAACAGGGAACTTAAAGAAAATTTATTTTAAAAGCCTAGGCCTGCCTAATTAGTAACACGACAATATCCGAGTTCTCCTTTACAATTTTTAGAAATAACAAGTACACCTCAAAAGCACACTTGGGCATTTCATTCTTTTTGCCGCACTGTAGGCTTATTAATTAGAAAACACACTTCATTAAAACAAACAAACAGCAAGATACCTTACAAATTCTATAAGTCTATTAACTGTACATTTACTTTAAGAAGAATTTCTCAAACTCATTTTACAGTTGGAGCCTATAAAATATAAATGCTGTAAGTAATAACAATCCAAGATTTTCACATTCTCAGCAGCAATAGCTTGCTTGTTTCTGGCATAAACCTTAGATATCCCAAGAGGTCTAGTGAAGAAAACCACCTACCACACTTCTTGCAAAGTGACGTCCCTGATGATGCCACAGCGACGTCATGGTTAGATGATGACATCACATGCCAATTTTTGTGATGGTAGCATCACAGCAAAAGGATATAATGACATCACAAAATCAGTGGGCACGACCATTCTACCAACCTCCAGCAAACCTACAGCACACATTACATGCAGGGTGGCCAGATTGATTTTTTCATAAAAGGCCAAACTTTCCATAAAAAAAGACCAAAAACGGCCAACAAAATTGTTGAAAAAAGCCAAACACTCAATTAAAAAAGGCCAATAAACAGCCAAACCCTTCACTTGACAAAGCCAAATTAAATAAGATTTGCCCCCTCACAACTCGAAATCACATAAAAATTCATCTTGTGTACTCACAGCACCTCCACAAAAAGCAATGAATTCAAAACTATTTTTAGAATTTGTCACTTGTGGCAGAAAAATGCTGAAGTTTTTTCTTTTTAAAAAACACCCAAACAAAAGTACCTGAAAATCAACAGTTAATTTAGCATCATCACTCAAATTTTGAACACTTCATATGCAGAGCTTGCAGTTAACTGTAACAAGTCAAAATGCATTCAAATAGAAGTTCATTTTCATTTTGCACTGACACTGAATACAGTAGCACTGTGATGGCCAACCCGCATCTCGTGAGCCACATGTGGCCCTTCGTCCAGTTTCGTGCGGCTTTTACGTAATTATATACCAGAAGTCCTACTAAATAACATGCATAACAATAAATGCCTTGTATAGTTCTATTATTTTCATGTTAGTGGTGTGTCATATTTGAAATAAATCTAGCTAAGCAAAAGTATGTATGTGAGTAAAAGATGGGGTTATGTTCATGTGTACCCATCTATAATGTATATGTGGCTTTTTGCTATTTTATTGTAAAATTACTTGAATCAAGAAAAGCTTTATTAAAAAAAAATACAAACATGATACAAGATCCAATAGTCAACAGCATCAACACATGATTTTCATGTTAAGTTTAATGCAAACATACTTAAATAAAGTTGGTATAACACCGACTAATGTTAAATTTCACCTGTCAGACTGTTTTGTCACTTCGCTGCAACATCAAAGGGAGTTTGTATAACACCAGCTAGGGTGACATTCCGCCTACCTATAATCATTTATTTTAAGTAAACAAACGTTATTGGTTGTATATGTACAGCAATGTCATGACCGAAATGTTTCCAGACCAAAAAGTCACGTACCCCTCAGAAATATTGACAAATTATTTAATCCAAATTTGTAACCATGTCAGGTGCTGTACCATTCCGGGTCAGAGTGGATATGACAATAATGATGGTTAAGGGGTCATTCTACTCTCCCCTAACCAAATCCACCAACTGCACCATGGGCCCTTGATCGTCTGCAATGCCCAGCACTGAAACGATTAAAGAAAGTCAATTTCAAAAAAAAAAGATTTGGTATTGACCCACAATGGCAATCAAGGAATCGACACGGCACTAGAGGTATACAGACTCATCTGAAACTAAAACATCATAAATCACATGTAATAAACAACAATGAAATATAACGTTCTTCTGAGTCAAAATCTTCATTTGCAGCTGACATGCGTTTGCAGTCCAATGCGCAATGGTTCTTCGAAGAAACCCAGTGTTTATAAGAAAGCTTCACGTCATTCATAACATTTTCTTTGGCCGTTATTTTCATTATGAAGCTCCATATGCCTGTCAGATTTTCAACCGGTTGTTTTTTTCTGCTACAGTGCATCAATTTATCTAGTTTGCACGTTTTATCTGTTCTTAAATGAAAATAGAATTTCGTGTATTTAGTCGACTGTAGATGTGTGAAGCATCGAGCTATCCTGCATAAAATTTACATACTTCTGTTTGGTTTTAATGATGTTCTTCAAAAAGAACCCTCTCTCAGCTCCAGCACTGCTGGCTGCAGAAGTTGTTCCAACTGCAACTAAAACTCTAAAACCAAAATATTTCCTCCCTTCTACAGCTTGATTCGATGCTAATAAATACTTGCTGACCTTCAAAAAAATACAATTTCACACTTGAAAGCTTTCAAACTAACATCAATA
>JGI24021J15306_10008361_pt1 | contig 12725 bp, 4 predicted proteins | sample Ectturendosymbi1_FD_15306 | JGI IMG/M metagenome (IMG submission 15306) | reverse complement strand
TGCTAAAATATAAATGAAACATGGTTACTTGCGTGTAAGGAAGCCACCCGTAAGCGAGTTTAAATTTCGGTGTATTTCCCTGTAAAGCTATGTGCGCCTAAATAAGATAAAACGAATGTGTGCAAGCGGCCTGGCTTTTTCTGCAACAATAAAAAATGCTCAATCTTCATCACAAAACCTTCGTCATAACTACAGTACTTCCAAAACGACTTTTTAAATGTGGCATCAAGAGGGCATGTAGCAAATAACGAACGAATTTTAGAATGCCCCGAGCATTCTAAAATTTTTTTAGGAAAAATCAATATCGCAACTCAAGGCCAGAGAAAGTAAACATCACGTTTGACAGCAAACTCAAGAAACATGAAAACGTTTTCCTTTTCTGAATCAAATCCGTCGCTTTCAAAAGAGAATATACGTACATGCTTTGCGTTGATGCGTTTTTGTAGTAAGGTTAAATTCGTATTTATTACATGTTTAACGAAACAGTATAACTCAGATATAGTGCGATTCATATGAGGTTTTTATTCCAGCACTAGACTTGACGCAGCAACAATAGTCAGCAAGAACAAGAACAAGTTGTTTTCAGTAGTGCTTTTGTGTACTTCACGGATTTTTTTCCGATTTACTCTCAAACTGTTTGTTTTTACGCCTTCACTGATTTTTGAAACTTAATATCAACCAGGCAGGTACGCAGAAGCAGCTGTGGTTCGTAATGATCTCTATTTACCAATTTTTTGCTAAGATAAAATAAAATGTATGAGAATGTGAAGGCGGGTAAGTGCCGTGCGAAGGTATTTGGACATCTTCTTTTATCCAAGGGTAGTTTGCATCAGGTTAAGACGAATAGTTTGATGTGACCAACAAAGTCATACAATTTCTTTGCATGAAGCAAATCGGTCAGTTTTGATCATTGCTAAAAATGCTGCATATCGTATGTCAGCGACAGCGATGATGCGGAGATGACGTGTGTGAATGTCTCACAAACATTTTTAAACAACTAGTGAAATGCATATTGCCACGTTCATAATAGACCACGTTCATAACAGATCCGTTCATAACTGACCACGTGTTGAATAAGGGGTTTGGCCACTTAATGTGCAAATGCAAAGCTGATTTTCTCTTATATTACATGGTACCAAATGTCTGTCTTATTGTTTTGTACGAGTAAGTAGGCTATGTGCGAATGCCTTATCACTGCCAAACGTAATAGCATGCCATGCACGAATTGGTGAGTTTTTGTTAATATTTATCCGATACTAGTGCAAACTGTTTTTTGCAGGTCATCATTCCGGAAAAATTGTGCACCTCGGTAACATCCAGTCTTGAACCTCTTGTAACACAGTGCCGTGAAACAATTTCTTCATTGCTTACCAACTTGCACAGCAAAGATTACGAAAAATTGTGCTTACTGAATGATGAATTGGGAGCAAAATCTTTGAGAAGCTTTGCTATCTGCAAAAACGAATCTTTTTCTCGGTCTTTCTCCAGAAACGCTCGTCCTTCTCGTCAAGGATTAGGTTATGTTTTTTACGAATTGGATGTTGTTTTTCGGCTAGCGAACGACAACTTGATCACATTAGNACAGATTATTGAGGAAACTGTTCGCGTTTATGGTGAAAANCGGACTAACACTGAANCAGTGGAGCNTTGCATCGAAGATGCAACTGAACGAGTTTTGCACCTGGCGGATAAATACAAGGACTGTCAANCACCCTTGCAGTCTCAGTCAAGAAACAGCATTACGGACTCGGAGCATCGACAGCGCTTGTTAATGCTCGATGAATTTTACGATTTTCTTTTTACCGTGTGCAATACACTTTCTGATGTCATTAAACCACTGTGCGATTCTGCCAAGAGATTGGAAAGATGCAGGCGTAAGCATCTTGTCAAGTTAATGCAAATTCAAGGGGAACGTTGTAACCGCGAACAGGAGAGCCAAAGTGTAACCGAACGTGATGCTGATTGCGTTGTCTTAAAGCAAGCAACCGTCCTGCAGACCCTCTGCCATCAATTTGCGCAAGTCACTCGTGCTGAGAAGAAGCTTACACTTTTTGCTTTCAGTTCTGCTGCACCTGCCGATCCTCACGAAATAGATAAAACTGTAAAGAACTTGGAAAGCGGGTTGAGCGATTTGAAAGAATTTGAAAAAAATCTAACTGTCAACCAATCCTACACTGATCCAACCCAAAACTTCAAAAGCGTCAGCATTTTTTGTCAGTGCATCACAAACATGTTTCCCGATAGCAATAAAGTGGTTTTAAAACAGATGGCCTTCCTAAGGCTAGCTGAGCTGCGCCTATCTAAAGTTGACTTGGCAGAGAAATGGAATACAGAAAGGTATGCCGTGAGAAAGGCTCTTTTGTCAAAAAATGAACACGAAATAACGCGAGCGTTAAAATGTTCTCTCCTGCCTTCACACGATCCTGCTATTGTAAGCGCCGAAAAAGAATTAAAAGGAATTCAGAAAATCAAAGCCGATTGTTTGTTTAACTTGCGCATTGCTGCAAAGAACAGCGCTATTGCAAGTTTGGAGGCTGGTCTAAAGCAAGCCGAAAATTTGTTTGTGGCACCTTCGCACCCAACTCTAATACTAGCGCGAATGGCTCTGACGGAAGCTACGTTTGTCGCACTGCGACAAAACAATGTGAAAAGAGATCTCCAAGAGGCTGTCAACTCAAAGAATACGCTTGCTGTGAGGTCTTTGACGGCTCAGGCAAAAGTTTGCGGCATTGCTGACTCTGAATCAGCTGTTTCGAAAGCCCTATCTTTTCTAGCCGACCAAAAGGTTCTAGAAAATAACTCTTATCTGGAGAAGAAAATAAAAGTGCAACAAGCAGTTCAGGCGTTGAATGACTGCTCCATTGAAGTAGCTCAGGCTGAGGTACATAAGTCGACTTCAACAGAATTTCAGCTTGCCAAGCTTTCCACAAATGAGCAGCATTCATCTTGGCTTGAATTAACCAGTGTGCTTAAATTTGAATGTGCAAAAATCACGGAAAATTCAAGTGCGGTAGGTGATGAACGAGTTATCCGTGAAGTTCTCAACTGCTTAACAGAAGTAAACACCACGTACATTTCTCACTTGATTGACAAGGCTGTAGACGTTCTTGCTGAGGTTGACGAGCGGAAAGCAAAAGCGAGAAGTCTGTCGTCCACATTGCAAACAGCCATCATCACAAACACTGAAAATGCTTTCAAGTATGCTTCCACTGCTACCGAACAAGAATTTGAGAACTTGCGATATTTATCAGACAGTGAGTGTGACGAATTGCTGGAACTACATGCGAAAGTTGCGCATAAGTTGGGGCTCATCCGAGAAAAAAGTAAACACTCCGAGGACATGGAACGACTGCAAGCTATCGCGGCTGCTAGACATCAACTTAAAAAAGCATTGTTTGCACAAGAATCAGACGCTAAAACTTTGCGCGATGCTTTGAATACCTTTAGATCACTTTGTTTTCCTAATGAAACCGACTACCTGGAGTCAACCAGGAAAAAGAAAGACAAATCTACCGTAAGCATGGAAAAAATAAATGCGGTTGGCAAAGAAGAAAAAGGGCATAACTCTGGTTGTCACAACGCGGATGTCAAAAGCGATCTCCAAGAAGATGACCCTGAGAATATTACTCACACCGCCACGAATGAAAGTATGCAGGCCCATGTCTCTGCGCAAACTGATGTGGCTCGGAACCAAAAAGAAGAAACCGTGAATAAGTCTGGTGACCGTGAATACGATGAAGACCACGAGGAAAGTAGGCAGAAAGAGATGGACATCAGAGAGCGTTGGCGGAGCGCAGATCAGTCAGCGGTTGTTGGAGCGTGGAAAATGACTGACGAAAAAAACTTGCTACTTTTGCGCAAGGCTGAAAGGAATTTGCATAAAATTGAAATGAAAGAAAAAGTTCGAAAACAAATGGAGCGTAATGAACAGGAGTGGGAGAAACTGAAGGAGGAAATGTGCGAAAAATTAGAAAATACTGTGGAACACGGTGACAGGTGAGCCAAATGCCAACAGCGTTATTATCAGGGCAATCGTAAGAAAAAGGTTGTGTATAACAGCCGATGAACCTTTAGGAACAAACTGTGCATACACCCATGGGCTTCAGAAGGATTTTTTTCAGAAGGGGGCACTAGGGGATTTTTCCAAAATTTTCCTAGGGGTTGCCAAAAGTGGTGATATTTGTTTTTTCCCACTCGAAACTAACTTTTGCTAAAATTTTCAAAATCCATTCAAAAAACAAAACAGATGATCATCTTACTTTGTTTGTGGTCCTCACAGCTTTATAAAGGCTCCTGCGCAAGTCATCCACAGTTCGCTTCGTTGAAACCTCCATTGCGCTTGAGAAGTAGCAAAAGAAAGTAAGACCATTTCAAAGTTTATTGCGCTCCTTTGTGTTTGTCACAGATGGAGCCACGAGAGTTGGTCTCGGGACGCATTTCTAGGTCCATTTTTGTGTTTCGGTCTCGAAGGTCTCGTTCTCTGCCCCAAAGGATGCGGATTTTGGTCCCACGCCCTTTGTCTCAAGACTCTGTGTGCTTTTTTGACATGTCTTTGAAAAGCTCCAGCGGTTCAGGCTGTCCGCTGTTAGTCTGATCCTTGGTGAAGCATAAAATTGGCAAAAATTAATGAAATTCGACGAAATCGAAGTTCGGAAGTGTGGATGACTTTTATGAAAAATTTCGGCGAATCTGAAAAATTTTCCGGTCTCAAGTTTCAGTCTTAAACGTTCAGGTCTCGTTCTCAAACTTTTTGACAAAGTCTCAGTCTTGGTCTCGTACTGTATATTGAACCAAGTCTCGGTCTCGGCTACATGACTGGTGACGGTCCTTATAGTTCATTCATTGAGGTGGCGTGTGAGAAAAAAATCTACATCCCAAAAGAAAAGTCGTTGGTCAAGGTTTTTACTTACAATTTTTTTGCAGAGTGCAACTCTGGAAGTCTCTCAATGAGTTTGAAAGATATTTTGGAGACGATAACTTGAACGTAAATCAAAGAGAGATTGTACATAGTGCAAGGGACGCACTCTGCATTCAAACGGCAGCGCAGCATCAACTTAATCTTGCCAAAGCTATTCGAAACAGAAACGAAGAAACACTTTCACACGTTATTTATCAGGTTTGTGTTTGCCTTAATGTGATTGCGCAGTTGACGTGGTGCAGAGATCAACAAATTTTTAAAGCGACAGTTTTTTTTTGGTGTTCCCTAGATTGAAAACGAAACAGAAACACATCTACCTCAAAGCGATCAAGAAAAAGAGAAACTCCAAGCAGATCTCAAGCAAGGAAAGCTAATCATAGATCAACTGAAGCATCTCCAGCGCTGTCGGTCAGCTGTGTTGCGAATACCGCGGAACGCTTTGTCTGAAATACGCCTGCTGAAGTGGCCACATGACTGCATCCAAAAAACAATGACCGGCACATTTCTCTTGCTTGGAGAGCAAGAAAAATACGTGAAGGTAATAACTGTTATACTTTCTTTACTAGTATGTGCGAAAAGGTGAGTTCGAGAGCTCGAATAAATAATTTGTTGAGAAACATTTAGTTTTCTGCAAGGAGGTAGCTGGCTGGCGTACATCCAGAGTATGCCATAGAATGGGACGTAAAGTGTAGAAGGAAATAAATTGCAATCGCGACACTTTTCTTGCGCATTCCTCCGACACAAAATGTTATTATCCCCGAGATGTATGGAAACAATCGTGGCAATTACAAACATTTGATTTCATCTGTATGACCGGGTGGATTTAACGGATATAAGAACACGAAATCGCTTTTCATTGCAACAAAATAATTGGTGCATTTTTTTGTCCCAAACAGTATAAGCAACCTGCTCCACCGAATGTTTTTCTGAGTGGTGTACCTTTACAACTTACTGACCAAGTCAAATATTTTGGTGCATCAGTAAATGCCTCACTGATGGATTACGATGACATCCAGAGACAAGTGAAATCGCTGTACTGTGCTGCAAACAAGCTGAAAGGCAACTTTTCTCAGTGCTCAACTGCGGCAAAAACACTATTCCGTGCATATTGCACGCCAATGCTAACTTGCTAATTGTAGAGCAAATGCACACAGACTAGTATGAAACGCTTACGAGTTACTTACAAAAATGCCACGCCTACCGACTGATGCCTTACATCCCCAGAAATGTAAGTGTTCACCCACACCAGGTTAACCACGACGTCAGGGCCTTTGATGCCTTGTTTAGAAACAATCTGTATGGTTTTGTTCAACGATATGCATCTTCTTCTAGTTTATTTTTATCCGATCACTTCTAAGCTCTGACGCTTTTTAAAAATCTTAATCTTTCCTCTACTACATCTAACGCTCCTGTATGACGCGTAGGCGTAACCAGGGTGGTCAAGGGGCTATGCCCTCCAAAAATTTTCTAGCGTATCTTCTCACTTTCTGCTTTGAGAGGCGGTGTCCCAAACAAAATACTGTTGCTCGCATAAAGTCAAACGATTTGGCCCCCCAAAAAAATTTGGGCTGGCTAGCCATTGGCATGACTGTGACCAATTGCAGTAGTTGCTAGTGCGTTATTTCAGTGTTTGTTTTTCTTCAGTATTGCCTTTGCGTATCAACCAAAACCTTCCATGCGCTTCGTGGCGCCTCATGATTTCTGTATTTTCTTGTAATTCCTCTACCACCCCCAGCAGTGGCGTGCAGAGGTCTGGTGATGCACGGGGGGAATGCTTGATTGTATGCCCCCTTACCACATTCTAGTATTGAGCAGTGGCGTATGGTGGTCATTGTTACTGGATATACGCTGTTTGTGGTGTCACAATATGACGTCATATTCACTTTGCAAACCAACGTTTTGGCGAAGCTTGTTGACACAACATGCACATTATTCTACACGCACCCTGCTTACTCGTTGTTGTACAACAGGAGTCTCAAACTCAAATTGCTATGAGGGCTAAATGTGAACTTAAGTAAGCCGAGGCCACATTATTACTACCCGACGGCCGCATTATGACACTGACGTGACCATGGGCGGAACGAGGTTAGACGGCGCCCGGGGCAAGAAGTTTGGCGCCCGCATGTTCGATCCTGAGGTCTTTCGGAAGCAAATGTACTGTATTGAAGAAAATACTTGTGACATTGTTGGGACTTTTCGGCGCCCCCCGCAGTGATTCGGTGCCCGGGGAATTGTATCCCCCTTGCCCTCCCCTCGTTACGCCCCTTGACGCGACAATGGTGGCACCTGAACCTTACTAGAAACAGTTTTTACATCTTGTTTGTTGCGAAAGGTATCATGAGTTGTAGGCAAATTATTTCTAGCTGTCTCTATGCTCGTCAAGGACTAATTCACTCGCTGGCCGAACAGTTTAGTTACCAACACCGGTAAATAAACTACACAACTTTATTTGAAAATCCCCAAAATTCGGGAAATAAACTACATAACTAAAATTCGCACAAATGCCCCCAAGGGCCACATGTGGCCCGCGGGCTGCGTGTTTTAGACCCCTGGTGTACAATGTGTTACTGTAATGAACATAAATTATATCAGCACCCCAAGTTAGGAGAAGCACTCATCGCTAAGACAGAGCAGTTCATAAGTGCAAAAATATTCGGCAACGCGAACCCTACAATGACTAACCGTTTTTGCGTTCCTGTGGTATTCCATTACCCTTGTGTATGGACCATTTGCGGCGTCAAGTTTCTTGAAGCAATGCACAAAATTTGACTGCGTAACAGGTTTTGTTGCAACCTCTCCGCTGGCACTGCGCTGGGTGCGCGATTCACCACGAACGGAATGTGCGCGATGAACAACTCAATAAATACGTGGTGCGAACAGCCAATAATAGAGTGATTGCGGTGTGTGGTTTCTGTTGCTGCTTGCTGCCACAGTGCGAAGCTTTGCGTACTTGCCTCTCGGGCTTTCCGATTGCAACAGTTTTCTTGAAAACGTGTGCCACAAGACTCTTTCCCACACATACGAGTTATCCACCAACTTTAAGGCCAATCTACCCTAGGTTGCCAGGAGTAGCCGCGCACGATTCTTTGTTTGTTTTATTGCGCCCAGGATTTGTCGTGCCGAGCCGTGCACGAGCGCAGAATTACCCGACGGAACAAAACAAAGAATCGTGCGCGGCTACTCCTGGCAACTCCTCAGTGTAGATTGGCCTTTAGGCGCAACAAACGTTTTGCTCGAACGTTTCTTGCTACGCCTCGTATGTGGTGTGCAGTTTTTTAAAACGAAGTGTATAAGACAAACATAAATTATAATGCTTACAACTTATGATTGTGAAGGAGTGGAGCCACATGCAATGCTTGTTGTGCAAGTTGGGCAAATTGTCAGTCCATAGGAGAATCGCCCTCGCCGAAGCATCCGAAATACGAGTTTCGACGGCTCGGAAAGTGTTGATCCTCTTGTGTGACTTCTCTTCCGAACAAGTTCATGCTGCCTGCAAGCCAGTTGGTATTATTTATTCTTGGGTGAGTCGCGCTGTTTTTCCTTTACTTTGAAAATTGGCTCAAAAGTAATTAAAGCAAATTACTCATTATTTGCGTAAAATGAGGCAAAGGTCGATGTTTCTATTATATCTGTAGAGGGCTTTGGTGCGTAACTACAGTCAGGAGGAAGAGGTCACGTCACATTCATTGATAAATGTGAAATCAGGATGGAATTAGCAAAAAGTAAATGGAAGATTTGATTTCTTCCCAAGTACAACTTCTATGCAAAAATAAGCTGTCTTTTAGTTGACAGACCGCCCTGCAGAAACGGTTCTAATTTTAAAAAGACTAGTTTGCATCGCGAATCCTCTGCTGACACCTTACGGTTTGTTTAAGACTTAACTAGGGTCAACTCTAGAACGTTGAGTTTTACCACTCACAGTGTAACAACATGCTTGATCGAGACACCTTCACTAAAAGTTTGAAAGTCATAAATTATACCAGTTAAGTAAAAAGTATTTAGCTGCTTTTAATGAATTCTTTTTTCACAGATTTTGCCCGGATTTTTACCAAATCAAAACCTTTGGGGTTGCAGCTACACTCCTTGCACCCCCGCCTCCTACACCAGTGGTTTTAGCTACTCAGTTGTTGTTCAGCTAGCAANTGGTAACATGCAGACCGCACAGACAGCTTAAAGCAGAGACCAAAAACACCGAAGTATTTCTTTGAGTTACTTCCAATGGAGATTTACGTAANGTTTTTTGGAAAGGAAAAAACTCACCACTGCATGTACTTGCGCGTTAGACTGCCCATGCNGTTTCTCACAACTGTTCCTCACTTTCCGCTTCTGAAACTANTCAGTTGCATAATTTAGCAATTACATGCAATTCTAGGAGCGATAAATGTACGACANTGACTGTATGAAATTGATGTGTTTGTTTCTGCACAGACAAAAGCAATGGCTAGTGAAGCGCTTGCACAAGCAGGCTCTGCATCATTTCAACGCACCCCTGCAATATCGACACAAGTGAGGAAGACGGTAGATATGGCGTTCTGGCAGCGTCTTGCTCGACCTTCGAGCGTGCCGGAGCATCGTCGTTCAGCGATTCATCAACATCCAAGGCGTTCACGCAGTGCTGTACCGCAGCAACTGAGATGCGCAAGCGCAGATACTGTGTAGCTTGACTGGACAAAGTTTCAGCATGAACTCTCTTACTTCAAGATCTGTTTTCCACAAGCTAGTAATTCAGTTTTTGACCTGAGCTGCTTACAGGTGAGCAGGTGCACAGCCTGTAGTAACATTTGTATAAAAAATGACTTCTCTTGCAAGGAACAGTACACTTTAGGTCAAGGCCTGGTCTTTTCTATATATAAAAACATCGTCAGCTTCAGGGGTGCAGCATTTTTTGAATGGCTCGGTTCGTAATTTTTCCCCAGTTTTTGCTGAGCGTGATTATTTTTCATCCCAGGTGGTATTAGTTGAAAAGTGCAGGGAGGTTTGATCGCTGGCTGCTTTTATGCACGATATTTTTGAAAGCCTACTGCATGCTAAATTAGATTTCATTTGTGAAATCAAATCTTTGAATTCTTGGTCTATTTTCATTTTTCTTTTCGCAATTTTTCAGTCATCAACTAAAGACCAATATGATTGAACATGAGTGAAAAACTGTTGAAAAGAAAACCCATCTATGGCCTATTATCCAAATGGCCGCCTTATGCACGGAATAACTGCATCTCATCTTGCGTGCACAAGCAAGATGATAGGGAATATCACATGCTTTGGTCCATGTCAATCAATGCAACGGTATCTTATTTTAATGTCGCGTTGTCTGTCGTTTGAGTGGCTTATTGTTTTGCCAGTAGCATTTATAATTTTGCGTATGAGGAGAGTCATTTTATGCAAAACAAGCATCGGGATAATATGCACCTTGGAGCAAATCAAACATCATAAGAGAAATGGGAAGCAAATGAAAACTGAAAGCGCCAATTCTCCGTTGTTTTCCGTAAAATCAAATAAGTTTTGTGATAAATGAATTGAATTTTTATCCTTTTTTCAGATTAAAATTTTTTCAGCGGAGCAAATTATCTTAGAAGATGAATTTTTTCGCTGAATTTACAGACAGTAGTTGTTGGTACGTTGTTTCAATAGTTGCTGGTGAATCATTTCAGTCCTTGTTCATCCTCAGTATTACCTGAGTGTATCAAATAACATCTACCCTGTATTTTGTTACGCCTCAAGATTTCAATATTTTGTGTTCTTTTACTGACCCTCTATGGTATGGAACATGTATTTGCGCCGAACACGTGAATAAATGGATATTCACTAATATCTACTGATTTTTCGCAATCTCTGTGCACAAAGCAGGTAAATTTATAAAAGTACGTATTTTGGCTCTTCGTGCTTTCAGAATGAACACAGCTTATTCTCAACTGCTAAGTTAACCCCCAGCCTTGTACAAAGTGATTCGTGAGTGATTATAACAATGGCGGATCCAGACCGGGCGTTTTAGAGGCAGTCAAATAAGGCGGCGCCACGAATGGTCTTCACTTGTTAAAAATATCGTAGATTCTTTGGTAGTGAAAATTGTTGGGTATCACACAAAAGTGGATGCCACCTTTAGGCCAAGAAAATGGCTGTTTTTGTTGGTCAAACTATGTAATTTTTCAGGGAATCACAACAGTTTAAAAGTGCGGTTCTATCATAACTTCACAAAATTTTTCAAGCGGGTCCAAAAATGTGAGTCTCCTTTTTTCACGTGCTACATAAGAACACTGTTGTTGTCCCAAATACTCTCTTAACAATTCAAGAAACAAAATATTCATGAAAGGCATTTGCTATGATATTACCCCCATTGTAGGTAACTCTGCTGGCTCTCGATGCCATGGAAAACAATTCCAGAATGGCACAATAGATTAGATTTATAAATTTACACTTCGCCTACAAGCGTGTCGCCCAAAATTACATTTAACGCCGCTTAAAAAAGGCCGGATTTCAAGGAAGTAGTTAATAAGGTTTCAAAGCTTTAGACTGCTGATGCGAAATAACTATCAGCTCTCTAGCTTAGGTTATGAAAAAAGTAATGACCCTGTTTAAAAGAAACAAGACTGGACAGCTCATTGTCTAATACGTGTATTATACACGTCATGCAAACCTTTATGCTTGTGATGTGACTGTCTATAAACATTTTCTCGCTTTTTCAGCCAACACCACCACAAAATTTAGCAACCAAAATTTAAACTTTTGATCAATTTGTTGTTTACCTGTTGTAATTTAAGCGAGCTAAATAGAAAAGAAGCTGGGCATTGGCTGCGGATTTTACGAAACACATACAGTTCGTCATTTCGTTATTAGGCCAACATTATATAAAAATGTAAGTGCTCACTGCAGTGAAAAGGCTTGTGTTGTATAGTGATCTATATTGAAAGTCGGGCGCTCATAATCCAAATCCAGTTACCGTTTCAAAGCGAACAAGGCCAGTGACGACTTTTCCTAGTAATTGTGGTACTAAATCACTCATCAATTTTTGCATGAAATTATTTACATAAAAACAGTTTCGTCAAATTNGAAGTTTCAAGACAAGCGACTAAGATGACNCTTTTCTCTACAATATCAGTCCAATACATCATCAGTGCCTGNACTCTGGTAGAAGCTGCCTANGAGTTTGCAACTTTGTAAAGTAGGAGACTCCATACGGCCTTCAGTCATTTTTGCACTAGCATTTTACACGTTGCATCATTGTTCAATGCTATCCAGTGGCGTAGCGAGGCTGTGTCGTCTTCGGTCGACCATAAAAGTGGTACCATTTCCACCCCTCAAATCTGCTTACTAGAATTTAAAAATCTTTAAAATCGGCATAAAACTGACATTTTTGATATGGTTAGAAGAATCGCATTAAAACAACAAAAATTTTCTCAGTCCGATCCAGTCCTGATCCGCCAATTAAAAAATGCAGTCCGATCCAGACCTAATCCGTCCTTGGGCTTCAGTCCTGATCCAGTCCGATCCAGTCCTGATCGGCATAAGCGTACGGGAAGGCATTTTACTGTGGGGGCGGAAAAAATTTGCCCTGAAAATAACAATTTGCCCTAAAAATAAACAATTTGCCCTGAAACTGCAACTAACTTTTTCGGTTTAATGCGAATGGGGCTGAAACGGGGCTGAAACCTCTTGCAAATCTGTTCGATACAGTTGAATTCGGCTTCGTCTGTAACGTAAATGCGCCTATACCAGTGGTTCTCAAACTGTGGTACGCGTACCACTAGTGGTACGCGAAGACCTTCAAGGTGGTACGCGAACAGGCCTACTTTCTGTTTTTCTTCACGAAAAA
>JGI24021J15306_10008359_pt1 | contig 12726 bp, 8 predicted proteins | sample Ectturendosymbi1_FD_15306 | JGI IMG/M metagenome (IMG submission 15306) | reverse complement strand
CTTGAAAGCGTGTGCCTTAACCATGAGTAACATGCCCTGAGTCATGTGACCATGAATCATGATCAGCGTCATAACTGTGCAGCTCAATTTATGTATCCATAGTCAGAGGTGGGGTACATTTCACTTGTAGAACTTTTGGCTATGCAGCCACTACTAGCAGGTGATCTCCATACTAGGCAAGGAGTCATACCAGGGTGTCTGGTTTTTATGTAGCCATAGTTAGCTATGAAAGGGTTGACTTTGTGTAGCTGTATACGGCTACCTAGCCACTGCTTAAATTTTGATAAAATAGACTTTGAAACATTTTCTCCATGTTGGACCAAGAAAAACATATTCTGTTGATCAATAACAGCCTGCTGAAAATATTACTGTGGTTTGATCTAGTAGCTTTCACTGCTTTAATGTAAAAGCTTGATTTTATCACATCTAAAAAGATATTTTAGTACTGTAATTTAAAATTAGCAATTTTGTTACCACTTGGTTAGGCCACTTGTTATTGGGGAATCAGCTGTAGTTGCTTTAAATTATCGCAAAATTCATAGACATATTGAAAGCAGCTTGTGACATTGTCGTACTCGTGGCCATGGCCAAGGTACAAAGTTGTTGGTAACATCAAAATGCAGCTGCCCATTGTTGCAAGCACTTCAAAGTTGGTGGAAATCATCACAGTCACATTATTAAGTTTGCAGTCACTGCAATTAAAACATAAATCCAAGTCACCTGTATTTATTGTTCCTTTCACTAAACATGTAAATCTGCATGGTGGAGCAATGCAAGTGTTAGTGTGGTAGTGTGGTAGAACCTTTATGACACAAGATTAGATTGTTTCTTTGATGAGAAAAGGGCAATAACAACAAAACTTTTACTAGATATCTTTATAAATTTACATGTGTTGTCTCTAGAATAAGTGAGATCTTCATTTTTTAAAAAATATTAAAGGTTTCACAGTTTGTGTTTATGAATGTATGTTCAGATACTGTACATAGCACAGAGTTGGGAAAAGCACACACTTTTCATTAGTTTTTGTGAAATGCATTTTTATTGGTTTGTGTTTGATCATGTTTTCATGCTGGCAATTCATTTTAAGTGTTGCTCCTATCCAAATAGTAGCTGACTTCACCAGCAACAATTAAAGATAGTGCTACTAGTTTTTCTGCCTATTCTGACTTAACAGCACATGTATATAATGAATCATTTCTCATTAGTAACTGTTGCAAAACTAAGCAACAGCTTATAAAGTTTTATTTTCATCATTTCATGTGGCTTACAATCAAGGGCAGCTGACATTTTTTATTTCTTCACCTTATTGAAAGGTATAGATGATGTTTAATCTTTCCTTGGTTACGTTTTGTCAACCAAACTCTTTTTTCACATTCTGTCCTCTTCAGTGCCACGTGCACATCCATTGCAGGAGGGATTACAATGAACAGAAGGCAGTTGCAGTGGTGTAAGCATAATTACCAGGGTTGCTAATTAGATGTGAAGCATACTAGTACGCGAATGTATCTCAGAGGCATAGTTAACCTGTGTTCAAAATCGGCTTAAATTAACACATTTCGTACAGCTTACTATCAAGGGCTGCTAACAATCTAGTAAATATGGTATGTCTCTATCACAATGCATGCGTTTAATTTTAGCACCTTCCATTCCAGTAGGCTAAGGCTAAAATCCAGCAGTTTGCATGTATTTTTGCATGGGAATATCTCTGCTGACGATTGCGCTAGAGAGCTGTTCAAACCCTCAAAAGATTTAGCAAGTCTTCGCATCTGCAATAAAAAAATAATTTTGGGTTTCGGGCTTTTTCAAGGAACCTTGCTAAAAGAGTGCAGGCTTGGCTACCTGATTTTGGGCATTTTTTCCCATTGGAGGACAAGATTTGGATATCTCAGTTGTATAAAATCTCAAAATCTATGAAACAAATGAAGGTTTGACTAACAACTCGAGTATCTGAGCCCACTCAGAAAGATGGTGGACATGACCATCCCAGTGCAAGCAACTTGTTTTAAATTCTCTATTGCAAACAGGGGTATAGCCAGTGTTCTGCAAAGTGAGCTCTGTTTTGATCTTATCCCTCAGTGTGATGTTGTAATTACTCTGGAGGCATTACATGAGAAAATGTTATTTTTTACCACATAGACATTGGCCAAGTCTCACAGTTGTAAAGAAAAGCACTTGGTGTATGAGATCTTGCAGATGTTCCTTTTGTGTGTAATGAAAGTTCCACATTACAGTTGACTGATGGTAGTAACTGCTGTACTGATTCCATACTGAATTTTTTTCTAAGAAAATAGTGTCAACTTTTTCAAATGTAGCCAAATTTGATGATATCTACATGGGAGATACTTTATAGCACATCAACTGATAAATTACAACAGAGTACTTTGTGTAAATGGATGTGATTGATTAGGTAGTTTGTTTCATATGAATCAGCTAATAAACAGAAGCAATACAAAGAGCCATCACACAATAAGGAGACCAATTGTCAGTGAACATCAGAATAAATGAAAATACAATGGCATAATAACTGATCAATGTGAACAAAGAGGGGCACTGTATCATATAGGATTGGTGAAGGACCATGGCGGTCATCTAGTCAACCAACCCCGTTTATCACATTTTGAAAAGTGTTGAAAACACAACAGTTGGAGATCAAATAAGCACAGTCAGAAAAACAAACACAGAACGTGGTGAAGCAAATTTACAGATGAAAGAGCATGCCTATGTGTCAATTTTTGTTTAAGCTCATAATCTTACAAGATTAAACATTCTGCTAAACTCCATCAGTGACATCATTTTAGCCATTATGGAATGCATGGCTGAGAATATCAGAGAAATATTACAAACAGGGTTGGAGCCACTGAAGAGCCTTGCTTTTATGCTACTCTTCAGCTCAAAAGGAGTTGACAGAAAATATTCAACAGAGATGGGTACATCCATGTTGTCATGAAAGATGTGAAAAGGCTAAGAGGTCCAGGTAGACAGCTGATTTTTGTGGAGTGATGCATAGCTCATCTCTGCTGGCCATATCAAATGCTTTGGTAAAATCAACAAAATTAATGTACAGTGGGCAGCATTGCTCATGGCACTTATGGATTTGACCATGTTACGATTGGAGGGCCCAAGCAGCAAGCATGCAAAGCTTCATACTATTTCTCCTAGTGAAAGTTTGAAAATGAGTTCATGAAAACATTCTGTACCATTGAAAATGTGAAACAAAGTTGTCAACAATGCTCTTTGCTGGTTAATAGATAGTTTTGGTCAACCAGGATTAAGCAGCATAAATAAAAATGCAATAATTTTGTACAAAGTTGTTGTAAAACATGCTTGGAAACTGAATTTTTTGTACATTTACAATCATTCTCACAGCTTATCAGTTTTATAGTTTTTGAATTGTTGTTTAAGCTCATTTTCATGGATCTCAAAATTTTTTCAATTCACTGTATGTTTGAGTCTTCATGTGTAATTTGCAAACCTGACTGCCACTTTTAGTCATACATCAAACAAGGTAAGAAAGAAAGGAAACAAACATCAAATGTCAAGACACTATTTCAAACATTGCATTAATTGTTATGTTAGAATATCTTAGTTAGTGAGGTCAGCTTTTTAGTATTACAATTTTTGCTTAAATTTGACAATAGTACAATATTTTTCCCAGTGTAATTTCAATGTATGATTTTTATGAAAATGATTTTGTTTACTTGTACAGGATTGTCTTCAATGTGGAGAGCATAAATATTTTTAACTTGGATATTATGGACTATCAGGTATGATTGTGAAAGTTTAAAAATATTGATTTTTTCTGTATCAGTGATGGTATTAATACTTCAGGGTTTTGGTATTCAGGTTTTTTTTAAAGGAAAATGTTAGGTTCCTGGTATGAACCTGTAGGGACCTGAAAATGTTCGACTAAGTTTCATAGATATTTCTCTTGATAATTTTCTCTGATTCTAGGGACACAATTTTCAATTCTACGGAGCCGAATCGGGTTCCTAAAACACCTTAAAAAAGCCCTGGGTATTTATTATTTTTGCTCATGAAATATTGGTGTGAATAGTGCAAATGGAGGCAATATTAGGTGTCGGGTGGTGACTTCTGTTGGCAGTATTTTCAAGGTGTATTGAGAGACTGAAACGGCCCTCAAATTTTTTCAACAGTCGCAAAAAGTACAGTAAAACCTTGCTTTATGACCATCTTGGTATTTAGATAAACTAGTTGCGGTCCCTTAAAATGTGTTAGTGGTCACCAAGTTCAGACCTTAAAAAAACTCTAAAAAAAATCAAAGAACAACAAGTTGCCTGTGCATGATTTTCCTGTAACAACATGCCTAACATGAGCATTCATAAAACCTACAAAGATTGGATTCTGGTAATGCTATCACATAAGTCTATATAATACAAGTAATTATTTTTGTATGCACAGCTTAAAAACTTTGATTGCCTCATGCTGTAGGCGTGTCATGTCCTATCAAACCTTCCTGCTTCTGTTGAAGTTTGCACAATTGTGTTGCAAACTTTATAATCATTGCAAACCTTAAATTTATGGCAGTAACCATGAATTCCAAATCATTAGGGGATAACAGCATATGTAGCAAACTATGCCAAGGGTCTAAAATGTAGCATTAAATCAACTGTAATGTGAAGGTGGAGGGTGATTAAGGAATAATATTATTGATCACCCATATTTGAGTTGTCATGGTGCACAGCTGTAGAATGATCAGCAACATAATATGATGTGTTCTTGTCTACTTTCTGACTGCAGTTTACAAAATGAAATTTATTATGTGATATGATGCTGCTGATGAATTTTTTAGTTGTTTCAAGTTTATTGCCAAGGTATTATGATGGAACTTGAGAATACACCTACCTTAACAGCAATAATAGTAGAGCCACAGCAGTGACCATACATCAAGCGAATCAGTCGCTATATTTATTTTCACCAGGAAACTAATTTCGTGTTAAACACATCTTCAACCCTTAGTCAAATAGAACAGCTTAAGGCTCACCAGTTTAAGACTTAGTTGTATACCTAAGTAAGGAATTCTAATTAAAGAGTTCAGTTGTAAGTAAAGTTTTTACTTAACATTTTAAGAAATAATAGCAGTTTAATAAATTGTTTAATGACGTATTTTTGCTTCATGCAGCTTTGCTTTCTAACTAAGATTAGCTGTGGTAATATTGTTTGCTGTGTCACTAGTTAGTACACTGAGTTCATCATTTTAGTTTTCAATGTGGATTTTTAAAAAGTAGAAGGAATACAAGATAATTTGTAGAGTGAAATTTAGGGTGTTGCTAATTTAGCAGTTTGTGTTTGCAGCCCTCATCACTGGCACAGCGCTCAAACAGGGTGAAACTTTCTGAACCACAAACATCAAAGTTTCTGCCACAACTTCCCCAATCAAGAAAGAAACCAGCATGGGCTTCAACAGCACCTTCATTTGTTCTGAATGGAAACCCCCCAAAGGATCTTTTGGGAAGGTACGGCTTTACACTGTATTGGCTTTGAAACTGACTCCATAAAATGCTGCTGTTGTTGAGGTAAACAGTTGATAGTAAATACAGCATGTTTTAAGGGCATGTGGATGTTAAGCGCATGTCTTCTTGTTGCGATTGGTTAAAGGTCTACAGTAATTTCTCCATTTTTAGCATTTACAATGTGTGCATTGAATAACATGGGTGTAATGTTAAGTGCTCATTATGCTCATTGCTTCCAGAATATACTTGAATATTTGGGCTTCACAGAAGGTTTTCATGATTAAGTTTGGTGCTTTGCAGAGATCGCTTGGACATGGTTAGAGAATTGACAACCACCCCCCCTAAACGAACCAAATGGCATAAGCGAACGAAAGCAATGGATTCTTTTTCTCCACAAATTGAAGGCCAAGTCAGTCAAAGTCTTCCTGCAACGACTGCCTCATTTAGTCATCCCAAGAAAAACAGAGAAGCATTTCGAAGTTCACTAGTGAACATTATCTTGTAAGTAGAAAGCTCTTCCTGTTTATGGGGAAATCTGATAGGTTCAATCGTCTTTGTTTTTCGGTTGATAGTTAATTGATGAATCTATGTTACTTCCATGGGTCTAATCCCTGGTGAGTGGAACTGCAGTCCTGAGGTATATGCCAAAGAGTTTCAAAAGTAATTTTCTAGGATTATTTGGAGTATCGCGCAATTCCATACAAGCTATTTCACAGCTATACTACGAAGCGTTTTATATGCACTTCTGCCAGGGCACGAAAACACTTGTTAGTATTCCAAGCGCTACTGGTGCAAGAAAACCGCCCGTGGTTCTGCTTCGTTGCTCCTTAACGTTGGCACCATGACATTTTTCTGTTAATTCACCGAAAATTACGTGTCCGGAGAAACCTGAAACGTGGTGTAGAACTTTCCGCTTCGTTCAATGAAGTGTTTTCATGTTTGCTGGCGTCGAGCAATTTTTTTAGATATTCTCAATATCGTTGTATTTAAATTTTGAACTTGTATCGCCATCGTGAATTTACTTGATGACTGAAGTGAGTTTACACATACGAGAAACTTTTATAACGACAACAAAATGTCATCTGTGCCTGTTGTTTGCCCTGCAGATGATATCCTGCCGTCGATTTGGCTGAAGCGTCTTTATGTAACATATATAAGCGTGTATAACGTATATACTCTACATAGCTCTGAACTTAACGGTGGAGCACACACTTTGTGTTGATAATGTTTGTTTGTTTCTATCGTTGCTTTGTTTAAATCGTATTATCGACCTTTGCCGCCAAATGAATAATCTGCGAAGTATAACCCTCTTGATATCAATGACCGATACCAAACATTGAAAAATATTCTTTGCATTCAGGCAATCTGAAAGTGAAGCCAGCCGTCCACCAAGCACTGATGTGGAACTACCTGTTGGACGGCCTGGCTCACCAACAAGCACAGAAAAGGATATCTTGAGATATTATTACTATATTCACCATGGGATTGATACAGGTGAGGGTTTGTCATGAAAGAAATAACTTTTTGTCGAAATGTTAATTGTTTTCTTTGTCAGTTCAACATGTTTGTGTTAAGGCTTTGCTAAGAGCTTCAAGAAACTTTAGTCTCACTTGTGTCACAGAACATGTCGCTCCAATGGAGGATTCCTGGCTTGACAATGTGCTTCGAATGGTGCCCAAAAGACTGAAGAAGCTTGCTGAGTCTATTGAAACATTGTCTGATGAAATGAGAGAAGATTACTTGCTATCAGTGAAGAAGGCCATAGGTTTAATTTTTAGATAGTTGTTTCTGAAACATGGATGTGTTCAGTCGCGGCCACCACGGGTGTGCGGCTCCCAAATTAAGACGTCGTGCGATACGTGGCGTTCAGTTACCCGCTCGCGATTTTACAACCACTGTACAACGATATTCGTACTTGATTTTGAAACATTATATGACTTGTGTGTAACGCTGATTTTAAAAACCTTGTATGTAACCACGAGATAAATTTATACTATTATTGTTATTTCTGTTGTTTATTAATCACATGAAACCTGATTTTTTTCGCTGAGACATTTCGGTCGTTTGTATCGTATTAAAAGTCGCTGTAAAAGTATTCACTACTCTATATTGACTTAATTTTCTTTCGGTCATTCAAAAAAAATTTGGTCGAAGACCGAAAAAAAACAGCATGAAACTGTCTGTTTGAGGATGCAGCAAGATATAACTAATGTTCCCTCTGAGCTGCGCGGACGCACAGCTGCTAAGATCCTTCTACGCAGCTGCAACAATGCTTAGCGCAGTCTCCACTACTCGCCAACCGTCCGCTGTAACAGATTTAATAACTTCTGCTCAGCAAAATTATGATTCAGCGCACCCGATTGTTTTTCCGCCCAGCATTATTAACAATTGGAAGGAACATTGGATATAACACCGAGAAGAAAATGTAATTCATCGGATTAAATGATTGCGAAGTTTTTAATTTGGATTTCAGCTGCAACGACATTACTGCAACTTATAAGAAAATTTGACTATTCGTTTCTGTTAAAGTATGCTCGTTCATTGAAACATGGACACAGTTTTGTTGCATCATGAACGTTAGTTCTTAAAGAACCATTGACAGCTATTTACGTTTGTTATCGTCAAACAACGTTGTTATATAAGACCAACTTGTAGGATTCATAATTTTGCTTTGTTTTTTTTGTGGACTTTCGTCAACATCCGCTTAGACTTAACTCTTCCTTATTGCAGTAAGCTTATTGCGTTGACTCTATGTCTTGAAATGTTGAAGCAATGCTTCTGAGATTCAACGATCTCTTTTAGTTGATTTCGTGCTTCGCGATCCTCGAGAAAAAGAAGATGAGGCCCCGGAACTCCCTCCCCACCGGGCTGAGCTTGAGGTTGTTCCAAAACCTTGGCATAAGTCGTTTGTTGGAGCAAGCTACTTGATGAGGGAACATTTGAATGTTACTAATCCGACCATGATGGCTGTGCTTGATCTTTGGCATGTATCCTTCGGGTACGTCATCTGCTCATGATGGAAGTGGAAATCCATGAGATAACTACAGTGATGATGCAACTGAAAACTCTATGCTTTTTCATCTAAACTAAAACCCACTGGCTGAGTTCGTGGCCCTTACGAGTGATGCATTTATGATTGTTTGATTTGAAGTTTTTAACGTGTGTTATTCAAACATTAGGGGCAGATGTTCAGCAAAGAGCAACACGTTAGTTGCATGATTTCCACACGACACGACAGGACAGGTCCGTTCAGGAAATTTATTGAAAATATTTACGTTGTTGTGACATTACAGCGAAATGCGTCTGGTTGACATTGAAGAATTTCACGAACGTCATGATTCAATGGAACTCCAGACTTTCCAAGGTCTGGTCATGCGTCACATTGAGACGGCGAAGGACAAATTGCTGAAAAAGTGGGTTTTTCAGTTTTTTGCTTCGCTGCAACCACAAACTACTTTTGTACTTTTTTGTCTACCGCAAAATGTCAAAAACAATTTTTGTTGAACATTGCTTCTTGTATTCCTTTGTTTGCGTGCAATTTGATTCAATAACCTTTGTACAAGGAAGTAGTTCTTCCAGTTTTTCAGAGACACCACGGGAAATGTTTTGAAAAAGGCATGTGATGTGACAGGACAGGGTAAACCGCTGGAACTTCGTTGTACCAATCGCTTGATGCTGGGTTGCTGCGCGATGTTTGAATTGCCTGTTGATCTTTTTCCAGATGGTTTCCAGAGGTTCAGAACATTTACTACCAAGGCAACAAGCGGAAGCAGGTGCCGAGCAACCACAACGAAGCGAAGCTGAGGTCGTTCTTCAACTGCGCCGCGACGCTGATGACGGAACAGCTGCAGAGCCTGTGTCTCCGGTCGATTGATGACGTCACCAACCTGCTCATACAACCTCCGGTGAATGAGAGCATGGCAGAAAAATTACAGCTCCGCGTTTCTGTGTTTGATTTTCGTAAAATCCAACGACACATTTGCTACATACAGACGTTACCCAGAAACGAAATAGTACCAATAGATGGTGAAACAAAATGTCTGGTTAAAGCCTCATTCCTTGTTCACGTTGATGTAACATTTGAACCAAGCAACAGGTTTCATCCACGCAGCGATTAATCGCTCCATAAGAACTCCAACAAATACGCGAGATGGTTTTGCCATAAAAACACCCTCCAGCATGTTCCTTATACCTGCGCGTAAGCTTGTAACAAGAAACATGTGCATTAAACTTGTTTGTTTCGGCGTAAGATTTTATTTTTTGCAATGTAGTTCAGTTTAAAACATTCTAATTCAAGCAGATAAAGTAGTTCTTCTGGCGATTTTTATTATTAGCCGACATTTCACCCACCTATTCAAGTGGGCTTCCTCAGGGCAATGTTTTTTAACCACATATAACATGCAACTTACCAATATCAAGAAACAATGAGCACTATGACGTACAAAGAGAAAAAACGCAAAACTGACCATCACGTTATGGGAAATGGTTGACAGCATGCCACAGAAAAAACGTGGCAGTGTAAAATGAAAACCGCTAGGAGATGATGAAGTATAACAACAAAATAAATAGCGTAAAACCTACATAAAAATGCAGAAGAAATGTTTAAATAGGCTAATAATAAAATAATCGTCAGAAGGGCTAATTTATCTGCTTGATTTGAAACCTGGTGGCAAATGCTACGAAATAACATGTGTAGCAAAAAGAACAGCATTCTAATTTAAGTTTAACTTCTCCGTTCCAATGCAGGAATCTGTTCGAGCATTTGAACATCCGGGGTTCATCATTCGTTTGATATTGGAGGGAACCAACGTACGGTTCGAACCGGACTTCCCTGATTTCGAGCTTGTTCTGCTCAACGTATACGATGTTATGGTTAAAGCGGTTGGAATTGTTCCAAGAGTTGAAACGAAGCTCTATTCAGAATGGGTGGGTTTTCCCCGACAGCAAAACCTGATTTTCAGTATCGATCTTGAAAAAAAGATACGAACTTTTCACAAGTTTGCATCTTGTTTGAGCTGAAATACCTGTCTGTTGTGAATCATCACTGATGCCACATGTTACCAATCTTTTTCGAAGTCTTGAAGTTTGCTCTAATTTCTTCTCAAGCAATCTAAAATATATCACTGCTTTTGATTGTGGTCGTGCTTTTTGCTTTGTCAGAGTTATGCAGAAGAACTTTGCAATGTCTATATTTTCCCAGGTCATATTACACTTGGCTTCTCCACTTTCAATTGTTTGCCTGAACTATATGTGGTTTCCCACTATTAAGTTTCACTCTGTGGGGGTGTCTTGCTTTGTGTGTGGGGGCGTATTGCTTTGATTGAACCGACCTCTGACGTCAAACTATTCTTATCTTGTGTTAAAAAGCGTGCTGACGTCATGATCTGACCTTTGCCCGCTGTTTACTTTTCTTGCATCATGTGACCTAATTTTTTTGCTACTATTTTAGAATCTTTTACAAATATTGCGTGTTATTTAACGATAGCTTTGAAAGTTCAATTAAAAAACTAAGTTTAAAATATCAAATAAGCTGAAATCTTGATAGACATCTTTTGCATCATGCCACCATGCGACACCTTGTGGTTTGCAGCTTGAGTTGCAAAGTCAAATTTTTATCACCATTCCCGTTTTTGATAGGAGCAAAATTTGCATTTAAATGTTCAAAATATCAACTATCTTATGGAAAACAAAAGCAGCTGCCTTTTCGTTACAAGTTATGTTCCATTCCAGTCCGGAAACAGTACGCCTTTGAAACCTGTCATTCTCGAAGAAATTTTGTCGAACGCCAAGAGTCGGATCCGGGCTCTTGTTGCGAGAGAAAGTGACGAACCGAGAAACCACCTGAAGATTTATGACAAATACCACATGCTGATCAGCAAGCAGGTATTTTTGCTTGACTTTAATCAAACGTTGGACCAGTGCGTGGTTCAAGTTGTTAGAAGTTGTCTCAAGCTCGTGGTCCTGTTGTACCACCGCGGTGACAAACCCCATGTTGAGTAACAACCCCTCATGTTGACCCTTCCATGTTGAGTGACATCCCCATGTTTAGTGACAACCCCCCGTGTTGATCCCTCCATGTTGAGTGACAACCCCATGTCGAGTGACAACCCCCCATGCTGACCCTCCATGTTGAGTGAGCTCCGAACGATGTTAAATGAAGCTAGCGTGATTTATATTTTATGTAGAGATTGTCGCTTATGTATTTTTTTATTTTCGCTGAAAAAGTTGCACACGCTGTGTGAATAACACTCGTGTAGTTTGCACCAATCATTTTGGTTTACCTCGTCGAGTCCATTGGGTTTGAAACTGGTTTTTCACGATTTGTTTCGTCAAAGGCCGAAGCTGACGTTGAAGAAATGCTTCAGCAAGATCTGAGTTTTGCGGACTTCATCACTGAAGTCACCAAGTATCAAAAACTGTCGGAGGAGATAACTTACAACTGCAGAAAGGTGCAGTTGAAGTTTTGAAGTTTATCAGTCAAATGTAAAACTTGCTACTTTCATAACATGTTGTTTTACTCAGAAGGTAAGCGTGATTGTAAATAATTGAGCTTCATGCTTTTCAGGATTGTGTGTAGTTATCAAGGGTGAAAGGTTGATCAAAGCAGGAGCAGTCCAGCTGCGGCATTCCTGTTGGTTTAACGGAAACGTTAGAAACAGGGCTTCAGTGTCTGACCTATAAGAGTATTTTTTTTAAATATGTGACTTCATTTGATACTTACCGTATTAATTTTTACTTTCATGGATATTTTTTACATATTTTTGCTTAAATGGAAGGACTTACATAATGATTTTCAGAAAATTATTTTGTATACAATTTTTTTTAATTGGTTGTTTATGAAAAGAGTGCATTTGCTTGTGGGTCATTACCAGTCAAGAAGGTTGCATGCAACAAAATTCATCAAATACAAAATTACAGCTTTGCAGAAATGTACTTCGAAAAATCATAAATCTATCTCAATTTTCACGAAAATTATGTGTTTCGGGAAAGCTGAGGCAGAAGAGAAGAAATTTCCTCTACTCTGTTCCATAAAGAAAAGTGATGATAGCGCAATACATAGCCATCCTTTCCTTTTCAGGTGTAGTGATTACCGCATGACTGCACTTGCGTAGATATAATGCGAGGAATCTCCTGCACAAATGTTCCCACAGCAGCGCTTTCAAGTAGTATCCACTGATATCGCAAAAGTTGCTGTGTAAATGGCGCGACCGGTCTGTCCAACGATACAATTTGGGCAGAAACTACCATGAAATGC
>JGI24021J15306_10008358_pt1 | contig 12728 bp, 10 predicted proteins | sample Ectturendosymbi1_FD_15306 | JGI IMG/M metagenome (IMG submission 15306) | reverse complement strand
GTTAAGTAGCAGTTTACCCGTGCCAAGAAGTACAGCTGACGAAAATTCCAATCATAATCATTTAATTGTAGAGGAGAACAGTTTTACTGTGCAGCTTACCTGTACTGATGGAAACTGCAGTTCATCAATTTATCTCCCAGAATTTTACCTCTGTTTTGTTTCCAAAACGCTAAGTTTTTGTTTACAAATTACATGCATACACGTTTGTTGATCATACTGTTTTTTTATGACATTTGGTCATTCAAAGTTATTAAGACAACAGAAATGTAATTATTAACTGGGTCACCTATCGTCCCCCAACCGCCCATTTCTGCTTCACCGCCCCCAGGTGGGCGGTACCGCCCGCTTTGGGAACCACTGCTCTAAATGATCGATGGATATTTTCGATGCGTGGAGATGAGAAACAAACATGATCATTTTGGCTACGTAGACCTGCATGACGTAAGAAACGTTAATATAATATACTTCCTGGTATGTTCCTAAGGAAAAGCGTCTTCTCTTGCCAATAATGTTTGTTGTCCTTGGGTAACCATGAGATCACTTTATTCCACGCAGCAACACGCTCATGTCCGAAGACATCGTTCCTCCGTTTGAAGGTTTCTTCAAATTTTCTGACGGCGAAAAAGGCCGCAGAGAAATTCTTATTAAGGTCCTTCCCAGCCGAGATCTCGAAGAGGTCGAGGAGAAGTTCATCATCAACATTGACCAGTATTCGCCTGCCGAGCTTAGTCCTGACAAAGGCAGTGCCACTTTCACAGTTCTAAAGAAGGTAAGAGATACGTTGATGGACAAAGCACCCGCGAATGTTAGAAACTAGCGTCAATAGTGTGCTGCATTTCTACTTCAACGCGGACTTAATGCTGCACCTTGCTGATTACCAAATGGTTTTGGATCATTTTGTTTTTTTCTGCTATTTTTTAAAATTTAACTTTAGATCATAAATTCAGTTAAGTATTCTTGACTGGTTTCAAGCGCGGAACATATTGGAAGGACAACACAGTTTGTACAACTAAAATAATGGCGTTCTGACAATAACCTTTCAAGCTTTTTTAAGGAAATAACGAGCTCTAAACTTCTTACCTATCCCTCTGAGGCCAATGATATCATTGGGTTTTCTCAAACAAATAATATCTAACTAGAATCGCAAAGTGAGGAACAGCAGCTTGCAAATACTTTTTCCACTTGAAGCTATCTGGCGGCATGCAAGACTGGCGGATTTATGTGAGGACGCTTGAGTGCTCAGCCTAATAAGATTGGTTTATTTGCAGGGACATCCGAACGGTATTATTAGATTTGACGATCCAACAGAAGCTGTGCCAATGCAGGTACTTCCACCTTCAGCTGCTCATCATATTTACATTCTTAACTTGTGGCTGATATCTGTGATTGTGATTTGTAGTTTGATTTATTGCTATGCCGTTATTATCTTGAAAAACTTTGGTGCAGGCAAAGAAAGTGGACGAACCCAGTTCTGGGTTTGTTCAGCTGACCTTTCCCATCACAAGGGATGACAAAACAATTGGTGACGTCAACGTTACTTGGTCGATCACACCAGCAGCAAATCGTGAGACCGGTGCTGATGCAGACGACTTTAAAGAAATGTCTGGTACGCTACCACGTTTTTTATAAGTACTTTTGCTTCTTTTCAAATTCGTTTCATTCTGGTACACCTTGCGTGAGCGCAGTAACTATTTGAGCTGAGCTCGAATTCCTACTTGCAACTTCATCTGGGTATCTGAACGTAAGAGACGCACTGGGCACGGGAGGGCAAATGAGTTTGTCTGTTCTGGTTGCGACGACACGCGTTAGAGCGCAATCACGGCATAATGCTGATACCCTCGTGTTGGTGTGGACGCTTCGATTTGAATTAAAATGACAGAGCGCAGGAAACATGACGGTATGCTGCGCCAAAAAAAGAATATAACCAGCGTCAATGATCGTTGACCCGCAGCTAATCACAGTGGAACCCTGTACAATTTGCACAATCCACGAAGTGTTTAGCTTTACGGCATATATGCAGCTTTTTTCGAACCAACTTTTGGTTTCCCACGAAACATGAATCGCGGCAAGAATGTCGAACTTTCTCAAAATCACGTCCCCGCAAGTCGTTGCAGGGTGCAACGCAAACATTTCGGCAACTGTTGCTCGATGCGGTCACTTTGTAACTGGCAGAATGTATTCTTGCATGCAACGTATTTTTCGTTTATCTTGTGAACCTACTGATATGCCGCAGCGAAAATCTTTTTTTAATTCTGTATAAACTATGCATATATTTTACTGGATATAAATATGAGCGTTGCACTTCTGCTCGATTAAAAAAAGTTGGCTGCAACATCAGGTTCGGCCAGCTTGGTGCTTTCAATACATTCATTTGTTACGAGTATGACGTTTTCGTTTGCCTGCGGATCCCTGCGATTAAACGTTTTTGAACCATTAAAGCAGACGAGGTTTGGCCAATTTGAAAATGTTACAGAAGCAAAATTCGGAGCTAAGGTTAAAATATCTCATCTCTAGAAAATTGCGACCTGAAATGCTTAAAGCCTTGATTCGAGGAATTCTTTGGCTGACTCGTGTGTGTCAAGTGGCCTAGTGTTCTGGGTGGGCACCTAAAGATTGGCAAACTGGGTGATCATCCCCATATGCATGAGGGGAGACAGGAGAGAATGCACCAACTGCCGGGGTATCTTTTTCCTTAGCCTCCCTGGAAAAGTGTATGCCAAGTGCCTTGATAAAAGGTGCCGCGAAATAATTGAACCAAAGACACATGTTTTTTTGAACCCGAGAACGCATACGACCGGGGTCCTTGTGAAAACCTTTGGGGAGTGTTATGGGAGTACGGTGTTGACGGCCGCCTGTCACTGGCCGTCAATTCACTGTATTCCCGCTCAGAAGTTAGCGTCCGTGTCGGCGGAGTTAAATCACAACCGTTCACAGTGAGAATTAGACTGCGACGAAGGTGTGTGCTGTCTGCACTCATCTTCATAGTCTATATAAATTGGATAGACAGTAACAGCTGAGTCGACGAAGGTGTCACTGTTGAAAACTACAGGATCAACTATTTGCTTTTTGCCGATGATTTGGTGCTGCATGCATCCTCTGAACAAGGTCTGCAACATACACTTGATCGGTTTTCAGTTGCGTGCAAGCAAACGGGAATGAAAATTAACCCTAAAAAGACCGGGGTGCTTTGTCTCTCCAGAAGCCCAAGCCAGTTCACGCTGCAAGTTAGCGGCAATACATTCCAGCAAGTCTAGAAGTTCAGTCACCGTATGGTGGTATTCACAAGTGACGGAAACGGAATAAGGAGATTGATACACGGATTCGTAAAGTTAACGCACTTCCGCGTGAGCTCTGTCGCTCCGTGGTCACAAAACGGGAGCTTTCAAACACCACAAAGCTGTCAGTTATTAAATCGGTCTTTGTTCCGATCCTCACTTATGGTGATGAACCTTGGGCAGCGACAGAAAGATTGCAATCTCAAGTGCAAGCAGTAGAGATGGGATTTTTGCGAAGTATTCACGGCGCGTCACTTGGCAACAAAGTGTGGAGCTGTGGAATTTGTGTAAAGCCCTGACTGTTGAGCCGCTTCTCCGAATCGAGAGATCTCAGCTACTTTGATTCGGGCATGTGACCAGAATTTCCCAGGAAAGGTTTGCGAGGCAAGTCCTGCTGACTACACCCACGGGAAAGCGGCCCAGAGGCTGACCAAGGACCAGGTGGTGTGACTGCATCTCCGACCTTGCTTGGTCCCGCCTTGGTGTGGAGCCAGCAGAACTATCTGAAAGTACTGAAAACCGTAAGGAATTTCGAGTCGTCCTTACCCTAGGGGTGCTGCTCGCGACCCTCTCCAGAACAAAAGTGTGTATGAAAGTGAATGAATAGATGAAATGCAATGAATGGAAATGTTTTACTATTTCAGAAATATTATCAGAAACTATATGAAATTACAAGCCTTTTATCAGCAGCTGTTTTAAATTGCGGTACATGTTCACCTTCAAATAACTACTGATGAAGTTTGTGAGGATGTTTCTGACTGCTCTATGGCGAAGTTTTATACTGATAATTCTTTTTTCTCAGTAATTTTATAAAACTAACAATAGTATTTACGATGTTTGAAAACATCCAAATCAGTGGCGTACCCAACCTAAAATTTTTTGGGAGGACAAAAATTTTGACTTTAACCAAGCAACAGTATTTTGTTTGGGACACCGCCTCTCAAAGCACAAAATGACAAGATACGCTAAAAATTGGGGGGCATGGGCCCCACTGGCTACATCTATGATCGTAATGGCTATTTATGAAAAGAACTGCTTCCAAAATTTCTACTTGTGATGTCGTGCCTTTGCAAAGTCGCGTAGGAAGACCCGTGACAATGCGCGTATCACATGCTTTAGTATTTCTTTCTGCAGCAAAGTGTAGATATTATCTAGTACTTGCTATATAATTGTGCAGTTATAGTGAACGTTTGTTGAAATTCACAGGTCATGTCCTCATTTACGACGGGCAGAGCAGCACAGACGTAATAGTAAATGTGGTGGCCGATGACGTTCCGGAAATTGAAGAAAACTTTTTTCTTCAATTAGTGTCCGTGGATGGAGGTGCGGAACTGGATGAATCTGACATTGAAAGAAGTTTTTCAATTCGGTGAGTTAAATGGAATGGTACAGGGAAGTTACTATGGTTGCTGTCTTATAGTGATAAGTTAATTAATAGCACTTCAGTTAATTTCAAATATCACCTCCTTTAGGATGAACGGATGCCAACGTTGTGCGCAGTGCGTGTTTACGGAAAAAACTTTAATTTCATTTTGTGAAACTGTGAATGCCTGTCGTTGTCGTTTCCTTTGAGCATGTTAATAAAGAGTTGAATTGTGGCTGTTCTGCTACAACACCGTCATTGCAGTAGTCCACTGACAAAGTTGTTTTTTTTGTGGTAAAATTTTGTATCTTTTGTTTTCAAGGAAGTTTTTTTTTGTTGTCGCTACTGTATACTAAACGCATGTCGCATAATTCATATATTCAAATAAAAATACTTCCGCCATTTCTCAAACAATTCTTAAATTCACACCTCGGGGACGTTGCCGGTTGCCATGTTTTAGTTTACGTTTAAGGAAATATTTCAAAGCGTTTTATAACTGTCCGTGCGTCACTGTCAATATTTTACTCCGTTTTTATTTTACGAGAAAACGTTTTATCCCAAACATATTTGTGAGTTTTTTGGTGAACGGGTGAAATTTCTCTTATCGGCACTTGTCCGAAACTTCTGATATTTGATTTTGTTCTGTAGTGTGTGGCGACATTTTGTGCAGTAGGACTGGGTTTCTGTTCCATGTAATTACGTAAAATGTCAAGTGACTGCGTCTTCTAACGTGTGTTCCTTAGCGGAGGGGTTGTTTGTAGATCAGTTCTAGAATGCACGTCTTGCGAGAGCCTGATTGTATTATCCTGTACGATGGCTCATCACTGTCATACCAAAAATTTGTTTCATTGTTCAAAATTTTTTTGTTGTTCAAAACGAAAAGTTTGTTTCAATGAATAAAAATTTTTTTATAAACTGCGTTGTTAAAATAAATTAAGAAAAATTTGTCACTTTTTAACAACAAAAAACAGTGCTTTTTCAACAACAAGAAATTTTTATTGACACAGAGCTGTGCTGTATTACTGTCAAGTTGAAATTTCTGTATTCAAAATATACACTCGCCTGACACAGAATGCGTGCATTCATATGGAACGACGAGAGCTTACCACGCCAAAAGAAAGTTTTTTGCGCTGATTAGAAGCCGTCAAAGCAATACGTCCTGTACTGTCGAGGTCGATAAAAGCCAAAATTTGAGCCACGAATAGCGTAATTTTCAAGTAAAGAGCTGAAAAACTACAGTCTTTGTCTGTTAAGTCTTGCAACGGGCAACACTGGTACTTTGACACTAACAGGGTTTGTCGTGGCTCATCAGTGTTACACCACAGTGTTACACCACTGATGAGCTCCAAGGTAATCGCTGTTAATTTTTTCAAAAGCCGATTTATTTGTGGCAAACTGTGCTGCATTATCATTATATGGAATTACAGTATACACTGTAGGTATAACGAGAAGCACTGACGTGGTGGTACTGATGCGCCACAACGTGAGAAAGATTTAAAAAAAAAAACTTTTTATCAACGACAAAAAAGAATTGTTTTACAAACAAATTCGTTTTTATGGGTGACACTGATGATCCACCCTGCACTCCTGGTCATTATTGGCTTTCGTGTTACTTATGATTTCGCTTGTTACTTTGCTGATCAAAAGCAATCACATTTTTCAGAGAAAATGACGATCCTCACGGAGTGTTTGGTGTTGTTGACGAAGATCAACTGATTTACGTTGATGAAGAAATGCACAGGATATTGCGAATTAATGTTACTCGCCAACGTGGATCGTTTGGCAGAGTTGCTGTCGGCTTGGAGGTCTTTTTCGACCAGGCAAAAACTTTGAAACCCTCTTATCTTACCTATCTGTAGTGAATGTGTCTATTTCTCAATCCTAGGCGAATCTCCACTGTTTGTAAATCCCTTGCGAAAGAAAGTAATGCAAATTATTGTAATCTTGCTTGCGTTGTGGCGTTGTTGTGCTTATCATCGAAAAAGCGGCAATCAATCGAGTCTCCCACGCTAACTCAGTTTTGATTTCCTTTCCTGCAGCCAGAAGACGGTGCTTCATATCTGACTACGAATACGGGAACGGTTGAATTTCAGGAAAGAGCAAAGTGGTCAACATTTGAAATACGCATCAAGTCGTTTATATTTCTTGCTGTCGGAGATGCGTTCACGGTCCGGGTAAGGAAAAGCTTTTAACAACTGATGTAGTCTTTCGTTCAACCATTTGATAAACCAGTAGCCAAGTAAGTACGTCGGAATGCCATTGACTTGTGCGAGAAGCGCGGTGCTATAAATAAATATGAAAGGATAATAAAGCACTTTGTTTTCTGTCACTGAAAGCTCTTCCGCAGCTCTGGGGCTGCCGGACTTACAGTACAGTACAGCTTTACCCACAGTTGGTTTTTAAAAATTTATTTCGGCTAGATGCTTTTACTTCATGAACTTACACTATTGTTGTTGCACCAGATACTTCACTGCCATTATTTTAACCAGAAACACCAATCGTGTTGATTAGCCATTCTGTAAACAAAATATTTTTGCACTCTACACTCACACTTATGTTAACTACAAAACTTGTGAAAGGCTAAATGCATTTAAAAAGAACATTATATCTGATACCGTTACACCTTTTTTATTATCTTATCTAGATTTTTTCAGTGGCAATCCTAGTGCAGAAACTTTATAGGGTGGGTATATGGAATGAAAAGTATTTCCCTACTGTTTTTAGAAAATTGATTTTCTTGAAGTGGTTAATATCTGTTTAATCATCTAAAGTACTGTTCACCATTTTTTTCTGTGATTATTTAAACACATTTATGCTTTTTTCAAAGATGCTCCTTCAAAAAAAATTTTTGTGATTAGTTTTTGCAATATTTGTACGGAAAACATTCCTCAAATGCAAAACGCTGACGTAATAAGTGTGCATCCGTTGCATAAATGGCAAGCGCAGGAATGCCAAAGCGTTTGCGTTCACTTGCAGACATAAGCTTCAGTGTGACTGGTTGATTTTTTGATATTGATATAGAGTGGAGCCTCTTTTGGGCCAAGAGTGAAGCGTTAATGAAAAATCAAAAGCGGCCGTTTGGAGTTGAAACATGGAACTGGCGCGTCTTTAATGCCACACTGTGTTTTTTTCGTAGTTGATTTCATTGGAACATACTGACGGGAGGTCAACCAACTCAAAATCCAGACTGTCCGTTCTGTACAGGAACGCGACCGTAACTGTACCCCCAGAAGCGGGAAATCCCCAGATTGGATTCGACGCAGCGGTGACGCAGGTCATTGATGGTCAGTATTTCTCTTGCGCTCTTGCAGCAAATCTCAGTCCTGTTGCGTGATTTGCTTGTATCACTGACCTTATTTGTATTTCATTCATTGCTCCACAGTCGAGCAAGACTTGTGCGAACTCGTAGTGACAAGGATTGGGTTGTACGGTTCCGTGCTTGTCCGATGGTCGTCGGGATATTCAGCGCTGCGCGCTCCGGAGAACGTTGAGCAAGGTCGCACTCTCCCACAAAGTGGTGAACTGTTCATGGCGAATCTTCAAAAATCTGCGAACATTTCGTTGAAGGTCAGTGTTAATTATGTTTGTAACATTGAAACATTGATAGTTTATTTTTCAAAAACAGCAGCAGCGAACAAAGGAAAAAATTTAAACGCACCCGTACTTGTTTACGAAACTGTGTTGTGAAAGGTGTTCTGGTTCATAACTTGCTAGTTAAAACTAAGAATGCTGTTGGTGGCGTTTTGCTGAAGTTCCTTTTTTTGTAGCATACAAACTGCACTGACCTGGTAAGGAAGTTAGTGTGTACCTTTGAAAACTACTGTTTAAAGGTTCTTTTTCACAACTTGTCTGGCTGGCTGGGATAAACAGAATGGAAACAGGACCAAAAAACGGCATATAGTGTGCATACGTAAGCGCATAAATGGTACAAGAGGATTGGAAGTGATTAAATAGATCTATGTACACGCTAAACCAAGTCTAATTGGCCGTGTTGTCACGGTCATGTTGGCGGCAGCACTGTCACGTACACTTGGCTTACTGTAAACAAAGATCCAAACTACTACTTCCTCCTTTATAAGATTATGCTACTTTTTAAACATGGACAAATTATATTCTTTAATGATCTTTTCTTTTCACCCATTTATGTTACCCCAACTGATAGCTCTAACACAGAGAGAAAAAAACTTAAATTCGAAGGCAGTGATAATAACCTACAAAAGACCTACTACAATTGGGCAAATACTTACAAACTACAAGCACCTTGCTTGAAGCAAGAGAGCATGCCATGGATGTGTCGGGTCCTTGCGGCCACTTTGCACTTTGTTAGTGGCGTAACTACATGTTTGAGCCAGGGGGCAAAACTTAGCTGAAGGGGGCCCAATAGCCAAAACTCAGAAACAAGTTAAGAAATGATAGTGAATGTCTGGATGTCATGGATGTCTATACTAGCTAAAAAAAACGAAAATAACCCGAAAAACGCAAAAAAACAACAACCTAAAGAACACATATCAAAATGTCTACTAAAGGGGCCCCAGTTTTTACATTTAGCTTGCCAGGGGGGGAGGATCGCCCCTTTGCCCCCCCTGTCAGTTACGCCACCGCTCTTTGTGGTAACTATGGGAAACACAACATATCAATGGTGCCATGTTTTCACAAATAATGAGCAAAACTAAAACCTTCCCGCTCAACCAAAACTTGACATGCGCAAACTATTGTATTTATGTAGCGACTTGCGTGGTATGCCATGAACAATATGTCGGTCAAGCCAAGAACAAGTTTTCCAAGAGATGGTTATTGCACCGCAGTGATTGTAATAGACCCAATTGTAAAAATTGCAAAGATGAAGTGGCCTTGTTGCGGCACGGTTCAGTGTTCCATGGTAACGTAAATAAACCATCGATACAGAAAGCTTACACCGTTACATTTGTTGAACAACCTAATTTTCACTCTGAATATCTGTGATGATAAATGGTACCACCAACTTGACGCACAAATTAATGTTAAAAACATGATCCTTGCCCGTGTGAGATAAATTTTGTTTCCCTTCGTACTGAGCGTTGACATGTTTTGATTTTCGCCGCCAGCGTGCTGGTGGCTTTGGTTCTAGTCAGTCACAGTGTTTCAAATGCGCCCAGTGTGGTTTGGTTACCATCGCTACGAAATGCACTATTAGTTCACGCATTCTGCAGTTATTCATAATCATACGGCGTGTTGCTTCAAGCTCAAATTGGACATCTCTCCTTGCCATTATTTGAATTTATCTGAAGACGACGTTTTCTATAGTGTTAACCATCGTAGCTGGCATTGGCATTTATTAAGTTCTTGTGATTTTTGCAATAAGTTTTGAAGCTTCAGTGAATGCATTTCGTTGAGTAACACGTAATTTCTAGTTCTGATTGTCGCAGTTGGTGTTGTGCGATTTTTCACTACACTTTCGAGGTTGTTTGCTTTCTCTGACCTTGTTTTAGCCTTCAACGTTTCACCTGTTAGCATTGCTTACAGATGATAGGACTGACGATGCGTAGTGTTACGTGAAATCGATTGCCTATAAAGCAAAGAATCAACTTGCGATGGATTCCTTGCTTCTTTCACCTGTGGAGTGAAGTTACTTGAATACAGATATGTACGAGTTTGAACCATCGCAAAAAGATGAAAGCAGAGCCCAGTCGGCTGATTCTTCGAGAGCCTACAGAAAAACTAGAGCTTTTATTTGCCATTTACTTCCCTTAACGCAAGATTTTGCTGAAAACATGTCCCGGTCGGTGATGGTGTGATGAGACTTGCNCTCCCCGTGAAAAGGTTTTTGCCGTAAAATTTTAGAATATATTACTGACAGTATATTACCTGGCAGTTTTTACAGATTTCTGCAGTTATCTTGCAAATTTTTGAAACACAAAGGTGCGGCAAAACTTGTTCGACTTTTTACGTCATATCTTCGTTTTGCCTAGACTTGTGAGTAAGAATGCAATCACTTGTGACGAGAGGTTAAATAAAAACCAAAAATAAAGGTATGAAGGAGGGAATTTAGCGTGGGAATTTATAGGGACAAGCAAATTAGCTTAAAACAAAAAGAATTAGCAAAACCTTGCCCTCTCTTTCCTTCTTGTCTTGCAATAACTCAACCACGTCCAATTTTTCTTGCAGCTTATACGCAGCAGTGGGATTTCCAACGCGTTTGCAGTTCACGTCACTCAGGTGACCAGCAGAGTAGGAGGTGGAGCAAAGGTGCTGAGAAACCGTGATCTGGTGGAAATTGATCCCAGCGGCGTGGTGGGATTCTCCGAAAATTCTCTGAATTATTCTGTGGACTACAGTGTTAACGAGGTACCCAAAACAGTGTCCCAAAGAGCTTTTTCAGTAATATTAGGCTTGCCGGGCTATTACGAATAGAACGTGAGACTTTAACGTGCTTCAACTTGCATCGCTTACTTTTTACGACTGATATGCTTTTCCTATTTGCAGTGCAATCTGACTGTGCAAAGGCTGTATGGGAATCGATATGATGTAAAAGTCAGCTACAATGTCGTCCAACTGACAGCACAGCCTGGCGTAGATTATGTAGCTCCACAAAACGACGATTTCATTTTAATGAGAGACGGTGAATCGGAGGCTCCTCTTCGCATCCGACTGATAAGCTCTTCGTTACCAGAGCTTAGCAAGCAATTCATGGTGAAGTTGACAACGATTGAACAACCTCTTAACATTTACAGCGGTTAGTTTCTCGCAATGGTTGTTGCTGTACTTTTGTCTTGATTTGTTTTGTAGTTTTGCTTGTTTCTGGATCGTGGTGGGCCTCTTGCTCTGATGACCGGAACGCTATGCTATCATGATTATGACCCCAGATAAGGGTTCAGCGGCAGCAATCTGTGTCGTCTCGGTCGTGTATTTTCAAAAAATAAAAGCGGAAATTTGAATCCTGAAAGCAATTGCCATAATTTGTAAGGCTTGTTTTTATAAGGCCTGCCTGGTACATGACAGTTTTTTACAAAATATTGACGCGTAGTATTTTTGCAAACTAAAGTTGCAAGTTCATTCGAAACCTACCATTGTTTAGGCTTGTCTCCCAGACTTCTGCTGAGTCGGCGGGTCAGTCACGTGACAATTCCAGACTCACGTGACGCGCGAGGTGTGTTTGCGTTTAGTCAAGCCACGATCCGCACTCAAGAAAATGTCGGTGATCGATCTGATGTCCTGATCTTAATGCTTAAAATAAAGCGAGAAGGTAAGTCGATCCTGCAACTAGGAGATTATAATTGTAACTGCAAAGAACCGTATCGTTTCATTTACAAATCAAGGGCTACTTATTTAATTCTTGTTATTGCAAACTTACATATTTCTGGTTTGCGGTCATTTTATGTGCCTAAAACTTTCGTTGAGAAGTAAAAACGATACTTTTGACGCAATTTCTAGAATCCTCAGCAGGTTTAACTTTTTCGTTATTAATCAATTAGATTATTACGGCTTTTAATAGCAACAAACCAAGAAGTGCTTCATTTACATTATTGTCTAGTTAACGCATTACATTCTAAACGCAGTGTGGCAGGGGTGGTCAAAAGACAACCCGCGGGCCGTATCCGGCCCGCCAACCAGTTTGATCTGGCCCGCCAAATACCTTGCACCAGGGGCGCAACCAGCTCTTCATTTCGGGGGGGCAATTATCATGATTTTTCATTCGATGACGTCATCGTGCTTATTCAACCATGGTACAACGTTTTCGCAAACGGTCACATATAATAATAATGTGTTTTTGCCCGCAGACACGAAGTCCATAGTATACAAACACACACATTCTGCACATCGCTGGTTAATGAAAACAGACAAAACAGAACGTTTCACAACAGCGTAGGAGGGTGAATCACCGGTGTCAAGCGAAATATCTGACTTCACGCCATATGCGCATGCCCAGAGCAACATTCAGCATATCAAATACGCTGAGAAAACTGATGATTAGGGCTTAGGATTTGATGTTTAGGTAAGTGTGTCGGGTTAGGGCTTATGTTACAGTTAGAAAAAGAAAAATAATTGAAGTCTAAGATTAAGTCCAATATTTTTCACTGGTTTTACTTATTCCCGTACTGTAGCTTGTTGTG
>JGI24021J15306_10008356_pt1 | contig 12728 bp, 7 predicted proteins | sample Ectturendosymbi1_FD_15306 | JGI IMG/M metagenome (IMG submission 15306) | reverse complement strand
GAAGAACTTGTTAAAAATGACAAAATTTATCTTGTTGATGTGAGAGAACCAGAAGAAGTTGCAGCTGGACGTGTACCAGCGAAAAGATATGTCCATGTTCCAATTGGACATTTTTACCCTGACATGCAGCTTTCAAAAGAAGAGTTTTTCAAAAAATATGGAAAAGAAAAACCTCAGAAAGATGCAGATGATATTGTGTTTTTATGCAGGGGTGGTATTCGCAGCACATTTGCTCTTCAGCTTGCTCAACATTTTGGATACTCCAAAAGCAAACATTACAGGGATGGATACAGGGTGTGGGATGCCACATTCACGCAGTAACAAACAGTGTATTTTCCCTTAAATCGTTTTTTTTATGAATCAAGAAATGGTTTATTTTGCAGATGTCTTCTAGTTTCAATTTACTTTGCAAAATGGTGTAAATTTCATTTTCAGGCATGTGTATGCATTTCCCAAGTTGACGGACAGTTTTGTGTGAGCTGTTCACAGCAGGGTTGATACAAATCATGATTTTTCAATGATTTTTTTGATTTAAATCTGATTTTTTATATTTCAGTCAGTTTTTTTTGATTCAGTGTGTAGAGGATGGCCACCTAACAAATTGGAATTTTTCCTTTTTAAAAGTTTGTTTTAACAAAAATTTTTTTTGCTTTGTTACTTCTAGTACAGCAACTAGAATTCAGCTGAACTTTCAGACTTACTTTGCACTCATGCACCACGCTTAAAGCAAATCAGTTCTTTACACCAGTACAGGTGTACAAAACAAAATATTTATATGAATGACAATACTCACACCATCAGTTCATTGACTTCATTAACACCTATGGCATGTTAAGAAGTTTGTACAAAAATACAAGCTTGCCAGCTATTCTGGTGCGAAGTCTTTTGTTAAAATTGATTATTGTAATGCAACTTTCACTAGCTCTGCTTCTGCAAAAGTATAACTTACATGCATGAAATGGTGAAAACCTGTAATGTATGTGTTATTATGAATCTGAATCAAAAATACGTTTTGAAACTACTATTTCTACAGCCAACAACCTACATATTTGCTAGAATTTATATGTAGCTTTTATTTTATGCCAGGCCCATAACCATGGGGGCATCCGGGAGCAGTGTCCCTGAATTTTTTGTGTCCAGAAAGGTTTGTTTTAAATCTATACCGTAATATAAACAAAAATCTTCCCCCTAACAGTTTATTTTGCCCTGAAAACCTGGCTACAGGCTTGCTTTATGCCAGCCTACACTTTAAAACTTGTGGCATTCTGACAGTTCTGACTTTAGTCTGCTAATGTAAGTGATTTCAGTCCACATATCATTTTTGCAGTTAGTGGGCATAGAATCTGTGACCTCACAGTTGCCATGGTTGATAAAACTTCAATTGTTTTTATAACTTGTGTTGTCATAAGAAGTCTCTGCCTTCTTTAAAAATAAGTGAAAGCGATTAGAATACCAATGAAATGTGTCAAACAAATCGAAATGAAATATACGAAATGAAATATTTGTTGAAATGCCAATACTGAAACCGCCAGTTTAATAATTTTATTGAAACTAATGGCATACATGCATACAATGTTAAAAACCTATATATTTGTTTCATGAATCAAAAATATGTTCTATAACTATGTACACAGTCAACAGCCTTCATATTTGATGGAATGTAAATGCAACTTTCATTTTATGCCTGTCTACACTTTCAAACTTGTGGCATTCTATCGGTTATGACTTCTGAATCTGCAACACATGTCATTTTTGCAGTTAAATGACATAGAATCTGTGACCTCACAGTTGCTATGATTGATGAAACTTCAAGTGGTTTTAACTTGTGTTGTCATAAGAATTCTTTGCCTTCTACACTAATACTGTAAAGGCTGTAAAAAAACTATTAGAATGCTAATTAAATAAGTCACAGGCATCACAGAAAGGTCTAAAACGACATGATTTTTTGATTTTTGTTGCTTGATTTAAATCAGTGTTTCGCAAAGTGGGTGGAATCGTCCCCTTGGGGGCCAAAATCAAAGGGGACGATAGGGGGTAAAAAACACCAAGGGGGCAAAAATTCCCAACCACAAATTGATGATTGAGTTAACTATAGTATCCTACTATTATGACATGTCAGTTCCTTGCAAATTTTAATTTACTAAGATAATTGTTGGAGGTTATTGCTAAAGCAATTTGTCTGTTGAATTTTTACTTAGGATCGTCTATGTGCCCGGCTGCAGTGTGGATTGTTTCAGGGCTGCGAAGCCGTCGTAAAAATGTCACAGCTCTGGCTCAGGAGATCTGCTTTTCATGAACATGGCTCCAGCTCCGGAGCTCCTGGTTTTCATGAGTTTGGCTGCAGCTCCGGAGCTCTCTTTTTTCATGACTCAGGCTCCAGTTCCGGCTTCTATTCATTTTCACATATTATTATTTTGATGGTCTTGGTGTGCCTCAAGTTGAATGGAAAATTAATCAAATCAAGTACACAAAACCAGGAGAATATACCAAACATTTTGAGTAATTTAATCTGGTAGTTTTTTACAAGCAGTACTGTCACCATGAGGACATCAGCGAAAAAACGACATACAAACAATTTATGGAATGACAGTCGCTGGTTTTGCCTTCAGTGCCTGAAGACCTTTTGTTATTTCTTACGACGAAATCAAGAAAACATCTGTTTGGAAAACTACATTCGTGTCTGAGCATTTAAATACAGACCAGTCCCAATTGACCAAGTGTTATGCACTCGTCGTATGCTTTGCCTGTTGCAGTATTGACAATTCCAGCTAACAGCGCTGCCCAGGCAAACCATGCAAAGAGCGCAAAACACAGTCAAAGTCGACTCTCATGTTTTCTTTCAAACACGCACACATTTGCATTAACCCAAATGCAAAGATGTGTTCAAAAGTCCTTTGCTCGAAGAAATATTATGACTTCTAGCAAGAAATTCACATTTGATTTCTGCTGAAAACTTCTGATTTCTTGTCTTTTGCACTCATAATAAGCAGTGATGAATCGCAAAGTAAAGCACAATTTAACACGCTAAGCTTAGGTGAAAGTAAGATTGGTTACCGTGCTGAAATTTTTGTACAGATGAAAACTTCAAGAAAAGTCCACAATTGTTTACATTGATTTTTATACCCTCCTGATAATGTCCTGCTACGCAAAGCAATGCCAGTTTGCTACCAATTATTTATAACTTTCATGTTGTGCTACTTCTTGTAAACGTAATGTTTTCTATTGAACTTTGCCAGTAATCTAGCACAACATAACAGTAAGCCTTGTGGTTTCTAATAAAAATTCCTACTTTATGATGGCATGTCGTGCATTTCAATCTCAAATCTGCAATGGTATCATAGCTTTAATCATACTCCCTGCTAACAGCATGATTACACAGCTACAAAAGCTATGGATATTTTATTATACACCTACTCCTTATAGCTCAGTTCTTTTTTGATCGCTACACTGCTATAGACCCAGTTTGATCATTCTGACTAGAAAGTAAGATGTTGTGGTATTTAACATTTTTCTTACTTCTACAACAGTGGTTCTCAACCATTTTGCTGAAGGAAGCCAAATCCAAACCTACAAATTTTTAGAGAGCCGCACAAAAAAATTTTACTACAAGACACTTCACACGTTTTGTTTTATTGCATTAAGGATGTCTTACACAAAATTTTAGAGGTGTTACTGAAAGACACTGCCCATCGAAAGGGATCCTTTCCCAGCAAAGATTCAGACACTAAGCTCTTACAGAGTATATATTTTGCCTAAGAAGTAGGCATCTTCAACTCTTATTCAAATAAAATCTGTTACAGAAGGATTACTAAAAGCCACACAAAGGATGCTTGTGAGTTGCATGCGGCACTTAGAACAGTGTTTGAGAACCATTGTTCAACAAGTAACACCACGCCTGCCAGCTATGATATCACAGCCTTAGGCCCTTAGCGATTATTAAACCAAAGAAACATCAAAGGCTTGCAGATCCATTACTGCAGTCTGGTGTCGTAACTCATAACAATCGCGTTTATTGTGCAATAAAGAGCACACGTAAGTCTATTTGGCAAACTGTTAGTATCTAGGAAAGGACCCGGAGCTGGAGCTACCTCTTAAATAGCCACTCTGGCTCCGGTCCCAAATTTTCAACTGAACTCCGGATCCGGCTCCTTCTGATTTTTAATTTGAACTCCAGCTCCAGACAAAATACCTAGTTCCGCTGTGACTCCGTAGGCCTAGATTATTTTCACAACAATTCTGAACGTAATATTAGCGTCGTAATACAGTGGCTTAGTTCAGCTTTTTAATGGCTTGGTTCAGCTATTTAATACTTTCTATAAATACATTTTTTTAAATCTACTACCTTTTGTTTGCTTTATCAGGCTTGGGGGGCAAAAGTGACATGTCGAGAGTGAAAAGAGGGCGGTGGAATAAAAAAGTTTTACAAGCACTGATTTAAATCATGATTTTTATTGCTTGATTTAAATCATCTCATGATTTAAATCAATCAACCCTGTGTGACAGTACTTTTAAGTATTAACATATTAGCAGGTGATTGGAATCTAGTGTATCTACATGGTTGCTTGTGAATGAGCACTGATCAAAGTTGATGTTTACTGCCTTTTCCAGATCTTTATTTTAATGAGTTCCAATGAAATGTATGAATTTGATGCCATACTGAAATCAATGTGATGTTGCCGAAATTGGTGTTAAATTATTAATGCTAAACTTCTGTTTGTTTTTCTACAATCGAATTTGAAGGAGTGAAATATGAAATCAGTCAAAGTAGTTTTGTTTCATATTCTTGCATTTGGAGAATCTTATACAGCTTGGGAGGTCTATCATCGATATGTTGCATATCAGATAGATCAAGGTTATGGTGGACCATGGAAGTTTTTGACTTATATTAATATGGTAAGTAAGTGACTGTCTAATCAACAGCGATATGTGCTTGCTTGGAAACATTTTAAGATTAAAAAGAAGTGTTATAAATCTGATTACAACTACATTGCTTGCAGTGTGTTCAGCTTTTCTACTTTTTGGTGTGCATCTTGCAAGATGCTGCAGATCATATGAATCTTCAAAGGTGTTCCATGTTTATCATAAAGCTAAAGGAAATTATCCATGCATCATTTGCACTGCCTGTGTGTCTGGTGAGATATTGAATCTTCATTTTTTTGACACGATAGACTTTGTTGAGTTATGGCGCTATGTAAAGCGTTTGCACCTCAGAGGTAGTTAATGCAAAAATGTTGAATGATTCCTTGTTGTAGCAAAAAAATTCGTTTGTTGTGTTGAAAAATTTTGCTGGTGCAAAAGTTAAGCAAAGCCCTTTACTGTGTTTTACCTTGTCAAACATTTAGACGTTTATTTTTGTTAAACCATTTAACTCTAGTGTGGGCAAAACAGTCGAATCGTGGACCACATTGGATTCTACAATTTGACAGTGATTGGGATCTTGAGCAGATGAATAGATTGTTTGTATGAACAAATAAAAAATGAAATTAAAACAATCTATTGGCTTTATGAAGATAATCTAGACAACTTTAGCGGGTTGGATCAGAGCCTACTGGCAGTATTTTGCCCATGCCTGGAAACTGGTAGTTTCTTAAGTAAAACAATCCGTTAGTTTTTCTATTTCTTGCTTTCTTGTTGTGCATGTTCATTTTATTTAGCAACATACATTTTTTAACCTATTGAACCCAACCACGTAAGTGCTGTTGGGCTTCAATAATTTGTTAGGCACCAGCAAATTTTTACCTGTATTTTAAATGGAACGCCAGAACAAAAATATTTGCACAGCTGACACTTAACCAATAACAGCTTAACCCAAAACGTAAGAATAAAACAAACTAAATTTACATTTGTTTTGTTTTGATTGATCTAGCCACTGATGATGCTGTCTAAATTTACTTTTTGCTTTGATCGATCTAGCCACTGATGATGCTGTGCAAAAAATCAAGAACCTCCAATGTTTTACCACCTTAAGCAACTTATGTAGATTTTGAACACGACCACCATTAAAGTGCGTATGGTCATCTGTTGGCATGATCTAAACAAGTTTAGCAGTCTGGTCAGGGTCATATTGCAGCCACTGGTCGACTGCAGTGATCCTCAGTAATCTTACAGTGGTGGGTGTCTTGATGAATATGAAATGCGTGATTTTCAGCTGAACATTCTAGCCACAGGTTGACTCAAATGCGTTAGAGCAGGAGTGGGCAATTAGCGAATCAGGAAAAATCTTCAAATGTGAAATTTCCTCCAATTTATCGCAGTAAATGTTAGTTATGAGGCTGACTGGAACCGAGACTGGCGTCTGCTTCCATTAGAAGGTACGGCCCTCCGCTAAATGCGGCCTCAAGTGGCATCTGAGCCAAATTAATTGTCCACCCCTGCGTTAGCGAATTGTTTCACAATTTTGTCCCACCAGATACCGGTAGTACGTCATGGCCTAAGCCGCCGACTCGAGACGTTGGTGATCGTTATTGTTGGTCTTCTATCGAATCAAATCAACGTCCTCGCACCATGATGATACAAATATACCACTCATTTTAGACGGAGCAATTTCTTTCGCCACACAAATATCTGTATTACCATTTTTGCAAAATTTAGGTCGATTTTTAAATCCCTTTTGTGCTGTGTTAAACGTTTGAATTAAGCGCCGCTCCAAGCTAGTATTTGCCTTTTTCAAACGTTTTGCTTTCGGTACTACGTTGACTCGTTCAACTTCCACTAATTTTGTTTACGGTAATTGTATTTTCCCGTTTTTAGATGGTATTCACGTCGTTTTGGATTTTGTACGCAGTAGATCGTGAATTGGTCTTTCCAAAAAGAATGGATGCCATCGTACCAGGATGGGCGAATCACCTGTGGGTGAGATGTGTTTACGGCTTGTGTTTGTAATGACGCCCATTTCGAATACTGATATGGAGCATTAGAAGATGTAAAGCATGTTTTCAATCTCAACTTTGTATTCTACACCTGGGATGTTAATTCCTTCATTTTTTTATTATCTTTTAATAGTGCTTTCAAAACTTACGTTTCATTACTGTTGAACGCTTGCTGCTTTCAAAATTTGGAAGCTTGCTACTTTTAAAACTGAAGTATTTGTGCTACATGCGTTCAGTTCAGAGAATGTAAAACAGTAGCTACAGCATCAGAGCATCAGTTTGGTGGAAGGCAGAACGCTGCCGCTTTTTCGTAATTGATGCGTGTGAGTTGGTGAAAATTTTTTTGAGTTTGCTTGCATTTTAGGGTAAACGTTCTGGAATAAAGTGTGCTAGTAATAAAGTGATTATCAAACATTCAAGCAAACGTTTGATGGTCTGTTCAAGGTGAGTTCATTTTTAATATAACAATATGCAAGCTTTCGAGGAATCAGTCAACTAGGCTGTGTCTTTATGACTTGGGGATGATCCCGACTCGGCACGTATCTGTGTTCAAGCAATTAGTTTCCCCCAAGGTTACGTATTCGGATCAATCAGAAAATTATTTACAGTATTAGGAAATCAATTTCACGTAACGTTCAGTATCCTCGATCCTAAAATCTGAAAGCAATGCTTACAGATAAAATGCTGAAGAGTTAAAGCCAGGGCAGAGAAAGCAAGCAAAAAAACACGGCAGAGAAAGCAAGCAAATTGGAGACGAATGAATCAGGGTATTTTTAAGGTGNTTTAGGGACCCGATTCGGGTCCTTAGAATTGAAAATCGGGTCCCTAAAATCAGAGAAATTGGGTCCCTACACGTCCAAACCGGGCACTTAACACTTTCCTTAAAAAAAACTGAAATGAACAAATCAGAACATAAGCTGTGGCAAGTAAAAGCTGGAAAATATGCCGTTCACTCCGAGCAACGCAGTGATGACTCAACGCAGTATGTGCAGCTCTGATGTCATAGCTGTAGTTTTGTTGTTCTGTAACTGACGTCAGGTAGTTTTTCAGTTTTAGTGAAAGTAAATTTTAGAGAACAGCATATTTTCTCGTTTTTATTTGCCGCAGCATGTGTTCTGATTTATTCATTTTAGTCTTGAGCTTGCTTGCTTGCTTTGCCCTTCAACATTTCACGTGTGAAGTGCTTGATCTCTGAATGCAAGAAGTTTTTTTCATTCGGTGGTTTTCACTCTCTTGAAATGATTTGGCTTTGGTCCGTAATAAGGTTGTGATCACGACTGTTTGATCATACTTCTTTTGACGAAGTGTTTGTTTGCATGCACACTGAGAACGTGTATACACTGATATAATAGTGCATAGTTAATGATTGTTAAGCGGCTATTGCTCATAGTCCTTTACTCCCCAAATTTTCTTTTTTGTTGCAGCACACACTCATACTCATAACTGTTGTGAACGCAGCCGTTGAGAAGGTCAAGTACCCACCAAGAAAAGTTGGTCTGACCCTCGTTTCCCTGTTCGGTTTACTTTACGTTGGTTGGTACGTCGCGTTTCACCCGTCCGTCCTTTCTGGGCTAATTGTTTTTGTTTTGAACTTTGATTCGGTTTGTATTCTCAAAATTTTACCGTTTTCTTGCTTTCTGCAGAGTGATGTTTTTGCTCGTTGCTGTGGCTTCAGTGTGGTTTTAATTTCAGCGAAGAGGTTTGCTCGTCACTTCTCAAGTGTGTTTCTTGATGTCCGCAGAAACTTCGTTCTAAGCTTGCGGCCAGCAGTGGAACTGTTTCCGTTTACGCTAAGCACCTCGTTATAAAACATGTACTTTTGATGGAAAATGCAGCTGAGAGGTTCTTACTAGCAATCAGTACTCGCAGTTCGAGGTTGCCACAATTTTTAACAAAATTGTTGAAAGACCTTATATACTCCACGTGATGTTACAGCCTTCGTGAATTTATCTTGCAATGCTTCTGTTTTGTTTGCAGGATAAAGTGGGTTGGGTACAAGAGCGGATTGTACGTCTACCCCTTCCTGGCATATTTGTCTACCGTTGGATTTGTCCTTTTCGTTGCAGTCGAATTTCTAGCTGCGTGGGCTTTTTATTTTTTGGGCGAGTACATAAGCAAACGTGCAGGTTGGTATTTGAAACTTTTACGTCGAGCTTTTTAGTATTCATTGAACTTCTTTGCCCGAGCAATTTGCCAGGCGGCGTTCAGTTCATACGTCAAACTTGCTTTTCCCGAAGCGGTGTCTCTGACGCAATTTCTAACTTCCTGAGCTAATGATTTATGCAGCACGAGGCATGAAAATTGGTTCACTTCGTTGGCAATGTCTACTTGCTTAATAAGTGTTTCTGAAGGTGTGGACAATCAAGTGGAACAGAAATCCGATGATCACTCCGGGGCGAAAATTCAGTAACATGCTGCTGCAGCACCGTCTCCACAAATGTATATGGGCACATTTTTTATTCCTCATTGCTAGTAGACTTGCTTTGTTTTATATCTTACACTCACTTTGCAAGCACCGAGCGAAATCTTTTGTGCTTAGGAAACTTTTTTAGGAACTTTTGAGCTTTTTTCAGCCCCGCAAATTTTGCATTGCACTAAATAAAGCAGAAGCTGACGTATTTAGGACCTCACCTTTCGTCATATCCTATATGTTGTAAACAAGTGGAGGACAATCGTTTGAACTGTTGCGGTGCAAGTACGGTTGTGTTTTCTTCCTATGCCAACCGGTGTGGCCTAACAAAACTCGTTGACACCCATCTCGATGTGATCCAAATGAAAGTGTGTGTGCGTATTTCCAAACGTCATGAAACTTCGTTGTTGCTAATGTACACTGAAGGGTCAAAAACTAGCAATTTCAAACCTTGTGCCTCGCTTCATTTCATTTTTCAAAGATGTGTACCTTGTACAGTATTGCATGAGCGGGTGGTGTCCAGTGCCGACTTTGCAAACGTTGTTTTACCCACGTCACCGTTTTTAGTTTCATTGTCCTTTGGTTTGTGTTCGCGATTTCTACCGATTGCTTGATTATATATATTTTTGGACTTGTGTCTGATTCCTGTCATGCACATCCTCGAATGTTCTGGCAAAATTTTGCATCGCTAACCTGTCATGCATTCCTTTACTTGACTTTACAAAACCGCACATATCAAGTACTGTGATTTTAGGTAAAATTGCGTTATGCAGTGAATGATGTACCAGGTTTTAATGACTGCATTTTCTTCTGTCACTGTATCTGCGCTGAATAACACAACTAAGTAGAAAAAAAGCTTAAATTCATCGCGTAGTTGATGCTGCAGAAGCTACATTTGCAATTTTGCTAGGCTGTTGACAAGAGCTTATGCAGACGGTAGTGTTATTGTAAGATTCACTGCGACATCTACTAAGCTCCTGGTTCAGCTTCTTGTTAAACGTACCGAGCGCCAGTGGCAAACTGCTTGGTGAAGGGTAATGGACGAGAGGTTCGCTGTCCTGATCACATCGTGTAAGCTATTGAAGCAAGAAAAATGCTCTTTAAATTTAAAAAGCTTGCCAAATTCTTGCAACCTTCTAAACTTTTTGCGGAGTGAGACCTTCAAATGCTGCGCATGTGGAACATCCGTTCCGTAACCATCCAACAGTTCCACCAAGCCAAAGTTACATTATGGAAATTTATTAGCCTGTGTCGGAGTTTTAACTTGAGATGCAACTGCGAGAGAAATCTAACTGTCAAAAATTCGTGGCTGCCGTAAAACTTTGTAAGACTTACGACCTGTTTGTCCGTTACATCCCTGATTTCTTTGTCTGACCATAGTGTTTCTTGTTTGTTATGCGTTGACTCATAACTCGTGCTTTTGCGAGGACTGGACAAGTGTTTTAACAAAGGTGCGAGACTCGGCGTATTTTCGCATTAGTTGTTAAGTCAGAAGTGTTGTGTGTTTGTGTACACTGGCTGATATACGCATTTACATCAGTGCTTATTTTCATACGCAGGTTAGCGTTTAGCCTCGTACGTGTGTAATTTGGTCTCCTTTTCTCTGTTATGTCTTCTTGGCCTGTCGCTGTGTTTCATTTTTGTGCATTGGTGGAATCGATATGCTCGGTGCAAGTCTATGATTTTTATTCAAGGAAGTTGAACCGACCTTATGGCGAAGACTGGAGGTACTTGACGTACATCAACTTGGTAAGTGTTATTGCTGCCCTGCTCAGCGATAGTCTTTCCTCTCGCTTTAATTGTGCACCTGAACTCCGTTTTTTAAGGAATTCATCTTCTTTTTCTTGTACAAAAAATTTTTTGAGCGTGTTCACGTCACAGTGATTTATTTAAACTAACCTGAAAAAATTTTCTATTTCTGAAAGTAGTATTGTTTTGCTGCGCGTTCCACAGACAACCTGAACGAATAGCATTTCGCTTCTACAGAAAAAGTCACAACCGCAACTGTTGAAACACAAAACCATTTGTCTGAAAGCAAGTTTACGTTGGCGTGCAAACCCACTGAACACAAAAATGGTTGTCACNTAATGTTGCTCATATTGAATGTCGGATATTGAGTTAGCATGAGCTGTCAAGTGTCTTTTCATTTGCTTTTGTAGTTAGTAGCAAGGAAGCGTCAACGAAAAAAGTTAAAATGTTACTTAATACATTCAAGGAAGCCAAAGAAGATGTGTTTCGCTTTACAAAATTGGCGATTTGCCTTCGAGAGACTTGTGATATTTTTCAATTGTTTGACAGAATCCCGTAAAACAATTCCTGTGATGTTTCCAACAAATACAGGTTTTGTGATTTTAGCACGTCAAGTTGCTATGCTTCGCTTTGTGCATTCTGGAAGACTTGCTTGAAGTTTTCGAAATGCGTCAAGTCATGAAGTTCATCCGGAAGCCCAAGCAGGTGTTTTACACCACCATCGGACTGCCATCGTCCATAGTACGTTTTGTGACTTGCCAAAAGCAACCCGGACGCAGGGTTGCCAAGTCAAAACAGACTTTTCAAGCTAGAAAAATTGCAAAATTCCGCTAGAATCCGCTTGAACAAAACCAATTGTAGCCGCTGGACCAATTATCCGCCAAAATGTAGCGGATTTAGGCCGGCAAACCAATCATTTTGCAGCTAGGCAGGAATAAAATCGCTAGATCTAGCGGAAAATCCGTTAAATTGGCAACCCTGCCAAAGCCCGCACGAAATGTGTTTGTTTAGAATTCTTGTTTCTATCATCAACAACAGTAATCGACATTATGCTTTTGGGCTTGTAAGAACTCGCGTAAACCCCGAATCTTCGGTCGCCATCAAACAAAGTTTTTGCGCCATGTTCAAGTGTTCTGACAAATCAGGTACTCACTCGTCATTCACAAATTTTGAAGGATTTGAATCGCATCGTCCATGCGTATGTGGCACTTACAGGCATGCAGTCAGGAGTAAACACATATGCGCTAAAAGCAGTTCTGCGAAAACACGTTTCCGCGTGCATTCAACCTGTTTTTGCAGTTTTTAATAAATTTTATAACCTTTTGAAAATAAAACGACAAAATGTAGTTTGTCTTGGCACAAGCTACCGGTATGTAAATGCAGTCTGAAAATTTTAATAGCCTGCGTGAGAATGACCCGTTTCTTGGTGAGACAATGATAATTGGTGATAAAAAACACAGGTTTGATTTATACAAAATTTTATTTAGTGTTTCCGTTAATGTTGAGTTCGTCCCTCTTACGTCTTGAAAGTTATGATTATCGTTAAAACCCACCTCATTTGCGTAAGTTGCACCAGACTCAGCACGCCTGGATGTTGCCGATAACACAGGTCTACAATTTTAAATGAATTTCATGGGGATTGGGGTTTGAGAGCGTTTTCGGGATAATTTTAGGGCGCTGATTTCAAAACTGTTGTCAGA
>JGI24021J15306_10008354_pt1 | contig 12730 bp, 7 predicted proteins | sample Ectturendosymbi1_FD_15306 | JGI IMG/M metagenome (IMG submission 15306) | reverse complement strand
ATAAGTCAGTATAGCACAAAGTTTTAGACAGAGTGGGGGTTAGCTGACACAATTACACAATTACCACACTAGAAACAAAACCCTTATTCAAATAGAATGAAGAAGGCAGGACAAAACCTTTTAAACTATTTAATGTGTTATGTTCAGCCTTACTTGATTCGATGGTTGTGGCTTTTTATTTCTTTACACATATTTCAATAATGACAAAAAAATCGAAATTTAAACCAGTCCAGTCGCCACTGTGGGCATTCGTGAGCTCAGCCTTTCCAAATTTAAATACGAAACACGATAAATGAGTAAAGATTTTATCAAATTTTCAGAACTTGAAGTTCCCTTGCGCAAATTTGAACCCTCTATTCAAGACTTTCTGGCAATGGTTCTGGTTTTTTAAACTTCACATCATTTCACGCAACAGTTTAGTTGCATTCGATTCTTACTAGACTCAAAAAAGTAAGAAACACGCGAATCTTTTAAAGTCCTTATGCTGCCACATATGTTATATAGGTGCAGTGTGTTTTTTTTTGTTTTTTTCTTTGAACACAGATAAGAAAAACGGATGTGATTCTTATAAGAAAACTTAGACTTTGTGTTTTGTCAAATATTTCAATTGTGGCGATTTCGGTTGGTTTGCCTGTGGCAGTTAATAATCCTGTTCCCGGCAGCCTAGTGGGATTTCAACAATTCCGTGCAATTTAACGCTTTTGCGTCGAAGAACGCAACAAACTCAGTGATCGTGGGCACTCCATGATTTAGAATTTTTATTGACCGTACTAACAGAGCGTCATTTTCGGATCTTCGCAAATTGATTAACGCTTTCCATTTTTTCCTCGCAACAATGGAAGAGGGGGCCTCACAAGTGGATTAGCCTAGGCCCTCGCATCAGTTAAATCCGGCCCTGCTGAAGGCTATTCCTTTCCTCAGGGTTCAAAAAATGAAATGGACATTGCTCTCCGCTATTCTGCAAATTAAAACCACTGCATGCAATGCACACTATGAATTTGTCGCTCTATATCTTCCCCAATGAGTCAAGAGACAAAAATAAAAATGTGCCTACCAGTAAGCAATGTTACGAGCGAACAGAATTCTCAAATCTCGTAAAAATCAACCCAACTTTGGCAGTGTGTCTTTTATATCGCGAACATAATTTTCATCAATTTTGTTCAAATCAGGTTTGTCAACTTGTTTATTGTGAACATGTAAAATAATCAAATCGTTTAATCGTTTTTAGGTCATGGTTATATGGGGCTTCTGGGAGTAATTTTACCAAGGGGTACGAAGACCAGTGGCGTAGCCAGCCCAAAAATTGGGGGGAGCAAAATGTTTGATTTTACAAGAATAACACTATTTTGTCTAGAAAAACGCTCCTCAAAGCACAAAATGACTATATTTTCAAAAAATTTGGGGGTGCCATGACCCTTTCCCCCCCTGGCTACGCCTATGACGAAGACCGATACTAGCCCCCTAGATTCTGGTTTTCTTGTCGAAACTTGTATAGCTTGTCAGTATGTTAGTCAGAATATAAATATAACAGCTACCATCCTAAGGTTTAGAAATAGATTACGTGTAATTGTTATCCGGGAAACTACACCAGTAACTTTGGTTTGGTTACAGAAAAATTTAACGTGGGTATTTCCATCCTTCTGGCCCCATGTAACTACCGCGCCTGGGTACTGTGTACCTTTTGTACCTCCCTGTCGTAAGCCATGGTTGTACACACATATGTTTTCACCCACTTTGTTGCTGAAAAAATACCTCTCTGATGTGCATATCTGCAACGTAGCTGTGCTGCCTTCATTTCTTTTATATTTTTGTTTGATTTCCTGGAATGAGTAAACCAGGTGTTCTCAACATTTTCAAGCACGAGGCCCAATTAAGAAAAAAACACAGGGTCCGTGGCCCACCGACTGTACAAATTCTCCATTGCGACAACTGGTGCATATGTACAGAGCAGAAGTGAGAAAAATGTTTAGTAACACAACGTTCGCTTCAATGCTTGCCAAAGCCGAGCCTGTTGTTGTTAGAAAGCATGGGAGCAACCATTTCTTCGCACCAGGGTTGCCAACGCTTCTCACAACGGATATACCAAATCTAGTTCAAAAATATACCAAATATGCCCCAAAATCAAGTGTAACAAAAAGACAAATTTAATTCTGCTTTTTCCATGCCTTTCCACTACTTCATTTGTGTCTTGGAAGCGAGCAGTGGCAAAATAGACAAGCTCGTGCAGGCTCAATTTCTATATTCTTCACTTCAGCTTCAGCGTTCTTCGCTTACCTACAGTGTACGTTTACTCCCACATCAAGCAAAGCCACTGAACTTTTATTATATAACTTCAACACCACTGTGGTTTCTCCGTTTACACTTTGCAATATAACAAATAATTTGGTAGTGTTAAAGCTCGCTGAGGGGGTCAAATGCAAAATGAAACAAGTTTGTTCGCGGATATCAGTTTAGTGAGATGGCTGAGGTTTGAAATTATTCCACTTTACAAAGCATTGGTATGTTTTCTGGCGTTTTTTTATTTTCAGGGATAAATCACAGATATTCCATTAAATTTTACTCGATGCAGATCCACTTTCCATTAAAATATAAATCACAGCCAGTGTTAAAGCCTGTGGCAGTGGCAACTTTGTAACTGTAATCGCTTTCCTCCCTCATTCCCTGCCTCTATGAAAAGTAACTTTCAGAACCTATTTGATTCTTCATAACTGAGTATTTGCCATAACAGATAATTTGGGAAACATGTTTGTTTTCATCATGTCTTTCGAAATACTTTGCTCCTTGGGATTTCTGCGAAGAGTCCACCGTGCGACACTTCATGACAAATAGTGCAGCTGCGAAGTTTATGAAACCCTGAATGTCGATCCACTTCTCCTTCGAATCGGGAGATCCCAGCTACCTTGGTTCGGCCATCTGTCCAGAATGATCCAAGAAAGATTGGCGAGGCAAGTCCTGCTGGTTAAACCCACTGTAATGCGGGTCAGAAGTGCCACGGTCTGACCTTGCTTGGTCCTGTTTTGGAGTGGAGACATGGGCAATATCACAGATTGCTGTTGGCCGTGAGGTATTTTAAGCCCTCCCAGGGGTGCTGTCATCGCGACCCTGCCCAGAGGCAATTCGGGAGTGATATGAGTGGTTTACTGCAAAGTATTTTGAAAGACGTGATGAAAAAGAAATATGTTTTCCCAATTTTCTGTTATTGCAACAGCTCATTTATGACGAATCAAATAAGTTCTGAAAGTTGCTTTTCATAGTGGCAGGGAATGAGGGAGGAAAGCGATTGCAGTTACAAAGTTGCCACTGCACCGGGCTTTAACACTGGCTGTGATTCATATTTTAATGGAAAGTGGATCTGCATCGAGTAAAATTTGATGGGATATCTGTGATTTATCCCTGAAAATGAAAAAAAAACGCCTAAAACATACCGATGTTTGTAAATTCGAATAATTTTAAAGCTCAGCCATCTCACTAAACTCATATCTGCGAACAAACTTGTTTCATTCTGGATTTGATCCCCCACCATATCCGGAACTTACCAGCGTAAATCGCAAAATTTTCATTTGATTCAAAAATTTAAACTCAAGACTTCCTTTTGAAACAAATATGAACATATAAATTTGAAATAAGTAAGACATATGCAGAAATCAGCAGTTTTCCTTAACTCTGCTCAATGAATGGCAAAGTATGGTTGAAATATGAAAACAAAAAAGTTTGTTATTTTTTATATCCTTTGAAATTTTCGCCCTTTCGCATTTCATTTTGACTGACATGTTTACTTGACTCATTTTTATGTATTGTTTGTCAGTATTTTGAAAAAAGTTAATTTCTCAAATTCCAAACCTTCACCAACGTGCGATGAGTCATCAGTTTGGTGGAAATCAATATATTCTTGGAATTTTTTGTTCTTTCGCATTTTTTAACCAACATATTTTACTTGACTCATTTTTTGTTCTTTTTGTCAATATTTTGAAAAAAGTTAATTTCGCAGATTTCACACCTTTACCAACGTGCTTTGTGGCATCATCGTGGTTATGTGATGGTTGGTATCACTGTCCTGACAATAGTGACGAGGAAATGTGCGATTGTCCTTCGGATAGACCGTTCGAATGTGATTGNTACCAGTCTGATGATGGTTGTGCAGGGAAGTGGGGATGCATGGAACAATCGGTGGTGTGTGATGGTAGGTATGAGTGTCCTGACAAGAGTGACGAGGAAATGTGCGATTGTCCTTCGCACAGACCGTTCGAATGTGATTGTTACCAGTCTGATGATGGTTGTGCAGGGGGATGGGGATGCATATATCAATCGTTTGCATGCAATGGTATCTATAACTGTCCTGACAAGAGTGACGAGGAAATGTGCGATTGTCCTTCGCACAGACCGTTCGAATGTGATTGTTACCAGTCCGATGATGGTTGTGCTGGGTGGCTGATGTGGGGATGCGTAGAGCAATCGAGGGTATGTGATGGTTGGGACAACTGTGGTGATTGGTCGGATGAAAAGTATTGTTTAAACACAAAACTTTATTGTAGAAATGATGAGTGCGTTGAAAGGTCGAAGGTAAATGATGGAAAAGTAAACATGACAGGTGGATATGACGAGTTCGTATGTTGTGCGACCCAAGGTCATAAGTGTGGATGCATTCCAGGTAATGAAAATTGTACTTCATCTGGAAAGTGCATTCCCAACGTTTGGATCGGTGACGCAAGAGATGACTGCAACAAAAGCCACAGTGACGAACCATGCAAAGCAATTGAAGTTTGGTGCGAAAATTGCCAGGTTATAATAAATCGCTGCAAAACAAATGAAGATAAAAAATTTTTGCTGCAAAATTCAAATAAAAACACCACAACCTGCCACGTGAACAACCCATCCTTCCATCATTTGAACTTATCAACCAAATGGATCTGCATTTCATCTCTGTGTGGAAAATATCTGGGAGAGATCTTTCAATGTGAGAACGGACACGTCATCGACAATGCTCACTATTGCGACACAAAGGTGCAATGTGAAGATGGGAGTGACGAACAACAGCAAAGCTTTGGTTTCCGATGTTCAGGAAAGTCAAGAAAAAGCACCTGTGTTTTGCCGCAGAACAATCTTTATGATTCAACGTCTCAGTGTGCAGATGGTTCAGATATTTGTTTCGCACATGGCGAGTTCCGATGTTTTTTATGTTTGGACGAAAAACTCATTACTTCAGCAAAACAGGTTTGTGACCAAAATATCGACTGTTTTGATGGTTCTGATGAACTTTTGTGTTCCAACCAATCAGTTGCACAAGCACTTGTTGGTGATGATGGGTCAAAATGTCCCTCAGGCCATATGCATTGCAATAGTTCCACTGAATGTGAGGCCATGAACAAGGTTCTGTGCAATTTTTCAGTTGAATGCAAAGATGAAATCAACCAAAGGTTTTGTCGTCACGAGCAGCGATCCAGTGGTTTCATGCAGTGTAGGGCCAGACTTGCGACAAACGACTACTACATCACTGTACGCGCCACACGATGCGACAACAGACCAGAGTGCCACAGGATGGAAGACGAATGCGGGTCGCAATGTGATCCTCGACCATCATTTTGTGATGATGAGTGTGGGAAGGAGAGTCGCGTGTGGAATAGTGGAAACCGTGTATGTGATGGATATCTTAACAGGGTCATCGGTGGTTCAGACAAATGCAGTCAAGAAGTGGAAGAAAACTGTTCGATGAGGTTTCCATGCAAAAGTAAAGACAGGGTCAGCATCGAAAAACGGGACTATTGTGACGGCATATTCCATTGTGATGATCAATCTGACGAAACAAGCACCGATTGTCTGAAGAAACGATTCAACTGCACAGCAGCTGGAGGCGCCATTTCCATCAGCAAAGAGTTCGTCTGTGATGGGATTAAAGACTGCAACCAAGGTGAAGATGAAAGTCGTCAAATGTGCGGAGAGAAAAGATTTTACTGCGAAAGTGGAAAAGCAATATCAATCGACAAAAAGTTTGTTCAAAATGGCATAAAAGACTGCGATACAGGTTTAGACGAATGCAAGACCCTGTTTTCAGATAGATATGAAATGATTGCCAGTCCTTTTCTTCGCTCATTGTTCTGGATCATGGGTTTTGTGGCATTGACAGGAAATCTTGCAACAAACTTTCTAACAGTGAAGGAAATGTTTTTCAACCGTAAAAACAATTCCATTACCAATCCAGACACTAAATTTGTCAAAAGAACCAACAACTTTTTTATTTTCAACCTTACACTTTTCGATTGTTTGATGGGCGTGTATTTGTTGGGAATTGTTGGCAAAAGTGTGAGTTATTCAGGACATTATTGTTTTGTTGATAAAGAATGGAGATCAAGCAATGGTTGCTCGATACTTGGCACAGTTGCAGTTTTATCATCAGAAGCATCTACGTTCATCATGGCATCCATGTCCACCTTCCGGGTGGTCTCAATCTACAAACCATTCCTGACCCGCACCTTGAAATTCAAATGGATCGTTCTCGTTGGTGCTTCATGTTGGTTGTTTCCTTTGATTTTTGCTTTTCTTCCATGGATTCCATTGAAATCTGGTTATTTTGTGTCTGAAGTTTGGTTTCCCAACCATTTCTTTAAAACTGACACAGTTTCTAAGCACCACTTGACCACCATCGCCAATCAAGTTTCTGACACAAATTTCACACTTCAATCTTGGTTCAAAGTTAAGGAAACCATTTCATGCAAGTTCAGATACAATCAAATAAAAACAGAGTTTGGGTTCTTTTCTCAAACAAGTGTTTGTATGCCACGTTTCTATGCTTCGACCAGTGAAAGTTCTTGGGAATATTCCTCCATTCTCATCACACTCAACTTCATGCTTTTCATCTACATGGTTGTCATCTATGTACTTGCATACAAGAAAGTCTCTAGCATGAGTGTTTCTACATCTACCAAAAAAGATCCAAACAGAGGAATGCAAAAACGAATTTCTAGGCTTTTGTTGACTGACTTCTTCTGTTGGATTCCAGTTTGTATTATGGCCTACCTAAGGGTTTCAGGAGTGCTTTTGCCCCCTGATGCTTACATTGTAAGCGCTGGATTTCTTCTTCCAATAAACAGCGCCATGAACCCATTGATTTACTCCAAGCTCGTTGGCGAGTATATGTCACGTGTACCAAAATGGGTTATAAAAAACCCACCTTCCATTTGCAAACGTCATGTTGATGAGGCTACAAAGGTTGAAGGGACAGCAGAGCAAATCGAACTTGAAGTAGTCCATTCCAACAAACGGTGACTTTTATCATTTCGACGTTGCGGATGATTAAAATATTTTGATTGTGTTTCTCTAACCCTGCTCAGGTAACCTCTGCCCAATTTGGGCAAACAGTTCTTCTGCCTAAATTAAAAATAAGTTAAAGTTCACATAGAAAGCCTGTTCTTCCAGTAGCTGCATTTTTTAGACGCTCTTTCGGGCAGTCCCATCGAAATCTGCACAATTTTTGTAGTTTTCCATGGGGAACAAAATTTTGCCCAAATTGACCCATGGTTAACTGAGGTGTAACAAAATTCCTACACAAAGATCCCTCCTAAGGTAACCTTGACCAATTTGGGCAAAAGGAGTTGGTGCATGTAGGTTCATTAGTAAGCCACACCAGCTACCGTTGACCGAAACCAGCACGGGAGCAGATCACACACGTGCAAGCCCTGACGACACAAATCAATTTGGCGCGAATGGCTCCTGCTCAGCTTTTGGTTTTCATTGAGAAACAGGCAGGAGAATGTGTGACGCCTCATCAGTCAGAGGAAAGAAATTGGAGCCAGGAAGGGCCTTCACCTTGTTGTGTGTGCACTTGTGAAAGGTCAAAGCATTTTATTGAGGACATGATGAACCTTGTGGTTCTCTTTACCTAACTGAAGTTTCTGGAATTGTGATTTAGCCAAAAAAGCTTGTTCCTTTTTGTGCTTGCACTTGCGGTAAACGGCCAAAGCATTTTATTGAGGACATGAACTTTGAGACCAGACAACGCTGTGGAATCTGTCCACCATCAAAACAGAACAAAACGACGTCCACTTGCCAACTGCCAACAATGGGGAGCACTTGTCTGCATTAATCACTTTCAAGTTTTCTGCAAAGATTACTCAAACCCCTGGCACTGGAATACTAACTCCGGGTGATTTCCACCCGGACAGGAGTGGTGACCGCGTGGCCCCCAGGTGAAAATCACCCCACCTTATGGTTAGTGCGAGTTCGTGCGAAAATCACCCGGCGTTATGGTTAGAGTGGGTTTTTTGTTTCCCTGTTGATCCCTTGACATTGTAAAAATTGACAAAAAACACCACTAATTATTAGTTATTTCAATCTGGGGAGGCTTGGTGCATTGTTTTAGCCAACCAAATCCTCCCTGTGGCAACGGGACTGGCCGTATGTGAGACATAAAAGTCAATAGCAGTGCTGCGATCAATCTGATTGTCCAACAATTGTCGAAAAGCATTTTCCCATTTTGGGCAAATTTACCTTATGTGCCTGATTATCGTAAAAAAATTGCTCATTTTGGTCAAAGTTGATTAATGTGGCTGAAAATTTCAATGAAAATAGAAAAATTTCATGTCCCAAACTAATTTACTTTTATTGAAGTTAGAATCACAAGACTGAAATAAGGTTCTGTTCTTGAACCGACCACCAACGACGTCTTCTGCCGGAATTTTTTGATTTTTCTTTACATTTTTGTTCATTTATTAAGAGCACTTCCCACATTTTTCTTTGGAAAATTGCTTTTGTTCTTCATCATATAAAACATTTTCCAAAATCAACGCGTTGTTTTTTTCTGATCGGATATTCTTGAGAAGACTTGCTAAGTTGTACAAAAACCCGCGCGCGCGTCTAAACCTGTCAGTTAGTCCAGTACTGTATAAGCGAATAAGCAAAATCTGCCCATTTTGGACAAGGACAACAACGGTGTTTGTGTTTAGAGGTTACCTGAGCAGGGATGAAGATTACTTTTCTTTTTCCTTAAAACGTGAATCGCTCATCATTTTATTCAGTTTTGACTTGACAGTGAGTGGGTTTTACCGGCAGAGAAGCGCGCAAATCATTAAAAGTATCCCTGAAGGTATTTTGTGGCTTGAGTTTAAATGACGCTGCCCTGATTCACCAGATATTTTGTGATCACACACACTTCTTGGGATCAGTTACCACCAATGTCTCGTATGTTATGACTTTTACTATTTATCCGATTGTTGTGTTTATGAGCTTGCTGGCTTTCTTGTCAATGTTTTACAAAAACCCTTGTGTCTCAGCTCGGTTTGATGAGTTGCAGTGTTTTGAAATGAGGACGTCTTTCAAAGTGTGCAACAAAGAGGTTCTGTTTGAGAACTTCACACAGTTCAATGTACAGTCATTATTCTCAATAACAGTAAATATATCCTCTGTTTGCAATTTGTTGTATTTGTGATACCGACTTTCAAATCTTTTGGCACGTGATGGAATGATAAACTTATATTGTGACGTGACAACATGTTCACAATATTTATTGATGGTCAGCCTCTACTTATGCTGTTGCTCCTAACACTGGTGGGTCATGCATAAAATATATTGCATCGCCAGTACAGACTTCATTGAAATTACATGCAGTTCTTTGTAAAGTGAACAGGAACAAACATGTTGTACACTCTTTGATCTTGCATCACTTTGATGTGTAATATTTTAATGAATGCATGTTTCCACATAGTTAGAATCAACCTGCACTATATTCATCGTCGACTTATTGCAGCATGGAACCTGATCCCACGTACTCAACAAGCATGAGCTATCGTTTGCCGTGGTACCTGTAGCGTCAGCTGGCTTTCATCGCGAGCCGTGGCGGAGCTAGTTCGCAGAAATCTGAGAAACGCGCCTCTGACAATCAGCAATCGCGAACGGAAGTGTAGTCTCTTGTCCCCTACAGCATGTGCATACGGAAGGCAATCAGCAAAATTTCTTGTTATCAAAATCCAATCAAGCAGTAAACTTCAGCAGCGATTGATCGTCAAACACGTTTTCTGAAAATACAACAAAAGCAGCTAAGCGCGCAGCTAAACTGCCAAGACAAGCTTCGTCCGATAAGATAAGCGATTAACAAGCGAACATGCACACGACTCACACGACTGCGGTTATCTGCAGTAGATCAACTCGCATTAGTGCATGGCTGTAGTTCGACTAACTGCGCTGAACTGCTAAGTGAACGGCTCTAGTAATTAAGCAGACGTGCTAGAATGGCAATTAAGGATGAAGTGAGTGCGCGACATATTAATTCAACAGTTAACAAGGGAGGCACTTGGCTTCGACAATTTCAGTGAACAAACACGAACTCGAAGGCTCGACAGCTTGCTTGCACTAAGCTTCACTGCGCTAACACGAACAAAACAAGTTTACGTACCAAGTGGTGTGATCACCACGGCTCACATATTTGGTCTTTGTAATCAGAAAACGTGCTGTTACGGCAGATTTTGGTCCGTAGGCGACATAGGCGAAAATAGATTGCTACTCAACTCAGCATGAGATTAAGCAAATCGCCAAAAAGGCAGGTCATGACCCGGTCACGACCTTCACATGGGAAATCGCGATAGCGTAGGCAACCTTTAAAATATTGGTCACCGGATGAACAGCTCGGAGCGGTTGAACGCGTAGCTGTTCATCCACAGCTTGGAGCGGTTGGTGAAGGCAAAATCGTCGCTGTGCGCCTCAACAGCACCATGCTCATCTACTTCACAGCATTGCATGGTATCCATCCTGTTGATGATGTTAACATTTTATTTTTATCTCATTGTGTTGCGTAACTATCCTTTCTTTTTCATAATTGAACCAATGTGCAGTTCATTTATGGTTGTCTGTTAACGCTAACAAAGGTACCTTGTGTTTAATCTGTTAACACCATAATAACTTCGATGTTATTTTCTTTGTTCAATTCAAACTTGCACTCATGTTTCGTTCTCAACGTATCTATGCTTATTTCTTAATAATCATAGAAATGGATGATCAACCTGCTAAGCAAAGAACAGTGTGTGTCCATGAAAAAAAGATGGAAAACTTGCTTTCGTTTCTTCTCTTCGCCATCGTGCAGATACACAACATGGTTTTGCTCTATACCAGGGGTCTCAAAGCCAAATTGCTCCGAGGACCAAATGAGGACCTTTAAAGTAACCCGATGGCAGCTTTACAACTACCAGATGGTAGTAGACGCAAATGTGCTTCAGTGTTTAGTGCATTGTTAACGATTTACAGTATTTCAGGCGTTTTGTGATTCAATGCAATGTACTTGTTTGTGAAATGATTAACAGTTAACATGCCAGCTTGCTAACCTGCATCACTGCGATTGGTCGCTGTTTCCGGCAGATCCTGTGAACGTTCAACGCTGTTGTTCGACGTTATTTTCACTGATCTGTTTTATGTGAAGTTGCTCTGGCTTCACGTTCACTTGCATTAGTGAGTTTGCTGAATATAATCAAGGAAAGCAATCATGTTTGGAGTGCTAGGGGAGAGTTAACTGGCGAAGTGGCGAGAACCTTCATGCTGGCTTGCTTTGACTTGGCAACCACAAGACGCCAGGTCGCTTAGATAGGAGACTGACCCGCGTTCCTCCAACAACTACTGTAGATTGACACAACTTGTAGGACACCTCCTTTGACTCCCAAGCTACAGAGTTGTTTTTCTGATACTTCACCTCATTGTAGAAGCGCTCAACCATCATGGTCAGTTGGGGATGTTAGCACTAGCCTTGCATTTGCATTTCGTTTCTATCCTAATGTTTCGTGGCTCAGTGGTAGGGGGTCATGTGGAAAAAAGTTTTGACAAACCCTAATCCACAAACTAACGAGGAAACTTAAGTTCATACTAGAGTCCTGCACGAGTTGCGGGTACCCGCATTTGCCTGAGGGGTACGGGATAAGAAATTGTTTTTGCGGGTAACCGAATGTTGTCTCAATGTATGTGAAAGTTACACGAGCAAGAAATTCAATGCTGCAGAGAGCTTGCGGTACAAGGGTGTAGTGACATTCTCCAGTGTTTACGAGACCACAGATAATCTGTGACAGATTGGAGTGTCCAGCACTCAGTGATCTTGTAAGATGTACAGATATACGTTTTGCATGATGTCGACTGGCGGTGCAGGTGAAAGAGCGTTTAGTGTCGGTGGTCATGTCGTGAATAGCAGAAAGGGAAATTTGAAGAGTTCGTCTGTAAAAGACATATTCTTCATCAGCAGTATTCTGAGAAATAAACTCTCAATGTTGGTTACAAGGTTTCACATTTTTACTTTACAGGGTTTTTCAAAATAACTTCTGTTGGCTGTGGAAGGAACGACTGAATAAATTGCCATCAACGATGAAACACGGGTTGTGAGGGCGTGCAGGGCGGGTCGGGTGCAGGTTAGAAGCAGCGGTCGAGGAGCTTTTTTCGAAATGGGGAAACACCAATGCATGTCAAAAAACGTATTCCTAATATTTCGTTGCATTAAGCGATTTATTTTAACGATCGACCCAATACTATACGTGTTGCTTGAACGTAAGAAAAATTTGAAATGTAAAAATGGGTGGCCTAGGCCCCTGCGGCCCCCAGTTCCGTCATCCCTGATTAAGGCCGATGCACACTGCACTGCAGCTGCGGGTACGGTCATGGGAAATTCTCGGGCCGCTCCGGTGAAGAGCCGTTGAGAGAGTGCCCGCCGGTTGTCAATGCACACATGCAAACGGAGATAGCGGCCGCGGGTTGTCATGGACGCTCTGCCCGG
>JGI24021J15306_10008353_pt1 | contig 12730 bp, 6 predicted proteins | sample Ectturendosymbi1_FD_15306 | JGI IMG/M metagenome (IMG submission 15306) | reverse complement strand
ATAGGGAGGTCAAGCAAACTTAGCTTTTGTGAATACCGTCCTTGCTACGTCTATGATCGAACTCACGTAGGAACTTGGGATGTAGCTAAATGCGGCAATGTTTAGCCTAACAACTAAACATTTTCCGTAATAGTCGGTTTAGCGAGGTATCTGAAAAATCAGAATAAGGCCTGTAGCCACGAGGGGCATCCGAGGGCAATCCCCCCTAAATTTTTTGTGCCCCTCCAAATTTTGTTGCGCCAAGAAAATTTTTGTATAAAAATATATAATAAAAACAAAAGTTTTGATCGTCTAAAAATGCTTTGGCCCCCCCGAAAACCTTTAGACCTCGCTACGGGTCTGGCCTAAGCGAACGCTCACTGGGGAAACAGAAACAAACTGTAGGGTAGTCTCAAACGAACTGTCAACCTAAGCAAATATGTAGACTGCATGTGAAACAAGACTAAAAGAAACTCTCATAGTTGTTTTTGTTTATTAGCAGATCCATATACATAAGCTAGCATGCATTCAGAATGAGATTAAACGCAAAAAAAACTGTGCAGGAGACCTATAACTGCATCCTGCAGGGTCTGCCACTGTTGCATTCGTTGTGCATTGAAGATTTTATAAACAACTATGTAACAGTTGGTGTAATCTGGTTTAGCATTTTTTTTCTATTGATATGACATATCCGTTCCTAAATTTCCGAATCAGTGTCAGACTGTGAGGTTTCTGGATTAAAGGGGTGAAATGCAGGGATTCCGGTTAATAACAGTTCGGACAAATGAGGTCTGACTGTATTTGGAACAGATAGTGGTATCTATCTGATTGTCAAAACACATCAGAAAATATTTCCAAGTTGTCATTGCTTTCAGGCACAGCACATTTATTACATCACAATCGATATTTCTTCCTACGAACATGGGGCTGAAAAGATATTTAGCTTGTCGAACATTCAGCAAATGTCAGCCATACAGCAATGAGAGCTGTTTAGTCAAACGTACATATACTTTAAATGTTGTTAATAAAGCCTTATAAAATTGATGCTGACAAATACCTGCACAACTGCGTCTGTGGAACGCTGTCTATCAAGATGATGGTGATATAAATGTACTTGCAAAACCACTGCGGAGAAAAACGATTGAATTGCAATTGCTCTGATTACTTTGCATCGTAATGTAAAAGTGAATTATTCGAAATCAATATGGGACTTCTTGCACAGAAAACAACATCGTCAACTGCTTAATTCTAAATAGGCTATTTTCGAAATACGACGCTTGACTGATATTTTGTTCTTATAATACGGCCACAATCTTTGAGGCTAGCTGTCGCACCTTTCAATCTGAGAAGTTGCTTATACAAATATAGTTTCAGTGGAAACGAACGTGCGTTACTTGGCGTGGCCGCGAGTAAAGCCCAAACTTGTGTAATTTTGTCGTAACCTAGTAGGTGTAAACAGCAGATAAAATTTAGCCCGAAACTACAAAACCAAATGATTGTGATTGGAGACTGTCCTCTCACCATGAAGCGAAATATTACAAAACAACTCATGCGTGGCAGTGTATGAGATTCTGACAGCATTAGAGCTGGCACTGCCAGAGGAAGAAATTCAGAAACACGTGCAATCGACGCAATATCAATTTTGGGTGTTCGAAAACATGGATTGTTTCATGTCACTGCGCAGACGCTGTTTAGGAAAGGCAGTGACTTTGTTGTTTTGTAGTAGTACTATGCAATGTTAGAAGGGAAATGTAAGCTGTTGCCTGTTCCAAAACACCTGCATTTGAGACCTGCAGTGTCAATGTTTGATATTTTATCAGATTTAATTCTGAGTACCTGCGGTGCAAATGGGTCTGTCATGACAGCCAAACAGACCCCCTAGATGCGCCCCTGAGAATAAGCATAACATTTTAACAAAATTGTGCAATACTGATGGTCTTACAGACTGCAGAGAGCTTCTGGAAACTAGTCAACAAGTTACAAAATGTTTGATGTTATATATACTGTGAAGTTCTTGTTTTGCTACAACGTTATGATGCTTTATTTTCAGGATAACCTGATTGGGTTCTTAGTGGGACTGCTACCATGTCTTTCCTGTGCTAATTTTTGTTCTTGCTTGATTGTACACAGCTGCAATCTGATCAGGTTGATGTATTCCTGTTGTGACATTATTGTTACTACCCTCTACTGTTGTGTCATTTCACATGTGAAATTTCAGTTTTCACGACTCCAGTTGCATTCTCTTATATCTAAAACCACAATTCCGTTTCTGACAGATATCCGCCTTTTACAGGGCAACCCAGTAATACAGTATGCATTGGGAATTGTTATGAAATTATGTATAACTATGAAGTCTGGTATTTTATGCATTAAAGTTTTCAAGCTATCATAGTAATCTGTTTATTACAGGAACTCTTTTCTCAGAATTTTCCTGCCAGTTATCTTGCCAATTTATGTGGTGCAACAGCCAAAACAAAGCATTTGTTGGGTTGTGATGCTGAAACACGTGCTATGGTGTGGCAGTGTTTGGAACATTGGTGTGACAGTTTTGTCAGTGGTGTAAATCCTTTTGCTAAGGTAAGTGTATCTTTTAACTATAGGATTTTGTTTGTAGTTTTTGATGTGAATTTTATGCTGGCAGCATATAGTCTACCTATGTGTAGGTTCATGATGACCTGTCAAATTAAAATCGGAAAGTTTATTGACAACTGCTGGGTATATATAACTGGCCATTTATTGCAGTTCTTTGTTGTGAGTAAATACTGCAACTTAAAGAGTGAAGAAGGCACCATATTTGTATTAAAACTGCATTGGGCAGTTACACTGATAATGATTGTAGGTATATTAATTGTTTATGTTGGTCTCAGATTTTTTCTGGTGAGAAATTGTTTTCATGCCAAAATATGTACTTCTTGTCACTGTTAAATGTGCAAGGTTTTGTTATTGTGCTATTCAGTGTTGTGGCAATACCAACACAGCATTTCAACAGGAAATTTAACTAGACAAAAACATCTATATATTTCTATGTAACACTAAACGTAATAGAAATAGAAAGTTTTTTTCCATGTGGTGAGTTTCTCAACAGGTTCAATAAATGTATCATTACAATCTCTGTTGTACTGTGTTTGCTGTTTAGCTAAATTAAATACATTCACTTTGCGTCAAAATAGTTATTAGTTATGCAGGTTTATATTGAAGCTATTGCAGCTAGTGTTCCTATCATATTTTCTGGCAGATGCTAAACCGACATTTGGAATTCATGGTCTATGTTGCAGGACATCAGTTTACCATAGCTGATGTTGTAGCATTCATTGCTTTGCACTCGTTTGTGTGCGATCTCAGCCAACAGGAAAAGCAAACACTTTATCCCAACCTGTCAAGATGGTTTGAGCATGTGAGTGTTTGATTTAATCCACAGTTTAGAAAAGCTCATATTGTGAGATTTATACTGATGAAAAATAATGTGCTTTTTTTGACTTATTTCCCCCTTGCAATTAGTTTCGCTGTCTGCTTAGCCATGCAAATCAAGCTTTCCTTTTTGTTCTACACTTAAGGGCTGTTATTATCAGTATATATGTAACCTTTGGGTAGTTCTGGGACTACAGGCACTTGTTCAACTGCAACCAGACAATCATGACCCAGGACAACTGGCACCTGGGCAATTTCCACCTAGGACAACTACCACAAGCACAGTTTGAACTTATAGGCTTATTATTATTAAAGGCTTCCAATATTTCCAATGTGCTAGTTTTATGTCAAAATTATTGAAATCACAAATCTCTATAAGTGTAGTTTCTTCATCCTATGATCACTTTTAAGAAGCTTCACACCAACTTTAATACTTTTGGATGGTAGGGTTGTATTGATGTCATTACATTTCATAAAAATTCTTAAGTCAGCGCAACTCTTAATCCGTTAGTGAGCCTGTTAGTTTTCAATTTCGTCACAGCAAACTCTCGGATACAACATTGCATCATCTTCACTCCACACACTCAGAAACTCAATGCGCGTCCACGGCTACGTAGTTAACCTTGTCTTTGTTTATTAAAGCCAACCGTCATACAGAGCTTGGACATCCGTTTACTATATTGTTTTATCTTAACTTGTGATGTGCGAATTACTATTTGACAGTAGCAAGAATTGTTTCACATTCAGTGTGATGTTTTTCTCTACGCACTTCCAATTACAAGGATGTCATCATCAATAGCAAACATATCATTTAGATTAGGCAACGCACCACTCAAGCACTTCCGAAAGGTTTCGCTACTGGTTTGCTTCTTATTACCTTGACACGATGCCGCTTGAGCACGAGGAGTATCTGAGAAACTTCTGTGGTCTTGCGGCTTACGCAACGTACGTTGTGCTAAAAATCTTGCTGTGGGAATGAACAAGTTATTATTGATAAGTCATCATGAAATACCTTCAGGGACATGTTGGTATTTGTGAAGTGTAAATGTAGGGAAAAAGAAAAATTTTGAATGGCAACACTGAATGTTGTTCCTGTAATACGTGCAGATTGGTACGCAGCGACTTGCTGCTGCAATCATGTGCTTCTTTGATGCAAACGGGTGAAACTTACAGCTTCCCAATTACAACTCTGTAGATTCTGCTACCTTCAGATAATTCAGATTTTGACAGCATGAAGAATTTCCAAGTGTCTTAGCTTTAGAGGTCAAAGCTAAGATTTGGCAAGTTTTCTAGAAGCGACACAACATGACTTTTGTTGACAAACAACAACAACAGTTTTATTTTTTAGCCAGATAACGCTATTAAGTGCTCAATACAGATGCAGTCAGGACAGGAGGTAGCGAAAAAACTTTTGGATCATCTTGTCTGCCACCACCTATCCGCATACCGTCGAAAACTAGAATCGAACACGCTTCAGGATACTACACTACTACGAGCTTTGCGCAAAGCAACAAAAGCTAATGTATAGATTTCAATCACGTTAATGATAGTTATAAATGAAAGAAAACTGCCAAGTACAGAACAAAGTTCCAATTTTGGTCAGTCAACGCTCTAGGATCTTAGAAACAGACCAACATTAAATAAGAAGATGTAAATAATAATCATGAATTTAATAATGCACTTGCAGATCATGGCCAAGGAAACGTAACTGGATAGCATCACTCAACATCAATAACTTACAATCATCATCTAATTGCACAGTTGCTAATTGAATAATTGGGGTAATTTTTCTTACACAGAAGCAAGGCTTTTGAAATTATATCAGTTGGAATTTCTTGCCAGATCTTCAGTCCCCAGTAGACTAGTGATTTTTCCCCGTTTCCGTTCTAGTTTTTGGTCATGCGTAGTTGACTTCATAATGAGTGTCTAGTGTTATAATTGTGTTTCCACTTCACTCGTTAAAATTTTTTGAAATATAGTCTGGTAAATGCTAGTTGTTCTCTATGTTATGCATCAGTTTAGAGATTTCTCCAATTTGAAAACATTGTTTAGCGTCAACAGGTTTAATTTATGAAACAGCGGCATCGAAGGAGCTGTATTGTGACTAAATGTTATAATACGTACCATACGTAAGTTTGACTAAAGAATCTAATAAAGATTTAGCAGCGCATCCCTAATTGGTTATACAATAGTGAATATGCGGATAAAGCAATGCAGAATACACTTTTTTAACTGTTTGTGAGTCAGCATACTTTCTGATCTGCGACAACGCCCAACCATCATTGGATAAATGCAGGAAACGTTCAATATATTGTTTCCAAATTAAAAATTCATCGAACACCACCCCTAAATAACTGATAAACTGGTTTTGAGATATTTCATGTCCACCGATTTTTTTATGAAAGTTGCATTTTTCTTTCTTTCTGCTGACAATCATGTATTCAGTTTTCTTACAGTTTAAGGAAAGTTAATTTAACTTCACCCAATTATCAATTTTTTTAATTTCACAAATTACTTTCATTTGTAGCGGCAGATATTGTCAGGTTGGTGTCGTCATCAAACATGTAGACATTGAATTCACTCAACAAAGCCAGGTAATTGTTATCAACAAACAAGAGAAAAGGGCTCAGTGTTAATCCCTGTGGTACTTCACAAGTAACAAACTTCTCATTCGATTTCAAACCATCAACTGTTCTCTGATACCGGTTTTGCTTTGTAAAAGCTGAAGAGGCAAACGTCGTACCCCGTATATCTCTAGTTTGTTCAATAAGATTGTGTGATGAACATTATCGAGAGATTTGTTAGGTTTAAAAAAATTGAGCAAGTTATCTTTCCTTCATCTAAACATGGTACAAACTCATTACACATACTGGAAACAGCAAGGGACGTGTTGTGATTTTGCCGAAATCCGAACTGTTGCTGTTCAATATTTGGCAGCTTGAAAATAAATTAATTCATTGTAAGGACATTTTTGAAATATTTTTGCAAGGTGTTGTAGATTTCGTTTGGACCACTTTTGCGTAACGAGATTACATACGCTAATTCCAGTACTATATATCTAGAAAAACTCCAGTAGTAATTTAATAATTACATTAGTATGAGATCATGCATGTACGAGGTGGCGCATGAAGGTATTTTTAGGTAAATAGGACTGCGAGTCACAGTGGAAACCTTTGTGATAAAGGCTTTGATTTGTATTTCGATTTTGAAAAGGTGATCGTTGCTTTTGCTCTTCTTCAATGGTTTCCTTTATGATCCGTTTGAGGATCCGACTACCAATTGCATTTCTCGAGATGTCCACTAGTTTGAAACGGCGTAGGTGTAAAAATGTACGTTTTGTACAAAAGTCATACGATCATACCTTGCCTTTGACTACTTGCAGCCATTCCGTTGTGCTGTACTTGGGTTATGGACCTCGTCAGGTGTAATGTGTGTGCGATGGCCTAGTGTTATATTCTTTGCACATCGTTATCTTTCGCGTTAAATGCTGCGAGGTCAACCTTCATTCAACCCCCCGGAATAACGTTTTGGTGAAGTGCGTATGTTCACTAGAACTGCCAGGTTTGAGATGTAGCAAGATTTCAATTGGCGGCAACATTTCAAACAGCAGTTATTAAAAATGTTGAGAACCACAAGGGGTGCTGATTGACATAAAGTGAAGAACGTTGAGACCTTACATTACGACTGAACACAGCTTTGTCCTAAATATTATTGAAAGATGTGACGAATCGAATCATGCTTTTGCATGACTCGACACAGTCAAGTCATTGTTTTTGAAAGAATGAATTGACTCGAATTATGTTTTCGAAATGACTTAACTCGGCTATATTCTATTTTAAAATGACTGGTGGAGTCAGACTGTTAAATGATTGGCGTTAAATGATTCCTTTCATTTTAAAAAGGAAACAAAAAAAATTGGGAAAAAGTCAAGCATTTAAATCAGATGTTTAAAAAAAAACACGTCTCAGTTCGAAATTTCTACCCAGCTTAAATTTAATGACTCGAAAACAATAATAAACGTTGGACATGACTCGGACAGTAATTCATGACTCAACTCGACATTGCCAAGGACTCGATTCGACCTCCAGATTTGTGAGCAGTGCTCATCGTTGCTCTTATGTAACTGAATGGCAAGCTAGTCGTTGACACCTTGAACATTTCAGTGCCGAATAAAATCATTGCATGCCAATTACTATAAGTTCAACATTTATCTTTACGAGGATCGAATAAACGAAAAAATAGTTAAGAGAAAATTAGAAAAAGATTATGCAGAAGATGCACGTGCAGTTACTGCATGTCAAACGAGAAGTGACATCGCGTTAACCATATCCCAGAATGTTCGTCTTGAATACATTCCTTCTGCAGTTACTTTGCTTATGAAAATTTTAACCTACCTTGCACTGCTGCAGGTTCAAAATTTGGATGGAATTTCTGTGGGCATGAAAAAATGTATTGTTGTTCCCAACCAACTCTACGTCTCGGGTTAAAAGCCGTATCTCAACCCAACCGAGTCAGGTCTGGCAACAAGAGTCCGGCAAAGGAAACCCACCAGTGTGATCCACTGAGACTTGGGAGTTGCTATTTTGCTCGGGCTGGTGAAACGCATGAGCAATTTTACTCGACGGACTTGCAAGTAAACTGCGAAGCAGTGTCGATAATGCTGTTATTTTTTATTAACTGTCCTTGCTGCGATTTTAACTTGCGTGTTAACTCCTGCGAAATCAACGCATGTAGCAGTTGCATCGTTGCCGCGATCTCAACGTAACCAGCTCTGTAGTAGCAGCGTACGTCGAAAGCGGAATGCTGAATGCATGTGTGTTGCATGCTTAAGAAGTTGAGTTGTGTGGTCAAGACAGCACTAGTGGCCAGGCCCGTAATCAGCTTGGGACACCAGAAGGGACGAAGAGTTTTCAGACAGGGGCCCAAATTTTTTGAACTATGTCCAATATTTATAAAACTATGTCCAACACATTTTTCCAGGAGGGGCAAAAATTTTATAGGGGAAAATTTTTCTGCCCCCCCCCTGGTTACGGGCCTGCTAGTGGCACCACAAGAGGATATTTTCCCGAGATTTGACGTGTATTTTGAAAGTTTTTTCCTTTAATGCTTGTCTTATTTTTGGGACATTCGCAAATCCTGCAAACTTATTTTCTTGGTCTCGTTGCAATAAAAGTACTTGGGTTTGCCAGCGACTTTTCGACTGATCATGGACAAAATCGTCAGAGGAGTACTAGACCTGCAACTCTTTGTGCGTATGCTTTTTTGCATGGAAATCCGATGAGCATTAATAGAAGAGTGATGTGCACATCAGAGTAAAACGGCAGAAGCGAAATGTGCTGAAACTTTGCAGCACTTCGTACACAAAATTTGCATCAAGTTACTTGTAGCGCAATTTAACAAAAATTTTGCTTGGAAGCTTTCCTCACTGTGGCATTTGCAAAGACAGGTAATGATTCCATTTCGATTAAACGTTCCTAATTTTTTTCTAAGTGGTTCATGCTTTAAAAGTTTTTAACTGAATAAGGACCAAATAAAGGAAAAAATATCGCAACACCCACTGATTTAAATGAAATCATGGCGAATGTTTCGGACTTTTTTTTTGCGTAATCAGCAAAGATAGATTCGCTTTTTTTCAAATATTCGAAATTCCTAACCTCGGTTACATTTTTCAAGACGTGAGCTGTTTAGTGATTTGTTCGTCGCTCTTTAAAGTGCATAGTATTGTTGGAAAGTGCAACCAGTGACCGGGATAAGGTAGGTAGTGTGTGGTAGTTTCATCGGTACCTCTAAAATTCCGCCGCCTTGCGGCAAATGCGCTCTTTTTCCCTGCTTTTCATCTATTACAATACCACACGGTATGCTATAAATATGACAGCGTGTCTGTCGTGCTTTCTCGAATGTCATCCCCCAAACTCTGATTCTGCATTCGCCACTATCTACAAATTTCTTAATGAATCAAGAATTTTGCGACGCAGGGAAGAACCCAGTCAGTCGAAGACAGCTGGTTTCGCAGATACGTTAATTACTCAAAAGATAAGCATCTGGGGATAGGCGGGTCGTGTGATTCGTATTCGTATAGCTCTGGATCCTCCTCTGTTTTTGCAGAATTAGCTTTGGTGTTTACTCAAATGGGATGAAGGCAAGAGTTAGGAATTTGAATGCTTTTGTAGCCAATGTCCAAGTAAACTTCTAATATGTGGATCTCTGCTTGATGAGAACAACTCCTGATATAAATTAATTTGCTACTTTTCGTAATGGTTTGTTTTTAACGACGCCTTTCTGGATACTCTGAGCAGTGGGTGTAGTTTGTCCCCGCCACCTAAAAATGAGAAGTGGGCAACCATACAGTTGTGTAATGCTTAACGAGCACCTCAATATATCTAAAAAGAGATAGAGAAGATGTGCAAGTGGAACGCGCAGCTTGTCTCATGCAGTGTCTACTGAATCTGTCCTGCTGTGCACTGCATTGTTTTAAATTTCAATGTTTGAACCAGACACGAAGTCCATAAAGCACAAGCACACACTGTCTCCACAACGCAGATTAATAATAACAGATACAGAGGGTTTTGTAATGTTGGGGTATGACCACAAGATTACAGACACTTTCTGTAATCACAGTTGTTCGCTAACACTTGGTGCAACACTGCATCCAGAGTAGTGTAGGCTACTCCAAGAGCAAGGTTGCGAATTTTGCTTTTTTTGAAGATTTTGGAATTGGAAGTGACTACGGATACGCCTGTCCTGACGCAATTCAGATAAAAGGGTCAGTTTTGTCATTCAAACGGCGTGGATCTCGTGACCTCATGGTTATGCGTTACGGCTAGTATTACATTACTTTTTGGTTCGACTCTCACCTTGCCGACTTTCGTTTTGTTTTTTTTTCTTTACTTTATTCAGGCTTAGGTGTTACGTTTAGGTGTTAGGGTTAGGGCTACGGTTAAGGTTAGGTTTAGGGTTTATCGACGTTTANTTCGTTTCTACCAAGCCTATTGCAATCTCGTTGCGCATTACTGTTACGTCACAGGTGGCATATGAATAAGTTTTCAAATTTCAAGATCCACAGGCCTATCCGTAGCCACTGCCTTTGAAATTTGGCTGTTTTCGCACTGGGATTTTTTACAGATTTTGAAATGCTGGATGTTTTTCAACGCACTGTACTTTTAATCGAAAAAAAAACAGACAAAATTTAGATTTTGACTGTCAGAAAAGCTTGACCCAAAAAATGCATATGAGCCGCATATTGACATTCATTACAAATCTTTGCTCTTCTTTTAAGGTTACGAACTTACACGCCCGTGAAGACTTTGGTTAACTCAATTTTATACAAACGCCAAAACAGGGAAGCCAATGAAGGTAGTGTGCACTATGTAGGTATGGAGGGAATAGATGTAAAGCCGGGTCTGCAAATTATTTTGGCAGTCGAACCCTTGGTAAAATCCCAGACATCTCACCGAGCCCCGAACGAGTTGAACTTCTCAGATCCCACTACCTCACAAATACGGGGACATTTGTGTTAACACCAACTACTGATATTACATCTATTTCACTGTAACTGAAAGACAAGGAACATTATTATTTAATACAAGCACAACAGGAAAATGGCAAACTTTTAATTGAAATTTGAGACCCCATCAATGAGAACGGTGTTTCCTGTGAGAAACAGCAAGAGCATTTTTTTCTGGTTGGATATTGGTGTGTTTAGTAGCAAGTCACCCCGCTCTTCCGAGTTCAATCGGTTCTTCTGCTTTAGGAATGCATTTGCATGACTAAGACCAGATTCAAGCGTGTAGGAAATTGTGAATGCAAGTAAAAACGGCTCAACAGCTGCACAGCATGTCGGGTTTTTAACAGCGGTATTTACATGGCACTGTCACGCAGGTTTTTGCACTTAAACAGTGATTGAGCTTCGAGATCCACACGCATATCAGTGAGTTCATCTTGCAACTGCGAATTAATCTCGGCACACGCATCCTCAGTAGGTCCTCAAAGAGTATCTTCAGAGTCTTCACTTAAATTTTTAAGGTGCTTTGCATATACCTCCAAATCACTGTCAACAATGCTTCCATCTTTTTCCAAATTTTAAGCAACTTGGAGAAGTAATTGAAATAATTGCGTGCCAATTTTGAATAGACTCAATTTGGTTTGAAATCCCGTTAGGATTGTTCGAGCTTGAATAACAGCCATTTCGTTCATGGCGCATTGTGTCAAGTCTGGTTTGCCAAACTTATGATCGATTGCGATTTGGTCGGTGACAGCACTGACCCACAAATGGTGCGCCATCAGCAAACGTTTGGGAATCAATGTTGTAAGGTTTCTTCTGTTTAGGTTGTAAAGATGGAGATTTGCTATGTTTTTCTCGTGTATTGCTTGTACAACCTAATCCAGTATAAAATATTTTTTCATATTGAAAAAGTTATGAAAAATAATGTAGCTTTAAAAATTTTCTGGTTACATTACTGCTATACCCACGCCCCAGCAGAAAACCGGGGAATGAATAAGACAAATGGACATTACACCTGTAGGTCTACACGCCGTGTAGCCCTACAGATTTAGTAGAAAGTAAATTATGTGTTGTGTTTGTTATCTGCTTTGACAAATAAATTTTCAATTGCTAACAGTAATACTAAATGTTGTGATTACACCATCATGGCACCCGATCAGAAAAGGTTTGGGAACCATTGTTATATAGGGACAAGTGAATTACGATGATTCGCTTGTGTGACTGGTTGCTTATGAGCACTATCTAGCGGTGACCCTTTTTGCATGTGACGCCATCTTCAGGCTGCCACACAGTGTCCTGAACAAAATACTGTTGCTCGTTGAAAGTGAAAGTGTTTTGCCCGCTAAAAATTTTGGACTGGCTACGCTACTGCTTGTAACCACTGCCATACAGGCGACTTAGCCTATCACTCTCGCGCCCAGCCATGTTCCTCAGTATCAAGCCTTTCACACAGCACTTTCTTATTAGATGTTCAATCTTCCACTGACAAAAATCTCGCTACAACGCAAGCCCGCCAGATACTGCAGAACGCTGATGAAAACCAGTATTGTCATTTATGTTGCGTAGCAAACAATATTATCGTGAAGTGACTATACTGTTAAGATTCTAGACCAGGGGTCGGCAACCTACGGCCCGCGGCCGGATCCGGCCCTCCATGCAAAATCATCCGACCTGCAGCCCCTTCGAAAACTGTAGTAAATAAATTTTCAATTGCTTAAAAAATTGTAGTAAATAAATTTTCAATTTCAAGCAATTTGAAAATTCACCAATCCTTCCTTTTGATATGGTGAGTGGTCTACATGTCATTTCACTTTCTTGGTGTGTTGTTCTTAATATATTTCC
>JGI24021J15306_10008352_pt1 | contig 12731 bp, 8 predicted proteins | sample Ectturendosymbi1_FD_15306 | JGI IMG/M metagenome (IMG submission 15306) | reverse complement strand
GGGGGGGGAAATGATTGTAACTTGGTCTTGTTGTACTATTTTCGGGGGGGAGCGAAATGATTGTAACTCGTTTTTGCACTATTTTCGAGGATGGGGCAAAATGGTTGTAACTTGTTGGTGTGCCTTACAACTGAGCATGATTTTGAACATTTCGTGGGCTACAATTGCCCGATTGACCCCTGGTTGCGGGCCTGGTCACGGTGTTTTCCCAGAAACCATCCAACCGCAGACAAGGCTTTCCCAGAAACTATCCAACTGCCTGATCAGTTTATAACCACTAATTGACCGAACTTGTAGTAGCCGCCCCTAGAAACGTCTTGAGCTTATAGCCTCTCACTATCTATTTCGCGCTCCAACAAGTTATTTCCTGTGATCAGACGAAGTACACGGGTGACGTAATTGAGTTGAATTGATTTTTCTCACTCCGAGTGCTACTTGTAATTCATCTCTGAGAAAATTGCTCTTAAGTGACACCCATTAACATTTTGTCGCCACGAGCTTTAAACTCGCAAACATAAAAAATACTGTAGTTGGCAACACTGCTGTGTGCGATCTTCCTAAGACTTTTAAATAAATTGCTAATAAGATGGTTATGTGTGGCCAGTGCAGGTCTCGCCTGCTTTCCGATCAATTAAAGCTGATTTCCAAGTTTGGCGTTAAGACTCGAACTCGACAACTTTTCATTTTCTGCAGTAACCACGTGCGACGAACTGAGCCGACCGGCAAATGGCGCCGTTTCTGTCGGAGATCCGCCTGTTATCGGAACAGTTCGTCAATTCGCGTGCGACGTGGGCTTTTTCTTGAAAGGAAAAAGTGCTGTGGAGTGCAGTGACAGAAACCGGGATGGCAGCGGGGAATGGAGCGACCCACCCCCAGCATGTGAACGTAACCAGACATGTGTTTGATTTTTCGTAGAATCAGATTTTTTGATGAATGTGCACAACGTTTTAAAGAAAATGCGTTAATATTTAACTTGTGTGGTAAGTAAAAAAACAAGCTCACTTTAGCTGATAATAGCGTCGTGCAAGAAAACATTGTGGCAAGGTTAAGCCGCTTTTACCGGCAGTTGTGTTTCACCATTTTTTGTTTTCGCCATCACAGCCATCACCTGCCCCGAAGCGGAAGTACCAAGAAACGGAAGCTCGATTTTATTGACCCCGCCCTTGTGGGATGCGGTGGTGACGTATGCCTGCGATGAAGGTCACTATCTTAGCGGAAGTGACATCACTCGCTGCGTCGATCGTAACAACGACGGCGAGGGGGAGTGGAGTCAACCGGCTCCCGCTTGCGAAAGTAAGTTTTGACAAGCAATGTAAAGTAAAACCAAATATTCTTTTTGCCATCTTAGGAAAGCTGTTCTTATGGGTCTTAAAGAAAGAACGTGCCATTTTTCTCTAAATCCAAAGCTCATGGAGGTTTGTGAATTTTCAGGAAAAGCAGTTGTCAAATTAATAATATTAGATATGTAATTGGGGGGAAGCCGGAAACGACGTCATCCCATTTTTGAGGGGGAGAGGCTTATGCTCTTGGTGTATAGTAAGTGATTGAATGAGGATATTTAAATACGATATACTTCACACAGTCAAAAAAGCTGTGCAACGCACACTGTTGAAAAGCCCTGGGGTATCTTTGGCAATTCTTGTTAACATTATTGAATTAAATCGTATCCAATCTTGTTGTTTGTACATGGAGAGAAACTGGAGATATACCCTTTGGAAATACACGAAACTCCGGTAAATCTAGCAAATGAAGCGTCCAGCACAAACTGCATCCCTTACAAAATATTCTATATGCCCTATATACCTTGCTTCAGTCACAACGTGAATCCCTTGGGCACCTGTATTTACCCCTTCAACCAAGAGTGCAGCAGATCCATTGGATGATTATTTCGTGTAAAATACAAATGTTCCCAAAACTTATCTCTGTTTCCTTGATATCACCTTTATAAAATTGCAATGATCTTTTTCCGGTTAGGCTACATAATTTTGTGAAGTTTCTTGAAAACACCCTCGTTACTCCTTTTTAAAAATTGATTTAAAATAGTTCTGACATAAAAAAATATTTTTCTTACAACTTCTATGAACACTGTCAAAGCTGAAGTGAGGCTGTGCAAGCTTTGGCAGTTGACCTTCGCCCAAGGCTGCGTCAGAGTTTGTTCACCATGTAATGTGCTACATTTGTAAAAACACCAAGAAAATCAAAAAACATTTTTAGGACGAAATTACCATTGCTTGAAAAATATTAAACGTTTCAGTGTAAGCGTTTCTAGAGCTGCCTGAGATCACAATCAAGGCATGCTGGGTTCAATNGAACCCGTGTAATGGGGTAACTTATTTGCTGCACCAACTTAAGCGACAGGACACTATTTGAGTAATTCCCGAGGAAAAGTTTGAGAAAAGTTCGATAGGATCAGACGCGTACTTTGCGGTTGATAAAATCTNAAAAGCAGCCTAGGTTTTGAAAATGTTGGTCGACCTCCTCTGAAATTTGTCTACAAAATCAAATTACTNATTCTAAAGTTGGTGACCGTAGCGATCGTTGATGTGATATTTGTTAGAGCGACGGTTGCGGCATTCTTTCCAAATCCACTTGNTACCACGTTAAACTCAGAAAGCACAAGTGTCATTGTGGAATGCTTATAATCGTTTAGGTTACTATGCCACAGCAGCAAATTATGTTGGACATGAACGAGCATTTGTTGCAGGTGTGGAGTTCAGAAATTGATTTGAAACCGATGGTGTCGATCCAAAAGCAATCTGTGCAATGAAAACTCACTGCTTCAAATGTTTACCTAAGCCAAACTGATCAAAAAACGAAATTCTGTTTTGCAGTGATCACCTGTCCTATCGTCGTAGCGCCAGCTAACGGCTTTCTTTCGAAAGAAAACAGCATTCCAATGTTTGGAACTCGAGTGGATCTTGCCTGCGAAGAAGGCTTCTTTTTGATTGGTTCGCCGACCTTACAATGCATTGATCGCGACGGAGATGGAAGAGGGGAGTGGGACCAACCATTGCCCCGTTGCCAAGGTGATATGTAACAACCAGTAAAATTACAGTCTACAAATATCTAAACCGATATTTGAAGATTTAATCTCTGTATACATTCGATGTTACTGTCTAGAGTCGAAATGTCATGCAGCTAACCTTCTCTGAAGAAAAAATATTTCTTCTTAGCAATCGTTTGTCCTGTTTTGGATCTCCCTGCCGACGGACGTTTGACGTCATCACCCAGCTCCGTTTGGGGCGCGAGGTCAACTTTTGCGTGCGACGTCGGTTACTACCTACGTGGAAGCGACACTGTAGCATGCGTTGACGAGAACAACGACGGGGTTGGAGAGTGGGATAAACCAATGCCAACCTGCAGCCGTGAGTCACTTTATTCACGCAACAGATCGGCAGCTAGCGTCAGTTTAAATAAAACCGCTCGTCTTGACGAAAGCTATAAGAAACACATTTTGACCTATGGTCCAGGCGTGAAAACGCAGTTAGTGAAGTCTTTGTTTTGCCGATGAAAGTTCGAAGCAGTCAACCGGAATGCTTTTAGATACAGCTGCTTGTTCAACTGCTTTTAGAGCTTGCAATTAATCTTTCAAGATATTTTATTGATATACGTTTATTGCAATTTATTTGCCACGGCTCCAGCTTTTCTCCAGTTTGTTGTGTGAAGCAAAACCACAAATCAGGATCACTGTCCATTTCCATAGAAGCGGAGATTTTGTGTGTCTCAAGCAAATAAGTTAAAGTTTGGAACAAATTTTGGAAATGATGCATATGTTTGTCAAAGTCCGTTTTTGGCGATGATATTTTCTTGAAAATAAAGCGCACTTTCTGTGTTTACCGTTAATATGTTTGTATTATTGCTGTTTCCTGCAAATCACGTGGTAGTCTTGATGGATGCTCCGTTTGGTTGTCTGATTCACTTAAAGTGTGCGTAATATCTCACGTATAGTCCATTTTCTATGTCGTTGATTCTACCTCGAAATACTCACACGTCATCAAGATCACGTACTTAGTTATGCGCGCCACACGATGCGTTTCCGCGTAAAATGTTTCTTTCACGTTAATTAAAGTTTAGTTATTCCGTGCAAATCAAACTAACACTCAGTTTGCATCCGGTCATGTATCGCACTTGCAAGCCACTAGCCGAACGCTCAGTAGCGCACCAGCAAACCAGAGCTTGATGTCACAAACATAAGACTAATGGCGAGCCACACATCTACATCAAGCTGAAATTTAAGGTTTGTAAAACCATCGATACAGGAAAGAACAAACCTGGTGCTTCAAGAAATATTTTCTTGCACAGTGCACTTCGAATTTCTGATACAAAACGCCCGTTGTACGCAGTGGCGCATCTATGCAAAGTGGCGCCCATGGCGAAATGTAAATGTGCGCCCCTACTAATAATTTAAATATTAGATGTAGTGACAATATTTACGAAAGATAAACCATGAAGAAAATACATTTTTTTGAAACGGAAAATAATTTGTTTTTTTTTACTTTAAGCTTTTCAGCAAAGAAAATATAAGTTATCCAAAACGACTACAATGTACTTCTATACTCATTTATTTTTGCAATAATGAATATCAAAATCAAATATTAACGTTATCGTAGTTAATAGGTCTACATATTGTTGCCTGGCAAAATGGTATAACTTACAAAAAAGCAAACAACATGATGCAATTGCAAACGACAATTATTTTTAATGGAACACATTTAATTTGAAATGTCCAAAAAATTATTTAATGCAAGCGATGTATAACTTGTGTTCTAAACACACTATTCCAATGAAATATAAACATATCCAGCCTTTTCCGGTTCAGTTACACAAAAATGCTAATTAAAACAACACTTTCCTTGCCTTTGTCGAAGTATAGTCGTTTATTATTTCATCAAAGTAAGCTTTCGCTGTTTAGCCCCTCTCTATTCTCATCAAAGCTAGATCACACAACCTTCCCTGTCTTATTGCTAGTCAATGAGGCCCGGAGATACGAAAAGACCAGTTTCAATTTACTGAAAGATTATTCGCAGCTTGCAATACATATAACTGCCATCGTCAGCATTATTTGCAAAGCAATTCGAAGAATGTCAGGGGGACTTCAGAACGCGATAATCTTAAGTTACACGACTTGAAATTACCAGCATCTTGCAATCTAGAATATTCTCGTATATCACTCCCGTCTCCACGGGGGCTTTGGTGGACTTATCTCCCCCCAAACAAAGCTCCAAGTCAGTCCAAATTGAATTTGAAACACTATCAATCAGTGGAGTTTTTTTTTTATTTGAGAATGCCAAACTCCCGCACAAACGTAAATCTCCCCTATTGGAGATATTCTGGCGACGGTTCTGCGTATAATTGCTTGCCATCTATATCTGAACTGTACACAGCTCCTAAATTGTCACACGTAGACTTTAGTTTTTCACAGTCAGAACTTTTTCACAAAGCCTTGAACGAACAGAAAGCCCGATTCAGACAGAAAAAGTTAGCTCTAAACAAGATTAATAAATCTCTTACATGTGTTAACATTTTTTGTTCAACTGGTACGGCAACAATACTAACTGCTAATTTTTCGAGGACTAACTAATGTTCTCAACCTTAGTTTCTGGACTGGGTCATTGTATTCAGTCTCTTTATCGGGCACTAGTGGCCATCGAAGAAGTTTCGCCCAGTCGGAGTGGGCCGAAGCAGTTTAAGTAATATCTAAATCTGTACGACCTCAACAGCAGTTATTTGCATAACAGTCAGATTCTCACAGCCACGGACTTAAACTCATCTCAACAAGATTCCAAGTAATATCTTCTTGCCTGAAATGCAGCAGTACGGACTGACTTATCCTTTTTTTCTTAGACCCGAGAAGGACGACGTCTCGTAGATCGTGTTATGTCACATTAGGCTACCACAGTTTTGTCATAGTGCTTGGTGGTGCTAGCGTAACACACCCGACTTAATGCTTTAGGTAAGGGCGCGGTGTTGATGCAACTTTGCAGTTTATGAATGCATAGGGTGCAAAATAGAGGTTCAAGAAACCGTAAATCACGATTTTAATTTTTGCCAAGCAATTTTTGCGCCTCCGTCAAAGTGGCTCCCATGGCACGTGCCATGCCTGCCATACCCTAAGTACGCCACTGGTTGTGCGCTATGCCCATGCGATATGTTTCGAGAGAAATTCTTATTTTTCTGTCGCAGTCATTTCATGTCCGTCTTTGGCACCACCGGCGAACGGAACCATAAGCAAAGGAACGTCGGGAAACGCCTATGGTTCTGCGGTGAGCGCAGAGTGCAACGAAGGTTACTACATGGTTGGAGAGAACGAGACGTCATGCGCTGATTCGGACAATGACGGAACTGGCGAATGGAGCCAAGCACTGCCGCAATGCGAAAGTAGGATAAGCTCTTGACTTGCTTGGTGCATTTTATTGTACGATGCTTGCCTAAAACCTTTACTCCATAAAATGTTTTGTGAAAAGCGAAGTCATGCCGGGGGGGGTTGTGGCAGAAAGGAACCAAAAACATCGTCCATCCTGTAAAGTTAACAAAAGTGATTGCACAAGAAATAGCTTTTCCGTTTCGTGTGTAGTGATTTCCACACAGCAACTTCTGCATCTGCCATAGACTCAATGCAAAGCCTGTCCTACACAAATGCTCCCACAACAACGCCTTCAAGTGGTACACCCTGACATCGGAAAAGTAGTGTATGTGGCGCGACCGGTTTTCCTAACGGTATAATTTGGGCAGTTGCTACACCATGCAATGCGCAAGAGCGATCAAAGGTAAAGACCAAGCGCATTATTCATCGAATTGCTATCGATTATTGCAAGAGCTTTCAGCTGGAAATCACACGGGCAAATTGGCCAGTCAACGACGCAGCAGAATTCCGACGACACGAACTATCCTGATTCCGCAGCTTGTTCAAAATTGCATGCGTTCAACATAAATTGCGTGCGATACAGTCGTGGCATTGTTTGTGTAAACAACCTATCAAGGCGATCTCTCGCCCGCAATGACGTTAACCACCTGTTCCAGGGCTCTAATTTTATAACAGATTGTCGGCGTGAAATTCTCCCAGGATAAACGTTATTCCCAAAGTAGTATTTTGCTTGCTGTAAAGGTCTTTTCAAAATTTGCAAATTCGTGGTGCCGCTCGCAAAAATACTTGATATATCGAAATATTTGCAAGGGTCGGCTGATAGGAATGACCGCAAAAGTCGACCTTTCTTCCGTTAAAGCTTACGAGAGTTTTGCCGTTGTTCAATGCAAGGAATCCGATGTGCACAATCGCTGCTCCCTCCCCTCAACGGCGCCATAACTGCTTCGCCGGAAAATCCCGTGTACGGGTCGGTGTTGACGTTTTCCTGTGACGTGGGTTACTTCATGATCGGCAGCAGCTCTGTTCGATGCGGAGATAGCAATGGAGACGGTCGTGGAGAATGGAATGGCGACCCTCCAACCTGCAGACGTAAGTGGCTTCATCACAGGCTAAGTCTTTTTCCTAATATTGAAAAGCAGTGGGAGTGCTTCCTTAAAACAAAAATGCCAGTTTTCTCCTGGCAACGCATGATAATTTTTCATAATTTTTCGCGTACGCACACCACGCGTTTTAATTTTTGTTTAAAGCAACACTGCAAAGTAACGGAATGATACCGATATTGTGGTTTTATCCAACAAATGCGTTGAAACTAAACTTATTCGAATACAAACTAACACAGCAACAGACAATCAAGTGTTAAAATTCTTTACGTCTCGTTATAATTCACTCTCAGAATTTATTATATGATAAAAAATGCAATTGTATAATAATACAATTATATAACAATGCAATTATATCATAATATTTAATAAAGCACGCGCTCAGGCTGCGCGCTGCTGTTGTGCCACCACCTGCGCATTCACGAGACCACTAACTGTCAACGAAACGACCAGAAGCAGATGATGAAATTAAGGCTTAATCTGAACCGTAGTCCCTTTGCGTTTGCAGTGATATCTTGCCTGGAACTATTGCCTCCTCCTAATGGAAAGTTCAGCGCCTTGCAATCTTTTGAGTTCGGTTCGACTTTGACTGTGGCCTGTAGCGAAGGGTATTTCTTGACGGGAACGCCGAGTGTGAGTTGCGAAGATCGAAACAACGACGGAAACGGCGAATGGAACGGAACACTCGCCGTATGCGAACGTAAAAACAACCGATGTTTGATTTTTTGTCCGTGTCGCTGGCAAGCAGTTGACTCAGGACTATTCGCCAAGATTTGAACTTACGAGATATAGTTATTTCTGATGTACGTTTTTAAAAAAATTCGAACGTTGCACAATATAGATTTTTTCATATTCTTCTGAGGTGTAACTGATGCAGCGACTAAGCCCAACTGCTGCCCGGCAAAAGCATCTCACACTGGTGTTTACGTTTCCAAAAGCCTAAATGCAGTTTTCAAAAAATACTGACCGATATTTCTGCAGACACATGTTTTCCTTCGCACTGGTGCACTTCAAAACTCTTTATTGTTACCATAGTTTATGTTTTGCAGACTTTAGTGCCAATGAGCGTGAGCACGCCCGAAATCTTAGTTGCGCTCTAAGTCAGTGGTTCGTGACCTTTACAAACACGCCGAAACCCTACGTAGTTTTCAAGCTTTTGTCGAACTCCATTTTTGGCAAATTTGACCATGGTCAGCTTGCTGTGATATAACCACGCTTTTAGTCATGTTTCAGATGACCTTCGTCGAATCCCTGAAACGGCTCTTCGAACCCTAGGGGTTAGATTGGACCCAGGTTAAGGATAGGCGTAGCCAGGGGGAGCCAGAGAGGCGATGCTCCCCCAAATTTCTAGAAAATATAGTCATTTTGTGCCTTGAGAGGCGTTTTTCCAAACAAATCAGTGTTATTCGCCTAAAATCAAGCATTTTGGTCCCCCCAAATTTTTTGGCCCCTCCCAAATTTTTGGGCTGGCTACGCCACTGAGGTTAAGAACCACTGCTCTAAATTTAAGCGCTCGTTTTAACAAATATGTGCAAGAAAACAATCTGTTGCAACGCCTTGTTTCGCTGATAAAATTCTTTTGCAAGAGAAACGGATAAAATATTAAAATTTGATTTTCAGAAAAAAATATAGTGGGACGCGATAGCTTTCAACGTGGCATGCGAATAGGCCTACTCTCTGCTTGTCTTCACAAAAGAATGCATCAAATGCTATAGTTTTTGCTTAGCAGATTCTGTTAACAAATTCCTTCATTTTGGTGAACTTATGTTGTTGTTTTTCAAAATTTGCCATTATAATTTCTCACAACCATTTTGTTCATGGATATTTGTGTCAAGTCTGCTTTTCCAAACTTTTGATTGAATGATATTTGGGAGGATGTGTTTTCCTGGAACAAGGTGGTACGTGGTGAGAGTACGGAACTTACAAATGATACTCGATGAGAAAAAGTTTAGGAACCACTGCTCCACGCCAAAGAGATAAAATAAAAAAAATATTTGCAAAGAAACAGACAAAATAACAAAATTTGCTTTGCAAAAAATGGAAAAAAGGAATAATGCATTTGTAGCCGTAAAAAGTCATTCGTCCCCAAAGATTTGATGTAACAATGGCTGTCTTTTTAGTTACTTGCTCAGGGTATTTATTTGCTTCACGCCAGGATAATCCAACATAATGTGGGACGTGGTGTTAAGGCAGCTCCGCAGAATCAATATATGCTGTTTCGACATCCACTGTTATCCGCTATTACTATCATCGCACTTTTTCGCAGAACAGGAATCCATTGCCCGGAGGTTTGGGCGCCACGCAACGGAGAAGTGCTCAAGACTTCGCTGGAGTGGGGCGCCATCGTGCGGTTCAAATGCAACGAAGGTTATTTTTTGAAAGGAGAAGATGCAATAGTATGTGGAGATAGTGACGAAGACGGTGATGGCGAATGGTTACAACTGCCTCCCTTTTGTGAAGGTGCATTTGCATCGTTTTCCGTACTTTGTTCCCTCGCTGTAATAGCTGAACTGATGCTGGAGGCAAGCGCAAAACTTTCGGAAGATGTACCTGCAATCACTACAGCTGTTAGTCAAAAGCTTTACAATAACGTCTACTGTGGCAAGCTGATTTTTTATATTTGTTAGAAAGAGAATATAGGCTAAAATGGATTCCAGGCACAATTACGCTTTAGCAATTGGTTCTTAGGTTTTAGCACAGTCTTTCAATTAAGTTGTTTACCGCTTTTATACAAACATCTATTTATGTTCTATGCACAACATAATAAATATCAATAACGCTTCCGCTGAAACTACCTACTTTTTGAGTAAGAAACCTGAATATACTGTTGCATTTCGGATGACGCTGTCAGTTTGGCCATTACTATACTAAACTACGCTAGCAAACCCGTCCTTCCAAACCCATTTCAGAAATCACTTGTCCGCAACTGGACCCCCCACCCAACGGTGGTTTCAAGTCGTCGCCGACTTACATGTATGGCTGCGTGGCATTGGTTGTTTGCAACGATGGCTTCTTCCTGGTTGGGAACAACAGACTCGAGTGTGTGGATAAAAACAGAGACGGCCTCGGAGAATGGGATCACCCTTCACCCAAATGCAACCGTACGTTGGGTGACGCGTGTTACTTTCGGGTTGACCGTTTTAGTCCTTCTTTTCAGTTGTAAAATGAGACCACGCAGTATTTTATGGCGTTTTTGTTACAGAAATACACTGTCCTCCATTGCAAAAACCTGACAACGGATTTTTCGTCTCGTATCCATCCACGACGTGGGGAGCCGAAGCGGAATTCGCCTGCAGTGCCGGGTATTACTTGGTCGGATCGTCCAAAACTCAATGCTACGACCCCCAGAACGATGGTGTTGGCGAATGGAGAGAAGCAGCGCCTTCGTGCCAATGTATCTCCTTCTAAGTTCATAATTACTATTTAGAAGCAAAATTATGATGGGTGCAACTTTAATTGTGGTTTGAGCTGTTTACGCAGAAAGCAATATATCACGTGAACACATTATATTTTATTTTTGCGAATATGACGATTAGGATTGCTTAAAGTCTGGGCAATATTGATGTTTGTTATTTCTGTAGGTTACATGTCTTACACTTAGAGGTGCTGACGCCTGACATGAGAGACCGATCCAATCACAACCCCATAAATGTGCCAATATTTTCTCCTTTAAAGTTTCTCATATACCTTACGCAAATCAATCTTGAACATAAGGCTCTTACCAGTTCCCAAACTTACTTTTAACCATTTTTTTCTTTCAGTAATCACATGCCCCGCTGTGAACAAAACCCTTCATGGGAACTTTGTGATATCCAGTTCAACTCTTAGACTGGGAACGGAAGTGACGATTCAATGTGACGATGGTTATTATCATTTTGAGAATGACAAGGCCATCTGCTCAGGGGACAACTCCAGCGAATTTGGCCATTGGACCGGAGCATTCCCGCGATGCAAACGTAATTGAACTGCTGTTGGAAAATCAGTTGTGGGTTTCAAGCCCGTAGGCCCGGGTGGCATTTGGGGTCAGTGCCCCCCAAATTTGCTGTGTCCAGAAAAATTTTGTGCAGTTTGTTTTAAACATATAATAAAAAAGAAAATCTTCCACCCTGCAAATGTAGTTTGCCTCCCAAATCCTAAAACCTGGATACGGGTCTGGTGGGTTTTCCGCTTGTGGCAAGCTGTTGGCGGTCGCGCTAACAGAAAAATTGAGGCCTGAGGCTTCTTCTCAGGTTTTTGTTACTCGATATTGCGATTACAGATTGCACAGCTGGCGATTTAGCACACGCACACCAAGTATATTGACAACATAACAAACTGCTGGCAGCTCACGTCTACTAGTGCGAGCAGCCAGTTTGCAAGCTCTTGCCTGTGATCCCCAACTAACATCTAGTAATCGACTGAGTGATTTTGCGGACTGCTTTAAACCGCAGGTGACTACACTAGGTTCAGAAACATGGGCGTCGGAAGGGAGGGCAAGGGGGCCTTGGGCCCCCCTGGATTTTGAAAATTTCAACAAAAAACTTTTTTTTCGCAATTTCGAGTGGGAAAAAACAAATTTCACTACTTTTGCCCCCCTTGGAAAAATTTTGGAAAAATCTCTTAGTGGCCCCCCGGAACAAATCCTTCCTACGCCCATGTTCAGAAATAAGATGGTCGTTCTTATTAGGAAATAAAAGTAAAAAAGTAAGCCCGTGTTCTGAAGTTTCGAACAGTGTCTCTCATGGCGATCTGTGCTAGGACAGAGAGCAGGGGCGGAGCTAAGGGGGTGACGGGGGGGCATTGCCCCCCAAAATTTTGCCTGGCCCCCCCAAAATTTTTCAGGTCTCTTTCTGAAAGTCCTACACAGACCATTCACAGCTCCCCTTGTTGCAAAACTGGCCCCTCCAGTGGCCCCCCAAATGAAAATGTCTGGCTCCGCCCCTGACAGAGAGCAATAGCATGTCATTGCAAAAGTTGATGTTGCTTCGCAGAAATTCTGTGCGAGCCGAGTGTTGCTTCACCAGAAGGTGGGGAGGTCACTTGCACTGACGCCAACTCGTACGGCAGTGTGTGTACGTTCGCGTGCGGGGTCGGCCGCTTTCTTGTCGGCAGCCGTGACACGCAGTGCCTGGACCAGGACCGGGATGGCGCAGGACAGTGGATCCGCTCTTCGCCCACGTGCCAACGTAAGTCCTAACAGTGCTATGGTGTGACCATTCGCGCTGCGTTCGTTTTTGATAAACAAAAAGCGCAGCTCATCTGCCGCGTATTGAACTGGCGGGTTGCGG
>JGI24021J15306_10008351_pt1 | contig 12731 bp, 9 predicted proteins | sample Ectturendosymbi1_FD_15306 | JGI IMG/M metagenome (IMG submission 15306) | reverse complement strand
GGGGGGGCCGAACGGGGGGCCAAGCAAAAATCTGGGGGGGGCATGGCCCACCCAGGCCCCTCCTTAGAATCATCGCCACTGTATCTGACATCACATATTGGGATATTCACGTGTTCGATAAAATACATGTCACGCCAACAAATGTTCTTGCCTTTGTAAAGCAAGCTTCCTATCATCGTTAGAACATTGACGTAGACCTGTAGTATTTGAGATGAAAAAATTTGCTGATCGATTCCTTGCTTACACCCATCGTGGAAAGTACATACTTGAAAATAGGGTGGTTCAAATTTTTTCTGATATATTTGGCAACGGTCTGCCTCTTGTTTTCCAGGTAATGTTAAGACGGCTCCCAAACCTGCTACTGTGCAGCAAAAAACAACTCCAATAATATCAGTTCAAAGCTCTAGGTTTGCTGTAAATCAGGATTTCTCAACCTGTGGGCCATGGCTCACGAGTGGGCCACCGAAGAATTTTTGACCGGTCACGGTCTGGTATTGTTGAAATTCAGCACGTTTTGCAAGTTGAACCTTTCTATTTGAATAAGAACTGACGATGCCTACATCTTAGGCGAAATATATACTCTGTAAGATCTTAAAATGTCGGATTCTTTGCTGAGAAAGCATTGCTTTCCATAGACAGTGTTTTAATCGAAAACGTAGGTAGTTGTTGAACTATAAACGTCATAATACACTCTCTTTCGTCATTATGTGTTAGAAACTGTTGCCACACGGAAATTTCCACATAGTCTTACACGTCGTGCACAGTATGCAGTTACTGAAGGCAATGTCTATCGAAAGGAATCCTTTCCCAGCGAAGAATCAGGCACTAAAGATCTTACAGAGTATATATAATATTTCGCCTATACAAGGTAGGCATCATGAGCTCTTGTTCAAGTAGAATCTGAAGGCAGTTTTTTACTGACGGCAGTTTTTTAAGGTTTGATTTTACCAACCATGAATACATTTTGAGAGACAGCAACTATATTACCTGAATACCGAGATGGCCGGAAAGCATGGTTTCAGTATATTTTGGTGGTTGTAGTAGAGCGAGGTTCTGCTGTATTTTGAGGGATCATTAGGAAAATTTGAGAGACCGTTTCCGTCCCAACAACGCCTTAAACATGGCTGAAGGCATTTTGAGGCAGGTAGACAGCTCTGTTGCCATGAAAACGAAATCTAGAAGCAGGCTTAATGTGGAGGACGATTTGATCAGAGTACTGAGCCTCGAATATGTATGCCGTCTAACAACAAACAGACTCAGCCTTCGCATTGACTGTAGCGCACGCTGTGTTGTTAAATGTTGTTTTTATTTCTGTTTTGTTCATGTGCGACAGTTGTCGCATAGGCACAGTCGCAGAGTCGATGGGCCACGGACCCTCTGTTTATTAAATTGGGCCACATGCTTGATAAGGTTGAGAGCTCCTGCTGTCAGCTTTCCAGGAATCAGCCGATGGGCTTTGCTTTCTTGGCTTGGTGATGATTGAAAGTTGCACATAATTGTATTCAAGTAACTAGTTTCAACAAAGGTGAAGGGTTTGAACCCATCAGCAATTTTTTAAAACTAGGAAATCATTTCACATAGCACAACATATCCTCAGTCCTAAAATCTTACGGTATTCAAATAGAATCTGTTTGATTATTTGAATAAGATTTTAGCACTTGACGTTGCGTAGTGTTACGTGAAATCGATTTCCTATTAAAATATTTGATGATGCATTTAAACCCCGTCGTCTTTTTGGGGACTGGGGACCAGTTACTCTGTATAATATCAGTAATAATTGTTAATATGGATTACATCATGTCAATAATGACGTATTTTCTTATGTACTGGCTCTCAACCTGGAGTCTCTGCACTGGGTATGAAAGTAATTTTTTCAGAACTTAAGTTTGTTCTTCCTCAAAAATCCCTCAAGTTGAAAGAAACTCTAAAAATGAAAGTAGCGTTCGTTCATGGATCCTTTCCTCGAACGAATGAAGGTCACGATACACTAGAGCTCACACTGCGTCCAAAGCTAAACTAAATACGCTTGTCTCTGTCGTACTTGTTGAATGTTTGTAGATTACGTTGGCCATTTAATAACCAGGCTCCTCGAAATTCGTAATCATCTGTATTCTGGTTTGACTAATCTCGCTTTTCAAACAATCGAAAACGCTTTTGAAAGCATTGTGACATTACAATGATGGCGGTCAGTTTTACTGACGGTTTAACTTATATCATCTGCAGGTTTTCGTAAACATTGATGAAGGTTTTTTTTTAAGCAAAAGTTTAATTTCTGATCGAAATTCAGAAATCTACTGAGGGCGTGTTTTTACAACGGCGTTTAAAGCAGCGGAATTTCTGCGACGGCCAGTCTTTTGCTATTTTTTCACTGTTTTTTTGGATTTCAATCATGTTCACTGTCCTGCTGCATGATTCAATGTAGGCTACTTGGGTAAACTCCCAACTCCTTTAATTTTGATTTTTTTACGAAGTAACGCATTTGCGTCCGTACCGGATCTTTTCCGTGGACATTTCCGTGCATAGCCTTTTTGAAATTTTTTCCTGTGATAATTCTGCTTTCTTGCAAGCTGTTTTGTCTTTCTGAGCAACCTAGAATTAGATGTGAGGTTTTAGTGGATGACCAAGCTAGATTAACACAGAAAAAAAACTAGGGGACGTTTGAATTTCCTGTAAAGCGTACTTTCATTTTCAGATAACCAATCTCCACAAAAGTGACACAAGCCAATCAGACGAGCAAAATATTTAAAAGGAAATCGGTTTCACGTAGCAATACGCATTCTCAGTCCTAAACTCTGCAATGGCTGTTTTCGAGTGAAACGCTGAAAGACCAAACCCTTTCATTTCCAGGTGTTTGTGGTGACGACGTTTCGCATTCAGGATGGATATAACTTTTGCGAATTATCTGTGAAAAACACAGCAAATGATTTTTTGCTCATGAAATTTGACTTGCGCGTACAGCAAAGGCTCAATAACAATAATACTGCAATTTTTCGTTGAGCGATCGATTCTTGCGATGCTGAAACCTTTTGCGAATGTGTTGCGTCACTGTGTTGGATCGCACGGTGAGCCGAATTAAGTGCTACAAAAAACGTAAATAAGTTTTGCTTGTTTTTTATTGCAACTATAAGCTAAGCTGTTTGTAAGGCACTGAAGCTTTCTACTCTGGCTGTTTGTTGTTAGCGCTACTGCAAGTGCTTTGAGTGGATTGTATCAGGTTTTAGTTGAAATGCAAGGGAGGCTTGCTGAAAAGTCGCCTTAACATCGGTTCATTTCATTTCAATCTGCCGGATTGGTCATCTCGAATTGCCACAGAACTGAATCTTCGAGTCGGGATCTTTAAAATGCGATTGTCGGTTGTTGTCCTGTTGATCATTCCAACTCTATGTTTTGGTAAGTGGTGTTTAATTTCAATCGGGAATGCTTTGCTTAAAATTCGCGAGTGGGGATACTCGATGCAAAGCGTTGGTGCTTTGGGCTTTCGCTACGAGCCGAATTAATTGAAACCTCGTGTATTTTGTTTTTGCATTGCGCCGTAATCAAAAGCTTACCTGACGCAATGCTGCTATCATATTAACACGATATTTCGTCAGTGATATACCATATTTTGTAAATAGCTCAGCAGGTACATCAATTGACCTTGGGCAACTTGTAAACAAGTGTCCATTATATTAAATACAGGTGTTTTTTTAAGCCAGTGTTTCACAACAAGTTTTTTTGTGGCCCTGATATTTTTGATGAATGTCGTAGCCCGATATTAGCCAACCGAAGCTGGCTGCGTTCTGTTATTTTTCCTGCTGGTAACAAATATATTATGGTATTTTTTGGGTGACGACTATTTTTGTTTTTCAAATACAGTTGCTGTATCAAATCCTTTCAAAATAAGCTTCGTGGTATGTGTGGAAACAGGTTTACGGCCTAATAGTGAGGCACGACGTGGCCAGGATATTTTCTGCAGTAGAAAAAATGTACAAGACCAAGGCACCACCCAGACGGAGCTGTTAGGGCTCGTTGTGTTGGGTCTGCCTGTCGCCACCCATGCGTATCGATGCTCATCCATGCGTACTTCATCTCCACCATACTTTCACGGCAGTGATGAACAGGTCTATGACGAGGAAACCGACCCGCGCGGCGCTCTCGCGGCGAGCATTATGACGCTGCTGTCTGCGCGTGTAACGGCAGAAACATCTTGACCCTGACAAGGGGCTTAACTTATCAGCGGCTGACTGCAGCGAAAGCGCTTGCCGGGCTGCTTAATTTGTCAAGAGTATCAACCATCGTGCTTGGACTGCGACGTTAATAGGTCCTGCTATTTTTCCAAGTATCTTGTGGCGCTTTCATGCTGCTGCAGGAAAGCAAGTGGTGTTAGGCGTGATGCTGTCAACATTACGAAGAGATCGGAGACATCTCAGATTATCACCACCAGCAGCAGCTGTCCCCGGTTGCTGTATTAGTGACGTTAACCTCATTACAACCTATTAATTATGCTTCGGCGATTATCGACCACAGCGGCTTTTTCATGCGTGAAATTAGGCGGATGGCAATTATGTGGGAGTTGCCAAATTACACTCCGAAAATTTGGTTGGACATTTATTTCTTAGTTGGCATTGTTTGTGTGCCAACTGCTGTCAGCATGCATGAAAACAGGGTTCATTTAATTGGTCGGCTTCTTTGTCTGGAGCGCGAGTCACGATCGGGCTCCAAATACCGCTGCTTCCACCATCACTTTTGTTTTTACGACAAGCAGGTTATTTACTATTCGCCGCGTTGTTTGATAACAAAACACAGTCGCAGATCGAACAAAATTTGCGCCAAGTGCTCTAGTAGTGGTTGAGCAGACGAGAAACAGTCGTCGTCTGTTGAACTTTGAGCCTTGCCGATCTTTATCAATGTGTGCGAGGGACAAGCGCAAAGCGATGTTACGAGTAAGAGTTTTGTTGTTGATCTACAATCTTGCCTTGTTCCGGAAAATTTTCAACAGTTCTTCTGCAGTTTGCTTCTTTCGCCGATGTCTGTGGTTCGACAGGACCCGTTATTGAAACGCCGCAAATACGTGAGACATTCATGTGATCTGCAGGAGTTTAACACGCAGGAAGCGGAAGCATTGCTGAGTACGCGAGAAAGGGTTACACGGAGTAGATTACCAATCGTTTGAACTTTAATTGTGAAGGCAAAGTTAACCTGTTCATGCAGCAGCTGCAGAAAAGGAGCCTTAGTTCTCTCGAAACACAGAACTCGAGTCCATCTAAACGTATGTTGTTAGAGACGGACAGGGAGGACTGTCTGCGCATCAGTTCAAATTGTTTTCAACGATCCAAGCAACTTGCTGTTTTGGCGGTGAAAAGGAAAATCTTGTCCGCAACGACGACAGTTTACGTTTCAAACCCGCAGGAGTGTAACGCAAGGGAAAGAAAATGGTCGTCGATTATCAATCAGAGTTGATGTCTTGCGGAAACGCTGTCCACGCATTCCTGCCACGCGCAACTTCACGGAGCCCGTTTTTCTGTTTTTTTCTTGCAACGTAACGTTTCGTCACGGTTGATTTCGTGATCAGCGAAGCGGAGTAGCAGCAAGCAAGTTGATGTAAAGGTTTTGAGCGACGGGTCCACTTCTCGGACCCTGGGTCGGTTTCCCTTGAACTGTGCTGCCGTCGAGTAAATTCTCCTTTACTGGGGGCGACTCGCGAGTGGCCTTTTGCGATTCAGTGGCTGCCAGACCCTTCCAGGTGGCTGCAGCATTTCTTGGCCAGCAAGACATTTACTGTTTGTGCATCTAGCTGTTTATAAAATAACTGTTGTATTGAATCCGTTCCACATTTCAGCTGATCACAGCTTTGATGTTGAGTGAATATGTTTCTCGACATGAAAGTTGAGTTGCAATGTTATCCTGATCTGGAACGCAAGCCAAAAAAACAAGCCCCTTGTAGCTTTACCGCGCACGTAAGCAGAGAGGCTCTGAAACAAACAATGAAACTAACCTGTTTGCGAGAAAGAATTAGTTGTAGCTTTTATGTTTGATTTTAATTTTTGCGTTTGTTTGGCAAAAAATCGCTTCCTAATCATGCAAAAGTGAACCTAATTTTTTTTTCTGCATTGAATGGCAGAGAAGGCATTCAACGTACAGCTAAACAATCTATAATATTAACAAACATAGACCTTAGGAATTCTACTTAAAATGGGGGGCCGAAAAATCAGTGAATAAGCACAATAAAAATATTACCAAAATGATCCAATCTGTTCGAATTCTATAATAGAAATTCCAATTCGAAATCAAATTCTTTCTTATACAATTCATTACTTACTGGCAGCAACAGAAGGTTGAAAAATATTTTGCGGCGAAGTTTAATTTTTACGTTTCTGGTGCGTTACGTTGGCATGGCAACATTACGTTGGCATGGCATTATTACACTTGAATAACAATATGACGTTGGCATCAATATTTCAAATTTCGAAAACGTTTTTGTGGAAGTTACTGAATCTTCTTCTTTCAGAGGTGTCGTTTAATTTTTCAACATCTCATTCTTTTGTTATTTTCCGCATCTGGTTCTGGTTGATGGTGTTGTCCCAATTCGTATTACTACGTTGTGAAAGCTGATTGCACTCATCCCCAAAGCAAACGAACATTCTTCGCGAGTGATCTTTCTTTGCGTGACGCGCGATCGAACAACACGTCACAGTTGGGTGGTTGGGCAACAGTGAAGCCAACATTGCGCAGGTATGCCAAAAACAACCTGGCATGTCAAGTGGTCAGTAAACAAAAACAGTACTAAGTCTATGCAATTTCCCTGGAATGGTATCTTTTAAGAGTAAAATGACTTCAGTGCTTATTGTTAATTCCTTTTGTAGGGACATACCAGAGATGATCGCAAAACACTTTTAAAAAAATTTTTATCTGCATCATATTGGTGAAAAAGGAACCAGGGGGAGAATTCACACTGCTCATCTCTGCCCCCCTTGAAAGTGTTGGCGTAGTGTTCTCATTAAAAAGGGGCCAAATCTGGCGTCTTTTGGTGTTTGCACCTTCAACGTCCCATCCATATCGTCGCCTACAGGCACACTTGGCAAGGATCAATAATTCTCAAAAATGTGACTCATAAAACATTTGAATGCTGTGTACAACTGGCCAGGCAGGATCACGCAAACTGTAGCAATCCTGCTGCATCTCAACTCAGTTCTCTGTTCGGGCTTGTGCGCTTGACAGAGACTCTTCTTGTACATTTATCCAGATGAGCATTCGTTGTCGCCTTATCTTTTGAAATTGTGATGTCTCACTTGCATCGTTACAGAGATGCGGTGACATTTATATGTGATCCGTCACTTAATTTTACTTGTGTTTTTGAAAGAAGCTAACTTTCGTCCTAAGAAAGTAAGATCTGCTTTTTAATTTTTAAGAATTGAAAATGCTTTAAATAATAAGTCTATTAGCAAGATGTGTAGTTGTCGGTTTTCACAGGTAATGTTCCATTATTTGCTTTCTCTTTCAAATGCCTTTCTACTTAAATTAAATCGCGATGAAATACGAGGTTAGGGAAACGTTCGATCAATGGAAAAGAGTTTTTAACGATCTTATTTTCACAGCAGCAAACAGCAGAGACTGTAGGTTTGCTGGAGACACAGTGAGCGTCTTTTTTCGTATCTGTGAAACGGCGAATGCTGTTAATGCTGTTGGTAAATCAGGGAAAATTTATTTTGGTAATGCCAATTTCAAAAAGATACTTTTGATCATATTTTCTATTGTGTTGCATGAACGTTCAATAAGCACTTGTTAATAATATCACGATTTTGCCATCCTGTTTTATTTGCTTCAGACCGAATGCGCGAGGCGGCAGCCTGTCACTAGTGCCACTGCTCTTCATGCTTCGTGGGCTGAAATCAATATACCATTGCTGTGTGGTGTGAATATCACTTGAATCGATTCCTTACTCGCTTCCGGCCATGACAGTCCGATGTCTTAACTGTATCAACGCACGGATTGTCACACGGCGATAGATTGCATGTCGGCAGATTGACAACACGGCTTAGTCTGTCAAGGTAAACAGTGGAAATACTACACAAGCTACTTTTATTATATACTTCACAATTTTAATCCAACCCAAGTTCCTTGAAAGGCTTGCGAAGCTGCTGCAGGACCGAACGTGATGATTCCGAAACGCCAGAGATTTGTTGTCGCAATTTCGTGACAAGAAATCCTGTCTTGACTGTGAAGCCATTTTGCAAGTTCACCCCGGGACAAGATTGAATAGTGACGCCATGAAGCTATTATGACGCGGATCAGGTGTTGTGTGCAGCGACCTTGTGAGAATACGTTCTCTTTCAACCACGCCGGCTACGGCTGATCCAAGATGATTTTTACATCAGGTCAAGTGGCATGAGCATAAGTCGGTTGTGACGTCCTTATTGAACTGTCTCCAATGTCAGCGAACCTCTTGAGTGCGACGGCCGCGAGTGGAAAGGACGGCGAGTGGCACAAGCAGAGCAGTGCATCGCTACACGATACAGACTTCTGTACATCAGTCAGCTGATGTGTATGTTTAGCCTTTGTCTGAACAGGGATTCCCAACCCTTCTCTGAACATGTACCCTTTCAGCATTTCGACAGATGAACATGTACCACTAAAATTTCCAGTGACAAAAAGGCTAAAGGAAATAACACAAATCCACCGAAGTTTTAATAGAACTTTTATATTTTTAGAACTATAAAGATAGATTCCATTTTTACGTCTCGAAAGTTAATTTGTTAGGAAAATAATATTCACTGATATATATGCATATAAATATTTGGAAATAAATAGTATATAAATATATTTTTCCCTTCTATTGCTAACCTTGAATGTATCCCTTCATATAGGCCAGGGATCTCCAAACGTTTTGTCCGAGGGCCACATGAGGTAATACAGAACATGTGGCGGCCCGGACGTTTTATGCAATGTAATTGTTGCGGGATATGTTGCATTCTGCCAAATCAAACAGTTTTTCGTAAGTATACTGCATATTATTTTTTCATCATTGACAAAATGGCTTCGCGGGCCGGATGAAATGGCTTCGCGGGCCGTAGTTTGGAGACCCCTGATATAGGCAAATGTACCCCAAGGGTATATGTTCTCCAAGTTGGGAATCCCTGGTCTAAAGAATGGAAATGTGTGGCAGGGACAAATGTGACAAAAGTGGCGATTCTTTTCTTTTATAGCAGCAAAGGAAAGTGAAGTGGTGGGTTACGACTGAACTTAAAAAGGTGGATTTCCTGTTAGGTTCTTTGCGCTCCTGTCATTTGTTTGTTTCTTGGCAAACTGGTGAGAGAATTATTATTGAGGGACGGTGCGCTTACTTCGGACGTTGCGCGCTCATTGTGGAGGGCTGGAGATATCCAGCGGGAGCACGCTGCAAAGTTAACGAGGGTCAAACACGCTTCGATTGATTGATCCTTAAGTTTCGTCCACTGCGCTCTAGCTTCAAAAGAAAGTCATTTAGCCTTTGGCACCTAACCTATTACAGCCATTAGAGTTGCTCTTTGTAGCTCTCAGCACTCCACAGGTCACTGTAACGATCGACGACAGGCTCCTTTATGAGATCACAAGGCTATTAATTACGCGTGCGGTTTGTGATCTCAGCAAGCACTTCAGCGGTACGGAAGTCGCCCAAGAAGGGCTGTAATTGGTTCTGTATTTTGTTGCGATGCTTTGTCAGAAAAAGGCCGCTTGCCAGAAGAGCCATCGTTTGAGAACTTCTGACCAATTCCGTGTGTAAAAGATGACTCGGTGAATGATCTTTCGGTCGCAGCCTCAGCGTTTCGCCAACTTTTCGCTTTTAACTACACAACGCGCGTTCTTTTATCTGTACCTGGCAGCTGCTCGTTGAACTTGTCTTGACGGACAAATTGGAAATGTGGCAGGGAATCTTATCTTGTTGCCGGTCTGCAGTCGGTTTCCTTCATTTGTCTTGCTTGACACGAACTCGCCCAGGCGCTCATCCTCGCTTGACGGAAAGTGCAGTGTTGTTGCTTAAAATTTCGTTGAAACTTTTGCCAACAGGATTATAATCAGTGATTACAAAAACAAATAGGAAGCACGTGCCGCGTTTTCTAAGTTGGCAGCAACGGTGTACTTGATAAATCAGCCTTGAGCAGACTTTTTGAAACTTTCTTAGCATATTTGTAGAAGCAACAGCAAATAGTCGGAGTTCTGAACAAATTGTTGATTTCAGAGCCAGAACTGGCGCCTGCAGCGCATTGTACGCACTCGTGCATTGGTTTCTTGGTATCTCTCGCTTTCGTCATTCAAGGTTCGCGAATGAAACAGCTTCGTGAGGCGTTTGAAAAGCTTGAAATCGCAGACGCTTGGGCCCGGTATCCGTGCGTAAATATTTGCTGCTGAAGCAAATACTTGTCGCGTAAGCTCGACCTGAACACTGTTTCCAGGTCGTGCCGTGCGCGTCATTCACAAGTTTACTCAAAAAAAACGTGAAGCGGTTCAACGGGTAGGAGACGCCGCGTGTTAAACTAGCGTTTGTGGGGAGTATCTCACGATTTGGACCATAGGTCAATACGGTTTGTGGATGATGAGGTGGTTGTAGCGAAATTCCTCCGGTCATGCTTTGCTTGAAATACGCCGCTGGTTTGCACTAAACTGCATCGCATCCTTTCCGGCGTTTTCTAAACCACGCCCGTTGTCGCTGATGTTGTGGCAATCAGCGGCAATTGCTGAGTTACGACGTGTAATGCCGCCGCTAATGGCGCATTGCAGCAATCACGCCAACCCCTCAATCCTTTAAAGATTCGCTCCGACACCGGCTTGTCTTGTTGAACAACTTCGTATTACGTGTTCGGTCGGTACACGCCACTCTAATGACGTCGTTGGAGATTCGCTGCTCATGTGATTAGGAAGATCGCAACCGTTGGCCATTCATTGACTTACGTTGAGTTGTTTGTGACGAGCGCTTTGTCACATTTTGACTACTGTTGGCGGATTGGGAAGATATTTAAGATGTACATGTTGTTGGTGTTCAGTCGAATGTACTTCTTTTGTTTGCAACAGGATACGATGTCCTCAGAAATTGTTGGACATTCCATAAAAATAGAGCCTTTGTTTCAGCTTCATGTTAATGTTACTGCCATAGTTTAAAAACTATACTCTGCACTCTCAAAATGATTGTGTTTTTTTTCCCCTCGCCCTTTCAATATCCACTTCTTCAAGCTGGTGAATGTAGTTTCATTCGCAGCATAGTTTCATGTGTAAAGCAAATGTTCCTACTAAAGTTGTGAGCCCATAATTTTATCGACGTTTCTCCCTCAACACGACGTCATCCTCTCCCCCAACATGACGTCATCCTCTCCCCAAACATGACGTCCTCTTCTCCCCCAGCATAGCTTCCCAAGTTCCGTCAGCGCTGCTCGTGCTGACATTCACAACCGCCATTGGTCGAAAGCATGTGACGGTGAAGTGATTGTAAAATCACAAACAGATTTCTTCAGGACGTCATAAAATATTTTTGCAACTATTTGTTTATGACCCAGGTCTATACAACCACGCTCGTCATTACTCAACAGAGTGACGAGCATTAGCGGTTTGGAGCAACCATTCGCAGTAAAGTAATGGCATTCGCCTGTAATAATATAACACATAGCTGACATGCGCTGCTTGCTGGCAGCAGCATGCAAATAGCTCAATGCCATTTTCGGCGAAAAACGTTCTCACAAGTAGTCCAGCTTGCTTCTTAAATGCAATGTGCATGGTGCAGTGGTGGCGAGTCTTTAAATGGGTTTACTAAACAGTGCAAGCTGTTTTTTTTCGCTGAAACATTTTGGTCATTTGTCTCACAGTTGTATTAAAACTCGCCATAACAGTGTTTTCCAGCCTATATTTTCAAACATTCTGACCGAAATGACTTAATTTTTTTCAGTCATTTCAAAAACCTTCGGTCTATGACTGAAAAATGACCGAAAAAACCCAGATTGCAAGTTCTTTTGTTTGTCTCGAACAATTGTTTGCTGTGCGACTAGAAATTAATGAAGATAACATTAAAGGATTTCCTCCCATTTCGTTGCAATGATCGCGAGATCATATCCATCATCGTGGACTCCCCCATATCATGACTGTCTCGCAACAAAAATGCCATCAACTTCTCAGAACTTTCATTTTTCAGCAAAATTTTTCTGGTAATTTTTGTTCGGACGCTGGCATTATGACAACTGTTTCAAGATATTTACCGTGAGTGTGTTCTCTAAACATGCAAAATATAGTTTGGAAAAATATTGAAACCTTTTCTTATCATCAAAAAACCTTCGTTTTTGTACCAAATTGCCACCTGCTGCTTTGTGTTTATAATTTTTTTACACTGCAATAAATGGTGTTAACTCGTTCAAGCTCACTTGGCTGGTCAGTTTCACGCTGCTAAAAAATTTCAACAGTTTCATCAACACTAAAAAAGCCTTCAAAAAACTATACAGTTTTATTTTGAGACGTTTCGGATTATTCTTAATCCATCTTCAGTCAAAAAAATATACCTCTTCAATACGTAAATTTTATGTCAAATAATTGGTTGATGCTCAGTTCTTATGTTAATACATATTGCGTGCATTGCTGTTGGTGCTGACGTAGACATACCGTGCTGATTGTTGAACTTGAAAATGTTAAACAAACTTTTTGCATCCTTCGTTTGCAGTGCTCTGTGAATAGTCTTTTGCTGCTGGTCTTGGCTTATTTACGTAAATTACGATCTTATGTAGGTTTTGTTTTAGCAC